>JAEEGG010019227.1_pt1 | contig 13802 bp, 10 predicted proteins | sample 9134161 | NCBI WGS metagenome assembly JAEEGG01 (sample SAMN16246543, study PRJNA631951) | gut metagenome | biome: gut microbiome; feature: rumen; material: CR-attached | host: Bos | place: Iran: Karaj | collected 2018-10 | reverse complement strand
GGGGGAAAGCTGCATCATAGCGTTCGGAAGGCCGACGCCGGGATATACGAAGCCTCTAGGTTCTTCGGGGCCCGAAAGAGTGGACTGTCCGTGCCAGGCCTGGGTGCCTATGCGGGTGTCCACGTAGTCCACGGGATCCTCCTTCTGGCCATCCCCGTGGTTCAGCGAGAAGATGACCATTCCTGCTACGAGCAGGGCCATTCCGGCAGCCATCATCCTCAGGGATTTCCTGGGAGCGCCCTTCCATTCTCCGAGCAGCAGCCCGGCTACTCCGCTGGCGAGGATGGCAGTAGCCTGCATTATTCCCCAGCCCACCGAGGCAGCATAGGCGCCCATCTGGTTGCATCCCATTCCGTAGAGAAGAATGCTGCCGTACCAGATGACCCCCGCCAGGAAGGCCCAGAAATAGTTCTTGACGGACGAACCCTTGTAGTTGGCGGCCGTCTTGTTGCGGCGCAGCAATATGGTGCATTGCGCGGCGTTCACCAGGAATCCGGTGACGAAAATCACCGCCCAGGTAGCGTTAGCGCTATGTATGGGATTGGCTCCGAGCTCGACGGCAGTCTGCTGGAGAGGCTCCCCTACTACGAAACCGAAATTGATCATAGGCCCGAACACTCCGGCAAGTATGCAAATCAGCAGGCCCTTCCCGAAATTCTTCCCCTTTGCATTCGAAGAGGATGGATTCTTTCCGCTGCCGGCCATCGCGAAGAGTATTATGCCCGCCAGGGTGACAGCTGCACCTATAGGAATATGGATATATTCAGGGGTGAAGAGTTCGGAGGGATTCCCTATCAGGAAGGGGGCCACCGTGCCAATCACATTTATCAGTCCCTGCATTATAGGGATGGCGAGGGATACCCCCAGGGCATCGATTCCCTTGCCGAAGAGCAGGGCTCCCACTCCCCAGACAATTCCGAATCCGGCGATGATGGCCGTGACCGAAGGATGGGCGGCATACACGTCGAAAACGTGAGGTATGGTGAGGGATACGGCTATGAAGGGGCATAATATCAGCGCCACGAAACTCCATATGAGCCAATTGTTTTCCCACGCCCACTTCTTGTTACGCTCGAAGGGGGTGGAGAAAATGCCCGAGAAACATCCTGCCATCAGGACAAGGGCCATTCCTATGTAGAAGCCATTTCCCATGATATCAGATATTTAAGTTGCGTACTGCCTGCTGGAGATCTTTCTGTTCCTGTGCCGAGAGGTCGTGGAAGGCGAAATCGGATACGTGGGTATTGCTTTTCTCGACCACCAGCACCTTGCTCCCTTCGTACATCGCTATCTTGTGCCAGGTGTTGACAGGGATATTGTAGATGATACCGGGGCGCATATCAACCAGGTCATACTCAATGCTGTCACCTATGGTTGCGGCAATCAGCACCGCCCTGCCTTCCAGGAGCACGAACACTTCGTCTGTCTGGAAGTGTATGTCCAGCTTCACTATGCTTTCCAAGGCCTCGGCCGGAGCATAGTTCAGGAAAGCCGCCTGCCATCCATCGCTGATGAATGTAGGGTCGTATCCCTGGGAGTCGTGTCGGTATGATTCTATCAGTTTCATAAGCGCTTAGATTATCAGTTTTCGAGCAGGCGGTCCACCACGAGCTGGCGGAATTCCGGTGAAAGCATACAGAAGTAGGCCGTGAATCCGGTGACCCTGACTACGAGTTCGGGATAAGCGAAAGGATCCTTGTGTGCCTTCAGCAGGGTATCCTTGTCCATTATGTTCACGTTGATCAGGGTTCCGCCCAGGTCCATATGGGTCTTGATTATGGATTTGATGACATCGACGTTGTTCTCCTTTGCGAAGGAGGGGTCGAGTTCCCATTGCATGGGTGCCGTATTGCCATAGCCGGGCTGTATCTTGGCGATGGCGGCAGCAAGCGAGAGCGAGGCTCCGTCCACCGCGAAACCGGGCACAGGGTTGGCTCCGTGGGATATGGGAGTGCCGGCCTTGCGGCCGTTGGGAGTAGCCTGGACGTGAAGGCCGAAGGTGACGGTATTCGCCCAGGAGAAGAATCCGGGAATAAAGATGTGATTGGATTCCGACTGGCTGCGCACGTCCGCCACGAATTCATCCCTTATCCTCAGGGCCCATTTCTCTCCAAGCGAGCCTTCGCATCCGTAATGTTCGCTGTTCTTGAGGATGTTGCGCGCTATCTCTCCCCCTTCGTTGCCGAAGTCGGACAAGATGCAATCTTCCACCTTCTCCCAGCTGAGCTTGTGCTCCTTCTCGATACGCTGCTCCAGGGCTGCGAAGGAATCGGCTGCTATGGCCAGGCCGGCGCCGTCTATGGCCAGATTGTAGTACTCGGCGCCACCGTCCGAGGCGTCGAGGCCCTTTTCCAGAGGCCCGTGGCTCAGCAGGTTGAGAAGCAGTTCAGGTTCGTTGTATTTCTGGTATTTGAGATGATGCCGTATGCCGTCGGCGGCAGTGCCCACGGCCTTGGCCAGATGCTTGGCGAAAAGATCCCACAGCAGCTCAGTGGAGAAGGGCTTCTCCCCTGCCATCATCTCCCGGTAGGCGACTTCGAAGACTTTCGCCATATTCACCTTCACCAGGTCGTTCATAGTGTATTCCAGGCCGGGAAGGGACATCCAGTTGCATCCCACTGCTATCCTCTGCCTGGCCAGCTCCGCAGAATAACCGTTCTTCATGAATCCGCTCACGAGCGCCTTGTCGCCCGAGAACCTGGGCCAGCCGTTCTTGTTCTTCACAAGATATTCTACGGCCTTGCGGAACAGCTTGTCGTCGAGCCCGTCCCACACGCGCACGGTAATGTTCAAGGAGGTGTTTATCTTGTCGGCGGCCTCCAGGATGAGGAACGAGATGCGTGAGGTCTGGTCACGGCCGTCCTTGTCGGGGCCGCCCAGCTGCCAGTATATCGGGTCGTTTATCAGCAGGCATCCTAGATAGTAGATGGCCTCGTCCTCGCTGATCCTGCCCTCATTGATGTCCTTCTCGAAGTAGGGCTGCAGCAGGGAATCGATCTGCCCGCCTGCACCGTCGCGGTTGTATGTGCGGGATGCAAGGTGGAACCAGATTATCCACTGGCACGCCTCCCTGAGGGTTTGGGGGGGATGAACCATTACCTTTTTGTTGACCTCGGCCATTTCCAGCAGGTTATGCTTGCGTACGGGATCGGCCTCCTTGGCGGCCATTTCCAGCGCCGCATCTACGTGCCTTCCTATCCAGCCTTGGATGGCCTTGACGGCGCGTTCGTGAAGGTCGTAGAAGTGCTGCTTTTCCGGGTCGGTGTTTATCTTGCGGTACTTATCTATCTTGGCGAGAATCCCCTCCCAGCCTAGTTCGAGACCGATTTTGAAATCGGGGGCGAAATGGGCGTCATCTCCTATGCCGCAGATAATGTCATATTTCTCTATGTTTTCCTTGAGGAAGTCGTAAGGATAGTCCGGATTCCATTTGCTGGGTTTCATCCTGGACATAAAGTACATCCACCTGCCGCTGAATGCGTCGTCGGGGTCGATGTAAACGGGATGGACCTTCATCAGGCTGCAGAAATTGTCCGTCCAGGCATCGTAGCCGTAGAAGGATCCGTCGGGATTGTTGGGAGTAGTGTTCCACAGGCCCGCAGGGGGTACTATACGGCCATAATCATCCTCGTCGAGGAGGCCTTCGACGTGGATTTTCTCCTTGGTCTGCGCAAGTTTCTTCTTGCGCAGGGACAGAAGCTTGTTTTCCAGTAAAGTGTCCATCTATATTATCGAAGCAACTTTTTTCAAATCTTCAAGCACTGCTTCCGGCAGACCCTCCGTGCCCTTCATTTCGTTGGTCATCCCGAGCGAGTCGTATTTGCCGAAGCCCAGCGTGTGGAAGCCAAGCAGGCTGTATTTCAGTTTCCCCTTGTACGGGACGAGAAGACGGCAAATGTCTTCTATGTCTTCCCTGCGGTCGTTCACCCCGGGTATGACCGGAGTCCTCACGCAGAGATCCGCACCGCTTTCCGCAAGTTTCCCTATATTGTCTATGACGGCGGAGTTTCCCATCCCCGTCCATTCTTTGTGCCTGACGTCGTCGGCAAGTTTCAAATCGCACATCCAGAGGTCCGTAATGGGCAGCAAAGGCTCTATCGTGCTCCAAGGAAGAGTCAAGTTCGTCTCTATTGCCGTATGCAGCCCTTGCCGTTTGCAGATACCCAGGAATTCCTTCACGAATGCCGCCTGCAACAGGGGCTCTCCGCCCGAAACGGTGATTCCTCCTCCGGACTCTTCAAAGAAGGGAATATCCTTGCTTACTTCTTCGAAGAGTTTCTCTGTGGAGACTTCGCGCCCAATGACGGACAGTGCTCCGGTGCAGCATGTCTGCGCACACACTCCGCACCCGGCACAAAGCTCCCTGTCAATTGTCAAAGAATCTGCTTCCTTCTTGATTGCGTGCTTTGGACATACCTGCAGGCACGTCCCGCAATGGATGCACTTACCTTCTATGTACTGGATCTGGGGCCTCCGGCTCAGTGTCTCCGGATTATGGCACCATTTACACTTCAGGTTACAGCCCTTCAGGAATACCACTGTCCTGATGCCAGGACCGTCGTGGACGGACATTCGCTGAAGCGATGTGATCAGGCCATTCATTAATAATCGTTTCCCCTTTTTGCAAAGCTATACGATTATTCGGCTTGTTTTACACTCCAAGTTTATTGAAAAAAATAAAAAGATTACTCTATTCCGACTTTTGCGGTATGTCAAACTATCTTTTGGTTAAGTTTCCTGTAGTCGAAAGGGGTCTGTGAATAACGCTTGCCGAACTGCTTGTAGAAGTAGGCTATGCTCTCGAATCCGCAGGAGTAGGCTATCACTTTGATAGGTATGCTCGTAAGTATAAGCTCATCAGCCGCGTGCTTGATACGTATATCGTTCACGAAATCCGTCAAGGTCTGTTTGAAAACCGTTTTCACCACCCTGTTGACATAGTCCGGGTTGCGGTCGCAGATGTCCACGAACGATGATATCCCGCCGCGGAAACGGTCGGTGTTGTTATATGTCTTGATGGCGGAAACCAGCCAGGATGGAGCTGAAGAATAGTCCTGGTGGGTGTCGAATTCCTGTATGGTCCTGAAAATGAAGAGCAGCAGGCTGTCCATCTGCATATAGGAGCGTTTGAAACGCATAGTCTCTTCGGCCCGTGAGGAAAAACGCTTTACCAGAGTATCCGGAATGCGTATGTGGTAAGGCAGAGCGCTCCCGGACCAGAAGAACTGGTTGGAATTGGAAAAATATCGGGTATGGAAGTAATCCAGCGTTTCTTTCGGGAAGGCAATGTTCACGATGGTGAGATCCTTTCCGTTCGAAGAGAAAGTGTGGGTATCTTCCGGACGTATCAGCACCATATCGTTGGCGCGGAGGACGACCTTGTTGCCGTTTATGTGGTGTATCCCCTCTCCGCTTTCCACCCAGAATAGCTCCGCATAGTCGTGGGAGTGGTAGGAGATGTCGTACCTGGTGGTGATGAACACCCGGGCGATATGGAAGACCTCGTCCTTGGCGAGGAAATCTTTCAGCTTGAAGAACTTGCTCATAATCCTGTCCCCCACTCCTTGTTGGGCTCGTCACCCATCACGAACTCGAGGGAAGCGCCTCTGCATATGTCTTCGTGGGTGATGCTGTTCTTGTCGTAGGGCTTTCCGTCAAGGGTGGCGGACTGTATGTATCTGTTGTCCTTGCCCGTCTTCCTGGTGCTTATGGAGAAGCTGCGCCCGTTCTCCAGATGGAAAACCGCCTTGTCGAAGCAGGGAGTACCTATCATATATTCGGTGCTGCCGGGGCATACGGGATAGAATCCCAGGCTGGAGAATATGAACCAGGCCGACATCTGTCCGGCATCATCGTTGCCTGCCAGGCCTCCCGGAATGTCGGCATACTGGGTGTCAAGTATCTCCCGGACCCTTTTCTGAGTCTTCCAGGATTCTCCGGCATAGTCGTACATATAAGCAACCTGGTGGCAGGGTTCGTTGCCGTGCCAGTAGAGTCCTTCGTCGAAAAGGGAATCAAGCTTTGCTATATAGGCATCTCTGCCTCCCATTATGGCCATCAAGCCGCAAGGGTCCTGGGGTACATACCAGGTATAGTGGCAGGGGGCGCCTTCGGTGATGTAGCGGGAGAGCACTTCGGGGCGGTTGTCTTCATAGAAGGAACCATCCTGGTGGCGCCCGTTGGCATATCCGCTGGCAGGATCGATGACATTCCTGTAGTTCTTGCTGCGTTCCAGCAGCAGCCTGTAGTCATCCTCCTTCCCGAGCCCCTCGGCCACCTGCGACAGCACGAAGTCGTCGTAGGCGTATTCGAGCGTGCGGGATGTCTGCTCGCGGGAATGGAAGGCCTCCCTGACAGGATCTTCGAGGGGGATGTATCCGTAGGCCAGGTAGCTCTCCAGGGCCCTGCGACCCATTCCGTTTTCGTATTCTGCCCTGTCCTCGGGGATCTCGAAGGCGTTCTTGCGCATAGCTTCATAGGCAGTTTCGATGTCAAAGTTGCGTACCCCTTTGACATAGGCATCTCCGATAGCCGCTATGCAATGGTCCCCTATCATTGCGGCCGTGTAGCTGTTCCAGCATGGGAAAATGGGGAGCCAGCCGCCTTGCAGGTACTTGTCCACCAGCGACTGCATCATCTCTCCGTTCTTTTCGGGAGATATTATGTTGAGCAGAGGATGCAGGGCCCTGTAGGTATCCCACATCGAGAAATCATCGTAATGGGCAACGTCCGACTGCATTATCGGGGTTCCGGTGGAGAAGGCCGGGTAGCGTCCGTCCACGTCGCTTATCACCCTCGGGAGGAACGACGCGCGGTACAGGGACCCGTAGAATTTCCGGGTCAGCAGCTTGTCTTCCGAAGATACGGAAATCCTGCTAAGATGCTTCTCCCAGACTTTTGTGAGGTATTTTCTGGTCCTGTCGAAATCATAAGCCGGAATCTCCTTGTCCAGGTTCCTCTCAGCGCCTTCTATGTCCGTGAAGGAACTGGCGGCCTTGATTATGATTGGATCACCGCTTTTTTTGCGCTTGAACTGCACGTACAGCCCAATGCCTCTCTCATCCCCGATGGATGTAGCGCCCTTTATTACCGTATCGCGGCTGAAGGTGCCGTAAGAGGCGAGGTCTTCCCTGAAACGTATAATGAAATATCCGCTGAAACCGGCAGCTTTCCCCCAGCCCTGGTATATCCTGTGCACGGGATTATACCCTCGTATTTCCTTTTTGAGAGTATCCAGCTCTATGTATCCCTGCCCCTCGTCGCTGTTGGGATTGACGATAAGGCAGGCGGGGCTGTCGGCGGGGTAGCTGAAACGGAAGATGGCACTTCGGGAACGGCCCGTCATCTCGGCCCGTATGCCGCTGTCGTGCAGATATACGGAGTAATATGATGGAGTGGCCGTTTCGTCGGAATGCCTGAAGGGGGTGGCCCTTTCCACGGGGCTCAGCCTGTCGAGGCCGGTGGCGGGGAAAAGGGTCATCGAACCATAGTCCTGGGTGCATCCGCCTACAATCCAATGGGAATTGCGGAAGCCCTGGAACAGGCTGTCGCGGTAGTAATAAGGCGCGATGCACTTGCGCTCGGAGTCCGAGGTCTGGGCTGTCCAGAAATTCATCCCGTTGGGCTCCAGCACCGCCGGAAGCGTCTGGCCGTACTCCTCGCTGCCCTTACCGAAGCGACCTTCGGTATATATGGCGTTGGCATCGGTGCCTACGCGGGTATCCACATAATCGATCAGTGATTTGCCGACTCTATCCGAACAGGCGGGAATTGCAATCGCCACGGTCAGCAAGAGCAAATATCGTTTCATGCTGGCAAATATAGCATTTAGTTGCAAAGAAATACTCCATTCCGATAAATTTCGGCGGAATTTGCCTAAATTTGTATCCGATAGAATACATTTTATGATTTACAAGAATCTTACTGATCTTATCGGCCGCACTCCCCTCCTGGAGATTTCCGGTATTGAAGGGCAGAAGGCCAGGATACTAGTCAAAATAGAGTTTTTCAATCCCGGAGGCAGCGCCAAGGACCGCATAGCGCTTTCGATGATCGAGGATGCCGAAAAGCGCGGCCTGCTCGCTCCCGGGGCCACCATTATAGAGCCTACTAGCGGCAATACCGGTGTCGGGCTTGCCTGGGTCGGCGCGGCCAAAGGATACAAGACCATACTTACCATGCCGGATTCTATGAGCATGGAGCGCAGGAATCTGCTGAAGGCCCTAGGCGCAACCCTGGTCTTGACTCCCGGATCGGAAGGTATGAAAGGTGCCATAGCCAAGGCCGAGGCTCTCAGGGACGAAATCCCCGGATCCATCATACTTGGCCAGTTCGTCAACCCTGCTAACCCCGCAGCCCACGAAAAGACTACGGGCGTGGAGATATGGGAGGATACCGCAGGCGAGATCGATGTCTTCGTGGCAGGAGTCGGCACCGGCGGCACCGTCAGCGGCGTCGGCAGGGCCCTGAAGCAGCGAAACAAGACCGTCAGGATAGTCGCCGTGGAGCCGGCATCGTCTCCCGTCCTCTCCGGCGGAAAGGCAGGGAAACATATGATACAGGGCATAGGAGCAGGTTTCGTGCCCGATACCTACGATGCCTCCGTGGTCGATGAAGTAATGACAGTTTCCGACCAGGATGCCATGCTTGCCGGCCGTTATCTCTCCTCCAGAGGCCTTCTGGTGGGCATTTCTTCCGGCGCCGCATTCTCTGCCGCCTGCGCCCTCGCCAAGAAGGAAGAGTATTCCGGCAAGACTATCGTAGCCCTTCTCCCCGACACCGGGGAACGCTATCTCTCCACCGCCCTTTTCGCATTCTAAGCCCACCTCCCCGAAACCGGGGCCGACGTTGCCTATGCAGGCCACCGATGCCGTCAGAACAATAATCCCTGCAGAGATGCTTGAAAGCATTGCCCGCAGGGACCATCTTGTCATATAGGGAGGATAATGAAGATCAGCACATCCCACAGCGCGTGGCTGATTATCAAGGCCGGGAGGGCTTTGGGGCATAGCCTGTATATGAATCCCCAGACCAGTCCGGCTACCAGCGCCGCCATTATCAGCATGAAATTGAAGGACCATATATGCACCAGGGCATATATGGCTGCAGTCAGCAGGAAGGCATAATCCTGGGGATAGCGCCCTTTCAGCGAGGATGTCAGCGTCTTCTGCACGAATCCCCTCCAGAAGAACTCTTCCGCCGGCCCTATAAGCAGCAGAAGCAGAGCTCCGATGACGGGCACGGGAAGGCCTTGCTTGATGGAATAGACCGCATCCACTTCCGGCCTCGCGAAATCGAAGAGCCAGGAAGATGCCTTGTCCCCTACCCAGAATATACCCCAGAGCGCAAAGGCCAGGGCGATTCCGCCAAGCAGCTGGAAGAGGGGCTTCTCCACTTTGGGAAACCTCTCCCCCGCAGGCAGGAAGGATATGGCCAGGCCGGTAAGAATTACGGCCGCGCAACTCATTACAAGCCAGAAATTCGGCCGTCCCTGAGTCCAGGGACTGAACATATAGAACCAAAGCAAGGCGGCCACGGGGACCGCCAGCTTAATGCCTTTTACGCTACTGCTCATAGAAGTCCGGAGATGAGCAGGCCTACAGAAAGCAAGCCGGAAAACACCAGCTGCATCTGGGCGGTAGCCTGGTCCAGACCCTTCATCGCTTCCAGCCCGAGTTTGCCGTAGCTTGCCGCCTGACGGAAATTCTTGGAGGCCGGGACTATGGCAAGCAGGCAAAGCAGCGAAAGCGGATGGAGCTTGCCGAGAATGACAACGGCCACCATATAGATAAAGGGAATTACCATATAGCAGCAGTAGAGCAAAGCTGAAGCTTTACGGCCTATCAGCATCGCAAAGGTCTTGATGCCCGCCTCACGGTCGGTATCCGTATCGTAGGCATTGTTTGCGTGCAGCACGGATACGGTGATGATACCAATGGGTAAGCAGAGTATAAGAGCTTCCGGCAGGAAGGCTCCGGTAATGGCGTATGCGGCTCCAGCTACGGTAAGGACGCCGAAGATGACGAAGATGTCAAGGTCGCCCAGCGCGTGGTACTTCAGGAAGGAATAAAGCAAGGTAAGAAGGAAACCTGCTCCTCCTATCAACAGCAGCCCGATACCGCTTAGATAGCATATAAGCAGGCCGAGAAGTGCACCGGCGGCCAGCAGCCAAATGCTGAAACGGAAATATTCCCCTGGCTCGAACTTATGGAATACCAGGTTCGGTACCGCGAAGGCGTTCTCGTTATCCACTCCGCTGCGGTAATCGAACCAGTCGCTGAGGACGTTACCGCCAGCGTGCAGCAGTATGACTCCCATGACCGAGAGCAGGGCCACCAGATGCGGTTTTATCCCGGCGGGAATCAGCCCTTCGCTGATAAGATATGCGTAAGTTGCTATTACTGGCATTGCTGAAACCGGAAAAGACCAGAAGCGCGTTGCCGTGAACCATTCTTTAAAACTGTGTTTCTTCATTTAATACACTACTTAACTGAAAATACGAAGTCTTCCAGGGTGCAGATGCTCTTGTCCTTGGTATCGGAGAGGAACTTGAAGTAGATGGCGTGCTTTCCGCTGTATTTCTCCAGGCCGGGAAGGTCTATGCGGAGTTCCCTGCTGCGTGAGGCCCACTTCGCCTTGATTTCGGCAGAGCCGAGAAGTGTGCCTCCCTGGGACTCCCAGGGCCTGTCCAGCATTACCTGGATGGTACCGTCCACGCCTTCGGGAATAAGGCGGAGATTCAGTTTCGGATCCTTCTTTCCGCACATCTTGGTGAAATTGAAATATTTGTATCCGACGATTGAACCGTCGTTGTTGTTGATTACGGGATTGGTGTTGTTCCTGATATCGTAGGGCGCCTCGAAATTGGAGTCGGTACCGTGTCCGGCGGCGACATAGGAACCGAAGTAGGTCTTTTCAGGCCAGGCGTGTACGGCGACCTTGGGGCCGGTGTACCAGCAGGCTATGCCCGCGGAGTGGCGCTCCGTAGGGTCTAGGCCGTTCAGGGCAAAGCCTTCGGAGGTGTATTCCCCTTCGGAAATATACACCTTTCCGCCGGGACCCGCCTCTACTTTAACTTCGATGGGTGCCACCATGGGCTGACGGGCGAACTCGTTGGTGCCGGTCTGGCGGTGGTAGAATACGTACCACTGGTCTTTTATCTTGCAGATACTGCCGTGGGTGTTGCCGCTGATTGTCGCGGAGGCTATGATTTCCCCTTTCTCGTTGATTTCCCTGCCCCTGGCGTCGATAATGGTTCCGCCATAGGTCCAAGGGCCCAGGGGCTTGTCGCTATAGGCGTAGGCTAGCGTGTAGTTTGTATTGGGCAAGCCGAAATCTCCGTCCTTGGTCCAGCGGCTGTAGATGAATACATATTTGTCTTCTATCTTACGGATGGAAGAAGCTTCGTAGAAGCGGAAGATGTCGTCTTCCTTCCTGCCGGGAATCATACCGTCTATTATTTCGGTGCCGGGTTTCAGGGAGGCCATATCGTCGGGATCCATCTCTGCTGCATAGGAATGGTCGAAACCCCAGTAACCATATACTCTGCCGTCGTCATCCACCAGGACCGCGGGGTCGAAAGTCAGCAATCCCTTGGTCTGGTCGGGGTTCTCCTTGCTCCAGTTACATATTTCATAGGGACCGTCCGGCCTGTCGCTGATGGCGACTAGGGAATTACGGCCCATTGCCTGATCGTTGGGATAGAGATAATATGTCTTCTTGCCGTCGGGTGCCACCTTCATCGCAACGTCCGGAGCGTAGAGGATGTCTCCCCTGTCCTCCTCATAGAATTTCTCTCCCTTGGCATTCTTGTCCACTATCAGCACGGGGCCTTCGCAGCGCCACACGTTCAGGCTGTCGACCGAGGCCGACCAGGCTATTATGTCGTAGCCGCAGTACTCTGTCCTGAGCACATCGTGGGAACCGAAGATATATGCGCGGAATTTCCCCGGATTGTCGGGGTCTTCGAACACATATGGCTCACCATCAGGCACATGCTCCCAGAGGGGAAGATATGGATTGCCGGGAGTCGACATACAGCTGACGCATTTATCCGTCTGATTATCACAGGAAAAGAAGATTGCAAAGCAGCAGAGGGCCGTTGCGATTAATATGTGGTCATGATTTTTCATGATACAAATAAAGCAAAAAAAACTGGAAAATGCCTTTTGTTTTGTCTTAAAAAAGTCGTAACTTTGACCACGGTCCAGTTTGTGTAACTTACCTAACATCTATAATACTTTTATGAACAAAATCGACGTTGTCCTTGGCCTCCAGTGGGGAGACGAAGGAAAAGGAAAGGTTGTTGACTGTCTTACACCTGGTTACGAAGTTGTCGCACGTTTTCAGGGCGGACCGAATGCAGGCCACTCAATCAGTATCGAGGGCAAAAGCCACGTCCTCCATACCGTTCCCTCCGGAATCTTCCGTGAAGGTGTTCTCAACATCATCGGTAACGGAGTCGTGGTCGATCCCGTCATCCTCTTCGACGAAATCAGCAAGATCGAGCTTCTCGAAGGCCCCGTCACCGACAGAATCATAATTTCCAAGCGTGCCCATCTCATCCTCCCGACCCACAGGGCCCTGGATGCAGCCAGCGAGGCTGCCAAAGGAAAAGCCAAGATCGGCTCCACCCTCAAAGGCATAGGCCCCGCCTACACTGACAAGATTGCGCGCACAGGCCTGCGCGTCGGCGACATCATGGCGTTTGACTTCCGTGAAAAATACGAACTCCTCAAATGCCAGCACCTGCAGCTGGCGCACACCCTCAATTTCGACATTGCCGACTTCCGCATCGACGGCTGGGCCATTGACGAATACGAGCGCATGTGGCTCGCCTCCCTCGACACACTCAAGCAGTTCAACCTCATCAACAGCGAGTACTTCATCAACCACTGCCTCGACCAGGGCAAGCGCGTGCTCGCCGAGGGGGCACAAGGCTCCATGCTCGACATCGACTTCGGCTCCTATCCCTTCGTTACTTCCTCCAGCACCATCACCGCCGGCGTCTGCGCTGGTCTCGGTGTGGCCCCTTCGCGCATTGGCCGCGTGATGGGCATCAGCAAGGCCTACTGCACCCGTGTGGGTGCGGGTCCCTTCCCCACCGAGCTCTTCGACGACACCGGCAAGCGCCTCTGCGACCTTGGCCACGAATACGGTGCTACCACAGGCCGCCCGCGCCGCTGCGGCTGGATTGACATCCCCGCGCTGCGCTACGCCTGTATGCTCAACGGCGTCACCGACCTCTTCGTCACCAAGCCCGACGTCATGAACGACTTCGACGAGGTGAAGATGTGCGTCAACTACGACATTGCCGGCACTGTCACCGACGAGATACCCTTCGAGTTCAACGAGGTGGAAATCAAGCCGCAGCTGGTCTCGCACAAAGGTTGGAAACAAAGCCTCCAAGGTATCGCCAGCTACCGCGACCTCCCGCAGCCCCTGCTCGACTACCTCGACGAGCTGGAACGCCTCACCGGCATCCCCATCAAGGCCGTCTCCATCAGCCCCGACCGCAAAGACGTGCTTTTCAAATAATAAAAAATATTAAAAAGGCAATATTTTAACAATACCCGCGTTTCATAGGGCAAAATAATTTACAGAGATGAAAAAAGTTGTTCTCTTCCTCCTCATCGCGCTCCCGCTCCTGTCGGTAGCCCAGAACAAGATTAAGGAAACCCAGGTTCCCAAGTCCGTTCTGAATTCATTGGACAAGAAATACGACTCCTACAAGGTCAAGACCTGGTATCAGTCGCCTGGTCAGTATATCGCCGAGTTCGTCTACGACGGCCAGAAGGGCCGTG
>JAEEGG010019223.1_pt1 | contig 13804 bp, 11 predicted proteins | sample 9134161 | NCBI WGS metagenome assembly JAEEGG01 (sample SAMN16246543, study PRJNA631951) | gut metagenome | biome: gut microbiome; feature: rumen; material: CR-attached | host: Bos | place: Iran: Karaj | collected 2018-10 | reverse complement strand
CCATGGTATGGCAATCCAGGGTCTCCACCGTGGATCCGTCGCGGACCACCGTGATTTTGTCCGCCACGTAGACCACCTCATTCAGCTTGTGGCTGATAATGATCATGGTCATACCCTGTTTCTTGAACTCCAGCATCAGATCCAGCAATGCTCTGGAGTCCGTCTCGTTCAGGGAGGAGGTGGGCTCGTCCAGGATCAGGAGCTTTGCGTGCTTTGCAAGCGCCTTGGCGATCTCCACCAGCTGCTGTTTACCGGTTCCGATATCTTTTATCAACACGCGCGACGACTCCGACAAGCCTACCATCTTCAGGTACTTGTCAGCTTCGCTGTACGTTTCATTCCAATTTATGGCGGCTTTTTTTCCTCTCTCGTTGCCGAGGAACATATTCTCGCCGATGGACATCTGAGGCACCAGTGCCAGCTCCTGGTGAATGATAACGATTCCCTTTTTCTCGGAATCGGTGATCTTCTGGAAGCAGCACACCTCGCCGTTGTATACGATGTCGCCTTCATAGGTTCCGTAGGGATAGATGCCGCTGAGCACGTTCATCAGCGTGGACTTGCCGGCACCGTTCTCTCCTACCAGTGCATGGATCTCGCCCTCTTCCACCTGCAGATTGACATTGTCGAGCGCTTTTACGCCGGGAAATGTCTTGGTGATATTCTTCATTTCAAGCAGGATTTTGCCCAAGGTCACACCTCCACTTTCGTTTCACCCATAAGCAGGCGGGTTTTGCCCCGCCTGCCCTGAGAAGTTCGTTATAGCTTGAATTACTTCAGATCGTCCTCGGTGTAGTAACCGGAATCGATCAGGATGGTCTTGTAGTTGTTCGCATCTGCGAATACGGGCTCGCACAGATAGGAAGGAACCACTCTTACGCCATTGTCATAAGTGCTGGTGTCGTTGACATCAACGGTCTCGCCCTTGACGATCTGGCCAACCATCTTAACAACCTGGGAAGCAAGGGTACGGGTATCCTTGAACACGGACATGGACTGCTTGCCGGCGATCATGTTCTTGGTGTTCTCCTTGTCACAATCCTGGCCGGTGATGATGGGATAGGTTCCGTTGTAGTTGGTAGCAAGTGCGGTCTCAACACCGAGTGCGGTGGAGTCGTTGGAGCAAAGCCATACGTCTACGTTGGTTCCGTCTGCATAGAAGGAGGAGAGGATGTTCTCAGCTCTGCTCTGTGCGGTCTCGGACTTCCAAAGGGGAGTTGCAACCTCTTCGAAGGTGGACTGGCCGGAAACGACCACCAGCTTGCCACTCTCAATGTAGGGCTTCAGAACTTCGTAAGCGCCGTTGAAGAAGTAACCTGCGTTGTTGTCGCCGGGGTCACCAGCGGTGAACTCGATGTTGAAGGGGCCTGCTGCGTTGTCAAGATCCAGAGCGTCCTTTACGTAGGTTCCCTGAACCACACCAACCTTGTAGTTATCGAAGGTTGCATAGTAGGAAACTGCGTCGGAGTTCATGATCAGACGGTCGTAAGCGATAACGGGAACATTAGCTGCCTTAGCCATGTCCAGAGCCTCGCCCAGGGAGTTACCCTCGACTGCTGCGATGACCAGAACGCTGCATCCGTTGGAGATCATGGTCTCGATCTGGGACAGCTGGGTCTGAGGATCGTTGTTTGCGAACTGAAGCTCTACTTCGTAGCCTGCGGCCTTCAGCTCCTTCTCCATGTTGCTGCCGTCCTGATTCCATCTCTGGAGATCCTTGGTAGGCATGGACACGCCGATCTTCTTGGGTGCGTCAGAGTTGCTTGCTCCACCGGAAGATCCGCATCCCGTGAGCAGGGTTGCCACGAGGGCAATCCCAAGTAAGATACTAGTAAGTTTTTTCATATTTTATTCCCTCCAAAATGAAAAACTGTTTTGGGGCTCTCAGCCCCTTGCAAGACCGATGGTATCATAGCTTCGGTAGAAGATGTTTGCGAAATACAGCACTTTCTTGTTTAGAGTTTTTTTACAAAAAAACCGTGCTAGCAATTTTTTGCCATCGCACGGTTTCTTTATCGCAATAAAGTCCTTTTCGGAAACTACTTTACATTTATATAGACGTCTTCCTTCATGTGGAAACCGCTGCCGATCACGGCTTCGTCCATGTTCTCACGGGTCACCTTCACGGGCTCTAAGCGAACGTAAGGCACGGAATAGGCGCCGTTGGAAATGCTGCCCACATCGTCGCCGGTCACCGGATCTCCCTTCCCCAGCTGCACGGCACACATCGCGGCCCGGCGGGCCAGTGTCTCCACCGGCTTGTAGACGGTCATGAGCTGGGTGCCCTCCACGATCCGCTGGCAGGCCTCCAGATCCGCATCCTGCCCCGTCACAAGCACCTTCCCTGCCAGCATCTGAACGGCCAGAGCACTGACCACCTGACCGGCCAGGCTGTCGTTTCCGCACATGATGGCGTCACAGTCCGCTACCAGATCCGCATTCTCATAGACATACTCCGATGCCAGCTCCGCACGCCAGCCGTCGCAATGGGTGGTATCCAGAACCTCCACCCCGTTTTCCTCCATGACCGCGGTAAAGCCGTTCTCCACCAGGGACACGTTGTTGTCCTTCGGGGAGCCGCCGATGATGATAACCTTGCCTCCGGCGAGGCCGGCATCGATCATGCTCTCCCCCATAAGGGTCCCCACCTTTTCATTGTCAAAGGAGATGTACAGGTCCAGGTCCGCATTGTTGATCATGCGGTCGTAGGCGATGACGGGGATCCCCGCCTCCTTGGCATCCGCCACGCTCTCCGCCAGCAAGTCGGAGTCGATGCAGACGATGACGATCACATCCACCTTCTTCTGGATCAGATACTTGATCTGTTTTTTCTGCTCCTCAATGTCTCCGTTGGCGCTCTGGACATTGACTTCCGCCCCCAGATCCTTGGCCGCCTGAACGAAAATATCCCGATCCCTCTGCCACCGCTCGATGACAAAGGAGTCAAAGCACATTCCGATCTCGATGGTGCTGACCTCCTCCTCCCCGGAAGCGTCGCCGGTCTCTTCCAAAGCGCCGCAGCCGGGAACCAAAGCAAGCATCATTGCCGCAAGGAGAAGGCACATGATTTTTCGAATGAACTTATGCATATTTTTCCTTATACTCCGTGGGAGTAAGTCCTACCTTTTTCTTGAAATTCCTGCTGAAATAATTGGGATCCTGATACCCGCAGGCGGCACAGATCTCCTTCATGGACAGGGCAGAGCCCGTAAGCAGCTCCTTCGCCTTCTCGATCCGGATCCCCGTCAGATAGTCGATGAAGTTCTCTCCCACCGCCTCCTTGAAAAGCTTACTGAAATAGTAGGGAGAGATGTTCACCACCCGCGAGACCTCATCCAGGGAGACCTCCTTGGCAAAGTTCTGCTGGATGTATTCCTTCGCCGTCCGGATGGTGTCGGAGGAACTCTCCTCCCGCTTGGAGACGATGTTCTCGCAGGAGGTCCTGACTTTTCCCAGGAACCATTCTTTTAAGGAAGGAACGGACTCCATGGACATGATCTCCGGCAGATAGGAGTCCCGGGAGCCGAAGCGGTAGGTCATACCGCCGTTCTCATAGGCCAGCTTCTCCGCCCAAAGGGTGAATTCCAGAAGCTTCAGTCGGATGGCCATCAGATTCTGTCCGTCGTAGTCCTCCATCCAGGCGACGAATTTGTCCGCATAGACCGCGGCTTCCGGATAGTCCCCCCGCTGGATGCTCTCGAAGAGCCCCTTTTCCAGATCCACGGGGTAGTCCTTCTCGTAATCGCAGCCGATGGGTAGATCGTCCGCATGGGCCACGGGATCCGTGGTGGCGATGAGGGCGTTCACCGCCTCACGGTAGGATTTTTCCAGCTGCCGTAAGGGCTTCACTCCGCCGATGCCCAGTCGGAAGCTGATATCCAGCTTTCTGCGCAGATAGCGCACCAGCTCCCTGCCCTTGTCGATCTGCTCGATGCGGGCGTTATAGTCCAGCTCCTCCGTCTCGCAGGGCACCAGCACCGCGATCTTGTTGGCCATGACGGAGCCCACCTTGCAGGGAAAGAATTCCTTCAACCCTTCCCGGGCCTCGGTGTATTGATTGGACATCCGCACCGAGCTTCCCACGGCGTTGGTCATGTGGTTCCCCTCCTGGGAATCACCGCAGACCACGCACATCATGTAGCCGTAATCCACGTTCACGTCCAGCATGGTCCTGTAATTGTCCACATCCTCGTCGAAATGCTCGTGGAACAGGATGTTGTAGATGAGTCCGTTCTCGATGATGGGCTCGACACTCTCCAGCTTCTCCTTGATCAGCAGATCGTTGCTGCGTTTGGTCCGCTCGTTGTCGATGATCTCCATGGCCTTTCGCAGCGCCGCCACGATCTTGGTCTTGTCCATGGGCTTGTTGATGTACTCCAGGACGCCCAGCTTGATGGACTCCCGGGCGTAGTCGAACTTGTCATAGGCGCTCATGACGATAAAGACCGTGCCCACGGAAAAGCGGCGGATCTCCTTCATGGCTTCGATGCCGTTGATGCCCGGCATCTGGATATCCATCACGGCGATGTCCGGCCGGAAACGTTCGGCCAGCTCGATGACGCTCCTGCCCGTTTTGGCGTACTCCACCTCACACAGATCTCCGAATTCCTTTTCTATGATGAACTTCATCGCGTCGATGACGATCCCCTCGTCATCCGCAAGCATGATCCTGTACATGGCTATTCTCCGTCTTCTATTTCCTCGTCCTCATGCGGGGTAAAATTGATGATCACTTCCGTCCCCTGATCCGAGCCGCCGCTGCGGATCTCCACCACATCCTCACGGCCGGCATAGAGCTTTAAGCGGGAGATCACATTGTCCATGGCGATGCCGCCCCCGTCGCTCTTTTTCTCGTCGCTCTCCCAGCGGCAGGCCACCACCTTTTCGATATCCTCCGGGCTCATACCCTTTCCGTTGTCCCGGACGGAGATGTAGACTCTGTCCTCATCCCGGTAGACCTTCAGGTCGATGTGCCCGCGGTCGCCCATTTCACGGATCCCGTGGTTGACCGCATTTTCCACGATAGGCTGCAGGATCATACCCGGCATCTTCACGTTCAGGAGGCGTTTGTCCACCTGCCGGTCGTAGTGGATGTCCCCGGAAAAGCGTACGTTGAGGATGCTGATGTAGGCATCCACCAGATTCACCTCTTCTTCGATGGTCACCGGTGCATCCAGCTTTTTTACATTATAGCGGAAAAAGTCTGCCACGGTCTGCACATATTCATAGGTCCTGTCCGCCCCTTCCATCATGGCCAGCTGCGCGCCGGCGTTCAGCGTGTTGAAGAGGAAATGCGGATTGATCTGGGCCTGGAGGTATTTGAGCTGTGCATCCTTCAGGTGGGTCTCCATCATCAGCTCACGCTTTTGCATGATCTGCTCATTTTCCATACTGGTCCGCAGGCGGTCGATGTAGTCCCGGATGCTGATGAGCATCTTGCGGAAGGCGGTGTTGAGCCTGCCCACCTCATCGCTGCCGGAGCTCGCGGGGAGCTCCACATCAAAGTTGGCGTTGGACACCTCATCTGCCGTCCGGGCCAGCTCCCGTAAGGGATAGATGATGGTTCCCGTGAGGCCCGTGATGAGAAAAGCGCTGCCCAAAAGCACCACGATCATCACCGACATGGCCAGGAATTCAAACCGCCGGAAATTCCTGGCAAGGGCGGTATAGCGGGCCGAGTTCTCCGCGAACCGCTCCTCATTCAGGCTTCGCATGTAGGCTTTGATGTACTCGTACTGGCGGTTGGTCTCTTCGTAGCTGGTCCTGTATTTTTCGATGTTCCTGCCGCGCTTGGCTTCAATGGTCTCCGCCACCCGCTCCAGGTAATCCTCCGACATGAACTTGATATTCCGCTCCATCCGGTCCGGGGTCCTGTCGGTGATGCGCTCGTTCAGCTCCCGCACCATTCCGGAGAAGGCCTGCTCCCTGGAATAGTAATCCGACAGGGAATCCGTGGACTTGGAGTTGAGATACTCCGTCATGGCCCGCTGCAGATTGTCCAGAGCCTCAATGGCTTCGTTCAGGTGCAGATTGTCCTGGTAGGATTCCTCCATCCGCCTGGACAGGGAGTTGATCCCCAGAAGCAGCACCACGATCACCACCAGGCTGAAGATGTTGGCCATGATGAAGATCCCGCTGATCTTTACGGACAGAGGAATGTTTTTGATCTTATTCTTCATCTTCCTCCACCTTCTTCATGTACTCCGCCACATTGCTCCTGTCGATGATGATGACATCCGCCGTAACATACTGGCTGGTGTTGCCGTACTCGCTATACTCCACCAGAGCCTTCACGCCGAATCTCCCCAGCTCGTCCGTATTCACCGTCAGCGTGGAAAAGACCACGCCCCGGCTGATGGCGTCCAGGATCTTGTCCGAGTCGTAATACCCCAGGATCTTGACCTTTCCCACCATGTTAAAATCCACCACCGCCTGATAAACGACCGTGGTGTCAAGCTCGCTTAAGCATACGAAGATATCCGGCACCTGCTCCTCCATAAAGACGCTGTGAACGGACTCCTCCACGGAGAAGGGGTTGGTGCTGTCCACCGCCACGGTGCGGATATCGAACTCCGAATTATTCATTTGGGCACTCATGGCATCCACGATGCCGGAGAGGATCACGTTCTGGTCGTATGCGGAAGACTTGTCGTCAAAAAGCACCGCAATGGAAGTGACCCGCTTGTTTTGGCCGGTCCAGACTTCGTTTCCCGTGGCCTCCGCCAGGCGCAGGAGATCCTCCCTGGCCCGGATGACCTGCCGGCCGTACTCGCTGCCGATGTTGTACCCGTTGACTCCCACGAAGCTGCAGCGTGCGGAATCTTCATTGTCCGAGTACATGGTCACCACCGGGATCCCCCGGGCCGATGCCCGGCCGATGAGCTGCGTCATCTCCTCCCGGCCGTTTCCCGCCACCAGGATCCCGTCCACCTGTGCGGAGATGGCCATCTCCATCAGTTCCTCCGAAGAATAGTTGTAGGTCAGGTTGGACCCGAAGAGCTCTAAAAAGACACCGTCCTCCAGCGCCTCCTCCGAGGCCCCCCGGTAGACAGACTGCCAGAAGGAGGATTTGTAGTCGTCGGTGATCATAGCATAATAATGGGAAAACGTCCGGCCGTAGGAATCGTCGCTCACCTCCGCCGTGTAGATCCGAAAATAGATCACGGCAACGGAAAGAACGGCCACCGAGAAGATCGCCGTCAGAATCAGATAGAGAAACAGTTTTTTGCCGGAGATAGTTTTTTTCTTCATTGCGAAAGTATTATATCACATCCTGCCGGAAAGCTTATCTCTTACAATTCCGAAGCATTCCCGCAGCACATTGTTGGGGACATACAGCGGTTTCATGTAAGCAGCGATCCCACATACCTTTGCATCACAGTTTTTCCGGGCGATGTGGATGCCCCGGTAGACATGAAAACCATTGGTTACGATCCCGATCCGCAGGCCATCCGTATCAATCCCCTGTCCCTGCAGGATCGACAGGGCGTTTCTTATGTTTTCCGAAGTGTCCACCGAACGGTCTTCCACAAGCAGCCTGGAGGGATCGATTCCCCGGACGTCCCGAAGATAGATCGCGCCGCCTTCGCCTTCACTGATGCTTTCGTTGCTTCCGGTGCCTCCCGTGACGATGCAGATCGTGTTCGGATTCCCGGCGAGATACTCGGCCGCTTTGTCCAGCCGGTATCCGTAGATAAGACTGGGCCCGGTCTCCCGCATCTGGGCGCCCAGGACGATGATGTAATCGAGATCCGGTTCCCCTTCATCGGAAAAATGAGAAAAGATGGCAGCGCAGCAGATGATAAAGACCGTAAGTGCCGCCCCGATCAGGAAGTATGCCAGGCCACGGAAAAACCTGGGTACCCTCTTCCACCTGCCTTTTCCGGACAGGAAAAAGCACGCAAAAAAGAAGGCGCTGCCCATCAGCCAGAGAACAAAAGAATTGGTTCCGCTTCCGATCCCGTAAACCAGAAGCGAGTACAACAGGTTCCCCAGCGCCAGCACGGCCCACAGGATTCGTATTTTGGGTCTGAAAATGCCCTTTCTTGCAGACATCATCTGATTCCTCCCGATCCCTGACCGTCAGGCCCGGATAAAGATGCTCCAAACAAGACAAAGGCCGCCGATCCCTCGGCGGTCTTTGCCGGATTATTTATGAATCTGGTCAAAAATCTTTTCCGCGCGGGTGAGGAGCTCTCCCTTCATGTCCACGCCGGAGTTGAGCTTGATCATGAACGGCAGGCTGACATCCTTATCGGTCGCCTGCTCGATGCCGACCGCAATCTGCTCCTGAAGATACTGTGTATAATTCTGGTCCGCGAAGGCCTTTTTTACCAGGGGCAGCGCCACGCTCTTGGGCGGTTCATGGTGCGATCTGCGCTTCTGTGCGGGCTGCTCCTCCCGCTTTGCGGGGGCGGAAGCCTCTGCTTTCGCGGGGGTCTGGGCATTCTGCTTTTCCGGTGCGGCAGAGTTCCCGGTCTGAGAGGGCTTTGCTGCGGCATTTTGCCTCTCCGCGGGAGCCGGGTCCTGAGCGGGCTTTGCTGCGGGAGCCGGGGTCTGGGCAGGTTTTGCTGCGGGATCCGGCTGCGCGGCTGCAGGCGGATTTTTCTTCTTGGCCGATTTGTTCAGCTTCCGGTTCAGTTCCTGAATGTTTCCGGATTCCGCCGTCTGGATCCGGACCTCCTCGCCGGGTTTTGCCTGGCCTGCAAAGAGACCGCAGGTAAATCCGAGTGCAAAGGGGTCATTCTGCGCATTTTCCGGCAGATCCTCAAATTCCAGTTTGGCCTTCAGGGAGGAAAGCGCCGCGAAAAGGGAAACCGGAATGGTTGCATCCTTCGGGGAAAGCACAATGACGCGATCCTTCGGCGTCAGCCTGGCGAGGGACGCGGGGGTCTGTGCGGATAAGGTGGGAATATCGGTGATAATCAGTGACATGGGCTCAATACTCCTTTATGATTTGTACCTGAATTTCGGGGTTTACTTTTTTGCCAAATTCCTGCGCATCCGATTCCTTACTTCCGGTGACGGAACCGTAATGCACGGGGATCACGATCTTTGGTGTAATTATGTTTACAAATTCCGCAGCCTTGGCAACATCCATTGTGTAGGTGCCGCCGATCGGCACCAGAGCGACGTCGCAGGAAACCTGCCGCGCTTCCGGGGTGGCATCGGTATCTCCTGCTATGTAGACCTTCCGGTCCGCGATCTGAATCACATAGCCGACCCATTCCTTACTTTTCATATGGAAAGGTTTCATCAGGTTGTACGCCGCCACCGCGGTGACCGGATGTCCGCAGACGGTAGCGGACTCGCCGGGGCGAAGTGTCACGAGCTCGCTCCCCTCGGGCAAGATCGCCTGAACCGCTCCGCGCATGCTCTCCGGCGCCACATAGGTCGTCCCCTTGCGGATCACCTTCGCAATATCTTCCGGCGAAAAATGGTCATAATGATCATGCGTGAAAAAAACGGCGTCGGCATCCTGAAAGGACTCTTGCATTTTAAAGGGATCGATGTAGAAAATCTCCCCGTCTTCCAGACGGATACTGTTTTGCGTGAAAAAGCGGATGCACTCCATGATATCCTTCATCCCAGCTCCTCCCAGTCAGCTTCCAGCTCCTGATAAATATGCGTCTCCCGGATGGTATAGCAGACAAAATGCACGGCCAGATCATACTGCGCATGCTCCCGGATCCAGGCACAGACCGTAGCGGATGCCGTCTCGGACGCCTCCTCCAGGGGATATCCGAAGATCCCGGTGGAAATGCAGGGGATCGCGACACTGTGAAGCTCCTGTTCCATCGCGAGATCCAGTATGCTGCGATAGCATTTTTCCAGAAGCGCCCTGCTCTCTTCCGGGTGCTGCCTGTCGTACACCGGGCCCACCGCGTGGATGATGTACCTGGCCTCGAGATCAAAGCCATCAGTGATCACAGCGCTTCCGGTGTCGCAGTGACCGATCCGGTCACAGGCCGCCTGCAGCTTTGCGGCACCGGCCGCATGGAAGATCGCGCCGCACACGCCGCCGCCTGCCTGCAATCCGGCATTGGCGGCATTGACGATGGCGTCCACGTTCAGGGTAGTAATGTGATCCGTTTCAAGAATCGGCTTTTTCATCGGGGTTACCTCGGTTAATAACGTTCGTTATCATTATTCGCATTCGTACTTCAGTCCCATCTGGCGACGGCATTCATCCAACAGTCCCATGACAATCCTGGTGTCTTCGTGCGTGATGTAACGACTCTCCTTGAGCCCTTCCTTGATCTCGTCCGCGACGATATTGAATTCATTCAGGTAGCTTCCGTCTGCCGTGATCTCATGCAGGGCACCGGCTTCGTCGGTGTACTCGGCGTGCCCCATGCAGAAGATCCCCGGGATCTCCAGCGTGGCCTTCTCACCGGTCAGCCGGAAGAACTGGGGCAGACCGTCATCGTTGACCGAGGACAGCGCCGTAAAGGTTCCGCCTCCGGGATAAGTGAGGGTAATCTTCTCCGACCAGTCGATCCCGTCCCGTACATCCCCCACGCATTCGATTTTCTCCGGCACACCGAAGAGCTTGTACATGTAGTAAAGGGTATAGACACCGACATCCAGCACGGCTCCGCCGCCCACGGCAGGATCCGTCACACGCTTTGCGAAGGTACCGTTGGTGCGGCAGTCCGCCAGACATTCCTTCACCTGACCGAAGGCGCCGCTTTGCATCCACTCCTGCACACGCTTCGACACAGGAGAAAAGAAGCTCCACATGGCCTCTGCGACGTATACTTCATCCTCTTTCGCCAGCTTCAGTACTTCCTCGGTCTGCTCCGTATTCATGGCAAAGGGCTTCTCGCACAGTACGGGCTTTCCGCACTTGATCGCCAGCTTTGCGTACTCCGCGTGGCTGCTGTGCGGCGTCACGATATACACGCCTTCGACACCGGGCGCCAGAATGGCTTCTTTTGCCGACGCATAGGCGGTCCCGCCGTATTTTTCGGTAAATTCCTTACAGGCGTCAAAGCGCCTGGTATATGCCGATACGATCCGGTGCTTCCCCGAAGCGGTAATCTGCTCCGCCACGATCCCGGCGAGCGTGCCGCACCCGATAAAACACCAGCCAAATGCATGATTCCCCATACTCCCTCTCTTTCCAGCGGCAGCGAAACGTACCTGTCCCCACAAGGCACGTCCTGCCAAAACACGGTTTTTCCGGCCTGACTCTGCTGTCCGTGCGTGCCCTGAAAATCCCCGCGGGCACCACCTCTTTAATATAGCAAATTCATCCGACAGAAAAAAGAGTTTATAGGGAATTTTCTGTCAATTTGCCCGATTCTGTGCTATACTTATAACGCTTTTATTTAATTTCCGGAAAGGAAGACATCATGAAAAAACTGACAACAAAACAAATCGCAACCGCAGGCCTGCTTTTGGCCGTGTGTATCGTCAGCCAGGTTTTCAAGAATCTGAGCGTCTTTATCACCGGCCCGATCGTGAATGCCTGCCTCATCCTGGTCACGGTGGTATCCGGGCTGATTCCCGGGATCATTCTCTCGATCATCGCACCGGTCACCGCATTTTTTATCACCGGCAATCCCGTCATGGCCGCGATCCCGGCGCTGATGCCCATGATCATGGTGGGCAATGTGGTACTGGTGGTATTCGTCTATTTCTTCGGGGTCAAGACAAACCTGCGTTTTTGCCTGGGCATGGGCATCGGCAGCGTCGTAAAGGCGCTGGTCATGGGACTTACGATCTCTCTCTGGCTTCTGCCCGCCTTTCTGCCGGAGAAGATGGCACCGAAGCTCGCCACGCTGCAGATGAATTTTTCGCTGGTGCAGCTCGTCACCGCTCTGATCGGATCCGTGATCGCTTTCCTTGTATGGATCCCGCTGAAAAAAATCATGCAGACGGCAGGGATCTGAGCCCGGTCGGGGAGCCGGCGCCTTTCCGTTATACGTACTGTTGAAACAGAGGAACCGTTACCGCAGGGCGCCTGCGGATGCTGCTTATGAAGGGGAACACACATAAAGGAGCAGAATATATGGAAAACTTGGGGAATAGCTTGGTTTTTACGAATGAGAAGTGTATCGGGTGTAATAAATGTATCAGTGCCTGCTCGGCGATGGGGGCCTGCGTATCGTCCGTCGTGGACGGGAAGCCCCGCATTGATGTGGACGGGAATCGCTGCATCGCCTGCGGTGCCTGCATCGATACCTGTGAGCATGGGGCGCGGGAATTTTGCGATGATACGGAGCGTTTTTTCGCAGATCTGAAGCGCGGAGAGAAAATCTCCATCCTCGTGGCGCCCGCGTTCAAGGCAAATTACCCGCAGGAATACGAGAAGGTGCTCGGCGGACTGAAGCGCGCCGGGGTAAACCGTATCATCTCCATCTCCTTCGGCGCGGATATCTGCACCTGGGGCTATCTGAACTATATCCAGAAGTACAATTTCGTCGGCGGGATCTCCCAGCCCTGCCCGGCCGTGGTTTCCTACATCGAGCACTATCTGCCGGAGCTGCTTCCGAAGCTTTTCCCTGTGCAGAGCCCGCTGATGTGCGGCGCGATCTATGCGCGCAAGGAGCTCGGCATCACGGATAAATTTGCCTTCATCAGCCCCTGCATCGCCAAGAAGATGGAGATCGACGATCCCCACAACAAGGGTCTGGTGCAGTACAATGTGACCTTCGATCACCTGATGAAGTATATCAAAGCGCACAATCTCTCGGGCAATCTGGCCACGGACGAGATCGAGTACGGTCTCGGATCCATCTATCCGACGCCCGGCGGTCTGAAGGAAAATGTGTACTGGTTCCTCGGTGAGGATGTCGCCATCCGCCAGATCGAGGGCGAAAAGCACATGTACGAGTGGCTGCAGAAAAATAAGGACCGCATCCGGCAGCAGAAGACGCCCTTCACCTTCATCGACGCTCTGAACTGCGCGAACGGCTGCATCTGCGGTACCGCGACCGATCCCGAAAAAAGCGAGACCGACGATGCACTCTACGCCCTGCTCAAGATCAAGTCCGAAAGCAAGAAGAACAACAAAAAGACCGCCTGGGGCAGACCGCTCACGCCCGCACAGCGTCTGGCAAAGCTGAATCAGCAGTTCAAATCCCTGCGTCTGGAGGATTACCTGCGTAAATACACGGACCGCTCTTCCACCTGCCCGATCCGCATTCCGACGAAGGAACAGGCGGACAGGATTTTCGAATCCCTGCACAAGACCACGCCGGAATCCCGCGTGATCAACTGCTCCTGCTGCGGCTACGCATCCTGCCAGGACATGGTGACCGCGATCTTCAACGGATTCAACCACAAGGAAAACTGCATCCACTACGAGAAGGATGAAATCCTTCTGCTCGGCGATGCGAGAGAGCTCGCCGCAAATCTGGAGACAGAGAAGGAAGCCATTCAGCGCCAGCAGGATGCCATCGGCTCCACCATCGAGTCCGTGGAGCAGCATTTTACCACCCTGTACGAGTCCATCGAGCACATGAATTCCGAGAACGAGAACAACGCCTCCGAGAGTACCCATATCGCCGGTGACATGGGGGATGTGGCAGACTTCATGCAGAAGATCCACGATTCGCTCACCGAGATCCAGAAGCTCGTGGAAAATCTGGAAACAGACAATGCAAAGGTCCTCGATATCGCCAGCGAAACCAATCTGCTGAGCCTGAACGCATCCATCGAGTCGGCGAGAGCCGGGGAAGCCGGAAGAGGCTTTGCGGTCGTGGCCGGCGAGATCAACAAGCTCTCCGCTAGTTCCAAGGAGACCGCAGAACAGAGCGACAAGAACCATCAGAAGATCCAAGGTGCCATCACCCGT
>JAEEGG010019218.1_pt1 | contig 13806 bp, 10 predicted proteins | sample 9134161 | NCBI WGS metagenome assembly JAEEGG01 (sample SAMN16246543, study PRJNA631951) | gut metagenome | biome: gut microbiome; feature: rumen; material: CR-attached | host: Bos | place: Iran: Karaj | collected 2018-10 | reverse complement strand
TATCCTTGTGGTATGCAAGACTCCAATGGCCAAAAGTATCACCAAACGTCCGCTCGCAGGCTTCCGTGATACAAAAGTCAATGCACAATATTATCCTAACTTAATCGAAAACATTTCAGAACGCCCAGAGGCTGTTGTCAACACCTTCCGTGATGGCAAACACTTTTGGAAAATCAACGATCAAACAAATATGAAATTCGACGCAATAGTAGGCAACCCGCCGTATCAGGTGATGGATGGAGGAGGTACAGGTAGTAGTGCTATACCTGTCTATCAGAAGTTTATGGCACTTGCTAAAAAAGTAAAACCATTATATATCTCAATGATTATGCCTGCCAAATGGTATACTGGCGGTAAAGGTCTTGACGAATTTAGAGATGAGATGCTTAATGATAAAAGAATAGCTTTCATTGCTGATTTTGGTGATTCAAGAGAATTATTCCCTACTGCAGACATTGCTGGTGGTATTTGTTATATTGGATGGAATTCCTCGTATAATGGGCTGTGTACTTTTGTTAGCATAAAAGCTGGTGTTAGAACTAGCCTGTCAAGAGACTTAAGTGATTCTTCTGTTTTTATTCGTGAAATAGGTGCATTGAAAATTGTTGACAAGATAAAAAGTCATAGAGAGGCGAATATGTCTTCTGTGGTATATAGCCGTAATCCATTTGGTTTTACAAGTAATCAGGAAGGTTCTCCAAATCCTTTCCCAAATTCCTTACATATGTTTACAAGTAAGGGGTGGACCTATGTAGATAAAAATGATGTAACCTCAAATGTAGACATCATTAGAAAGTGGAAACCAATGATGTCAAAAACTGGAGCAGAACATGCAGGCCAATCTGATAGTAATGGAATGAAACGAGTTGTTTCGCGTATAGCAGTTTTGTCTCCAAATGAGATTTGTTCAGAATCATATTTGATATTGAGCGCTTTTGACAATAGGGAAGAGGCAGAAAATCTAGTAATATATATGAAGTCAAGATTTGCTCGTTTCCTTTTATCTACAATTTTGCTTACACAAAACATTGCTAAAGACAAATTCCAGCTTATTCCCCTCCAAGACTTTAGTAAACCTTGGACAGATGCAGAACTCTATGCCAAATATGGTCTCACAGAAGACGAAATCGCCTTCATCGAATCAATGATTAAACCGATGGAATAACGATCAAGGGGACAGGTCCATGATCGCTCGTTCCGAGCGAATCACGCGACCTGTCCCCCTGATCGCCTGTCTCCTTGATCGTCGTATAATAATCGTTAAATGTTTCGATTTTCATGCAAGATTCCGGCATTTCTGTGTTTATAATGGTAGATATACCCAATTATTGATATGAAGAGTATTTTTATTTTCGCAGCACTTTCGCTCTGCTTGATCGGATGTAGCAACGATGATGATTCAGAACTCCTTGGAGTTGAGAGGTCATTGGTCGGATGCTGGCAGGTTGTGGAACAATACAACTACAGCCACCAAGAGCCCATAGAGGGTATCCAAGTCATCGTGTTCAATTCTGACAGGACACAGTCGTTTTATAAAGACGGACTGCTACAGTATGAAACTCAATTCTGGGCAAAACCTGTCAAGGACTATGGCGGCTATTACCTCTATCATCAGCCTGACGTAGATTACTCACAGTCAACCTACAGCTGCACATTTGAAGTGGCAGGCAATCAACTGACTATTTGGGAGAGTGGATGCTTCAATGTTTCCAAGACCGTTTATCAGCGCATACCAAGTCTCAATGAAGCCAATCCTGAAGTTGGAGTCTATAAATACGAGGATCATCCTACGACCCTCGAAGGGACGTGGCATTTGACCAAGATCGCTGGAGGCGATGCCCCGGAGCGCCAAATTGCTGCTGGTGATGTAACTGTGTATTTCAACACCAACCACATCATGCAGGTCGTCAACAAGGAGGATACTGAAGAAATGAAACCCTTTATGGATTCTGGTTTCTATTCCTACGAGATTATCAAGACTGAGACCAACAAACTCGATAACACGGTCTATACCTCTATCAATCTACATGGCAAGCAATGCACTTACTGGTTCAAGGATGGCATGCTTGTTCTCGATTACGGCATGGAACGCGATGCACCAGGCTATTTCTTTAAGAAACTGAAGTTCACCAATTAGAAGGACGTTCACGGGATTGATTAGGTCGCATTGTCGGCAGTTGTTGCAGTGTTGCAGTTCCAAAACAGATAGTAGTGTGCTGGGGGCAATAAACAAAAAATCGTAGGAAAGCGAAAACGAGAACGAAAACATTTGGTCGAATCGTTTTTTTCTATTATCTTTGCGCGTTGAAAGCATCAAGTCAAAACAAACATGCGAACCGGAAAAGACGATACTAAAACAAGACTGCTATTGGCACTGATCGTTGTCATCGTGCATGGGGCGGCCGCATCAGTGCGTGCTCAGGAGGATAGTGGGCTCAAGACTGTGAGACAACTGTGGCAGATGCCTACTCCAGACTACCGAATGAAGACATGGTGGTTCTTCGGCTATGAGCAAACCACCGACGAGGGCATTACCGCCGATGCCGAGTCGCTGCGCGATGCAGGATTCGGAGGCGTGGTTTACTATGACCAGAATCATGCTAAGGACGCAGCGGCCAATGGGGCAGAGGATGCTTTCAGTGAGTCGTGGTGGCACCATCTGCAGTTTGCAGCCCAGGAAGCCCGTCGCTGCGGTCTGTCGTTCGAGGTGAACATCTCCAACGGCTATTGTGCTGGCGGCCGTTGGATAGACCCTCGTCATGCCATGCAGCGCGTAGCGGCCTCGGAGGCCGTTGTGACGGTCGTTGAGGGCGGCGGGGTACAGATAGACGGCTCTCTCGATATCAGCGGCCCAGACGGCTACGTTTGTGATATCGCCACGCTGGCCATGCCTCTGTTCGACGACGGTAAGAAGCGTTACGTCACAGCCCGTTATGTGGCACAGGGGAAGGGGCGCAACGGCGCCATGCAGCGACCGACTGACAGGACGGCCTCTGCCGACGAATTCAGCGGCTATGGCTTTGTGACGCTGCCCGACGTGGGGGTGCTTCAGGCGAGCAACGACAGCATCGCCTGGCGAGATATTGTGCCTCTGGATCCCATGTATAACAGCCAGGGGGGATATCGTATCCGTACAACGGCTTTCGAGCCCACAGAGGGTCGTTATTGGCGCATACGCTATACAGAAGGCAGCCGACCTCTGTCGTGGTGGTATGTAGGCTGCGAACCCAAGATGGACCGTTGGGAGGAACGTGCTGCCCTGCAGAGCGATTTCGCAGAAGCCGAGTTGACACCCGAGAGTTACAACCGTCAGGGCGTGATAGTGCCCTCACAGGTGCGCCCGATCGCCGACGGCGATTTCTCTACGTTGCCTGCAGGACGATGGCGGGTGGTGCGACTGGCAGCCGTACTCACAGGCGCCAAGTCGAAACACGGCCGACCGAACCTGTTGGGCTATGAGTGCGACAAACTCTCGGCAGAGGCCGCCAATCTCCATTGGGACAGTTATGTGCAGCCCATCCTCGACCGTGTGAAGGGCATTACAGGTGTCACTATGGACTCGCACGAGGGCGGCTCGCAAAACTGGACGCCACGGATGCTCGACGAGTTCCGGCTGCGCCGGGGCTACGACTTCACTCCCTGGCTGCCAGTGTTGGCAGGCTATGTGGTGGAGTCGGTGGAACGTACCCGACAGGTGCTCTACGACTACCGTCAGACCATCAGCGACTGCATCCGCGATAACTATTTTGCCGTGTTCCAGCGACGAGCCACAGCCAACGGCATCACGTTGACGGCACAGGCCATCGGAAATGCCCTTTGCTTGCCTGGTGACGCCATCAGTGTGAAGCAGGTGGTAGATAAGCCACAGGGCGAATTCTGGACCTACCAGCGCGACGGTGCTTACGACGTGAAGGACTGTTCGAGTGCTGCCCACCTCTATGGCAAGCCAATAGCGTCGGCAGAAGCCATGACCGACTGTGAATACAAAGACTCGCCTGCCGACCTGATGCGCGTGTGTAACATCGCTTTTGCTATGGGGGCACAGGAGTTTGTGGTGTGTGCCACACCGCATATCCCCTTCGCTTCGGCCACCAAGCCCTACATCGCTGGCCGTGAATATGCCATCAACCGTTCCAACCCCCGTTGGGAACAGATGAAACCAGTGTGGTTGCAGGCAGCCCGATCGATGGTGATGCTGCGTCAGGGGAAAGCGGCACCCGATGTGCTGGTGTTCCTGGGCGACGATGTGCCCGTCAAGACCATCACCAGCCGACTACCGGCAGGACTCGACGGCCTCGACTGGGATGTGTGTACGGCCGATGCCCTGCGGAACCGTCTTACCACCAGTGAGGGTCGCCTGCAGACGCCCGACGGCATCAATTATCGGGCATTGGTCATTGCCGAGAAGGCACACATGACCGCAGAAACCCGGCAGATGATTGACCGTTTGCGCAGTAAAGGCGTCATTGTGACGCGCACAGCAGCGGCTATTCCCCGTCAACTCGTCATCGAGCAGGGTGATAGTGCCGTGGTGCATACCCATCGCCAGATCGGCAAAACCGAGGTGTTTTATCTCGCCAACAAGGAAAATGAGGCTGTCAACATCCGTTTTCGCCTGTTGGATGCACCCCCCAAACTCTCACTTTGGAACAATGCCGACGGCACTGTGCGCACGTTGTACCCCGATGCCGACGGCCTATTCACCTTGGAACTTTCGCCTACGTTATCAGTATTTTTTGTTGTTGGTGAATAAGCGTCGTACTTTTGCAGGCAAATTTCATAAACCCATGTCAATAAAATGATCAAGAAATCGATTGTCTTACAGCTCCTTCTCTTGGCTGGTCTTTTCTGCCCCAAGCAGGCAAATGCCCAGCAAGTATGCCTTAACGTGACGAACCCTACCTCTGATCAGCGACAGGAGGTGGTGGAGGCCGACCTGGACGCAATCTGCCGGGCACTCGGGCTGAAAAACTGTGATTCGCTGGTAGTCATGAACGCACTCGGGCAGCAGATGACTTATCAGACGAGTCATGACGGCAAACTGCTGCTCTTCGTCTCCATGCTGCCGAAAGGCGTGGCGACTTACACCATCGCCAAGGGACAGCCTTTGCCCTTCGTGAAGCAAGTTGGCGGACGGATCTATCCGGAGCGCCTCGATGACCTCACTTGGGAGAACGACCGAGGCATCTACCGTGTGTACGGTCCTGCCCTCCAGCGTCGAGGCGAGCGGTCGTTCGGTACTGACGTGTGGGTGAAGAACACGCCCGATCCTGTCGTTGAGGAGCGCTACCGCCTGCACAACTGGGGCTGGCATCAGGGCGATTCGCTGCGGAAAGCGGGCAAGCGCGAAGAGGGTGAAGAGATGATCAGGAACACCTCGTTCCATCTGGATCACGGCTATGGCATGGACGTGTATTCCGTAGGACCCAGTCTGGGTTGCGGCGCCCCAGCGCTGATGAAGGATGGAGGGTTGATCTTCCCATACTGTTTCACCGACTGCAAGATTCTCGACAACGGTCCGCTACGATTCACCGCAGAACTGACCTACGGCACAACGGCCGAAGGGACGACGGAGCACCGCCTGATCACACTCGACAAGGGCTCGCACTACAACAAGATGACCGTCTGGTATGATGGCATCCGCGAGCCGGTCACGCTGGCTACCGGTGTGGTGGTGCACGGTGAGGAGAACGTGATACTGGGCAAGAACTATGTGCTATACGCTGATCCTACGGACAATCCGAGAGTGCATCAGTCGCAGATATACGTGGGCACGCTTTTCCCCGAAGGTGTTGACGAGACGATGCGGTTGGAAGGCAAGCCCGCCCATGCTATCGGCCTCGTCAGTCAGTACAAGGGTGAGCCTTACACCTATTATTTTGGTTCGGCCTGGAGCAACTACGATGTCCGCACTTTGGCGCATTGGCAACTGCTCGCCGAAGATTATCTCGCGAACATCCGTCAGCCGCTGACCGTCAAGTTGGAAATCAAGGATTTCGTGAAGGGGGCCGACGTGGGCTTCCTGACGATGCAGGAAAAGCGGGGCGTCGTATTCCACGATCGTAACGGACGTGAGCGCGAGTGTCTGGAACTGCTGAAGAACGACTATCAGATATCGGCTATCCGGATGCGCGTATGGGTGAACCCCCGTGGCGGCGACTGCGACAAGTTCGCACTTCTGGCGATGGCCAAGCGGGTGAAGGCGCTCGGCATGGACCTGATGGTGGATTTCCACTATAGCGACTGGTGGGCTGACCCAGCCAAACAGCCGATTCCGAAGGCATGGCTCGGACACTCGTTTGAAGAGATGAAACAGGATGTGCGCAACCACACGATTGAGGTGCTCTCGCTATTGAAGGAGAACGGTATCGCGCCCCGATGGGTACAGGTGGGCAACGAGACGACCAACGGCATGCTCTGGAGTGTGAAGACCAACGAGCAGGGCTGGGAGATCAAAGACTCGTTAGGACGCACCACCATCACCCACTCGATGGGGCATATCAAGACCGAACCGCAGCAGTATGCCGGCTTTATCCGTGCTGGCTATGATGCCGTGAAGGAGGTATTCCCCGATGCCATCGTCATCGTGCATCTGGATCGTGGGCACGAACAGCGCCTTTATGACCATAACCTCGACACGATCCTGAAATACGGCGGAAAGTTCGACATGGTTGGCATGTCGCTCTATCCCTACTGGGCGATGGACGGTCATCCCGAGTTGAAGGCCGACGACATCATTACCGACTGCATCAAGAACATCCGTCATGTCAGCGAGAAATATCAGTGCGACGTGATGATCGTGGAGACGGGCTACGAGGTCGATGAGAGCCATCCGGAAAAGATGGAAGAGGGGCGCAGGCTGTTGACCCGCGTCATCAGGGAGTCGCGCAGCGAGACCAATGGCCACTGCCGAGGGGTGTTCTATTGGGAACCGCAGTGTCTGCCTGGCGGTTATAAGCTCGGGGCATTCGACAGTAAAGCCGCTCCGACGGTGATTATGGATGGTTTTTTGCAATAAGTTGGCTCAGTCTGTGGATTTTCCAAAAAAAAGTTGTAACTTTGCCCGCAACTAAATGACTGACAGATGAAAAGGTTGCAACAATGGCTGTGTGTCGCTTTGCTGATATGTGGCACCGGTATGGCAAAATCCCAACAGCTGGTTTTTACCCCGCAGTGGGCGGCCCAGGCTCAATTCGTGGGCTTTTATGTGGCTAGTAGTAAAGGCTTCTATAAGGAGGCCGGTCTTGATGTGGCCATCAAGCATCCGGCTCTTTCCCGGCCGAGCAGTGATTATCTGCAGAAGGGTGAAAGCCAGTTTATCACACTTAACCTGTTGACGGCGATGGCGATGATTGACCAGGGCGCCCAATTGGTGAATGTCTTCCAGGCATCTCAGCAGAACAATCTGCTGATAGTCTCGCATACACCGCTGAAAGGCATGGAGAGCCTCAGTGGCAAGAAGGTGGGCCACTGGCGTGCTGGCTTCAGTGAGCTCCCAATGGCGATGGATAAGAAATACAAACTCGGTATCCAGTGGGTACCGTTCCTCTCGCATATCAACCTCTTCATCTCAAAGGCTATCGATGCGACCTTGGCCATGAGTTATAACGAATTCTTCCAACTGAAGTTGGCCGGGCAGCGTATCAAGGACGACCAGGTGCTGTATATGCGCGACATCGGCTATAATGTGCCCGAAGACGGGGTGTATGTGACGCTTGACTTCTATCGTAAGCATAAGGACGAGGTGCAGAAGTTTGCCGAGGCTACCCGTAAGGGCTGGGAGTGGGCTGTGGCTAATCCCGAGGAGGCACTTGACATCGTGATGGTCACCATGCGCCAGAGCGGTATCGCCGGCAACATGATCTCGCAGGAATGGATGATGAAGGAAATTCTGAAGCAATTGGCTGATAAAGACACAGGTAAACGCACCTATAAACTGGAACCGGCATCGCTGAAACTGGCCAACCGTATCATGTTGGAGAGCGGACTCATCAAGAAAGAAATCACCTATAAGCAGATAACACAGCTATGATTATATCCCGATTACAGAAAATGTCACATTCACTGCACTCCAGACTGACTGTCTGGGTGATGCTGACGGTTGCCATCGTATTCACTATCGTCACCCTTATTATTACGCATGTGACACGAAAGGCCTTCCTGAACAGTTCGGAGGAGAACGCGAAAAGCAGGATTGAGATAGCTAACCAGCGTATCAACAGTGTGCTGGTGGGTGTAGAGGTGGCTGTGGAAAATGTGGTGCCCGAAGTGTATGACCACATCAAGGAGCCCGATACGTTTTATGACGTCGTGCGACAGATTCTGGAACTCAATCCTCATATCATAGGTTCGGCCATCGCCTTTGAACCAAACTACTACCCGCAGAAGGGGGAGCACTTCTCGCCTTATGCCTACCGGACGATTGACGACTCTATCAAGGTCAAGCAACTGGGCACATCGGAATATGAGTATCACTTTATGGACTGGTATCAGATTCCCAAGTTGCTGAAGAAAAGTTACTGGAGTGAGCCTTATTACGACACGGGTGGTGGTGAACAGCTGATGACCACCTATTCGCACCCGGTGTTTGACAAGGACGGAAACCTGATAGCCATCTTTACGGCCGACGTGTCGCTGAACTGGTTGACAGAACTCGTGACGAAGAGCGATATAGAACTGAACAGCAAACTTCTGGACACAGAGGTGGATACTACAAATGTTAATCTCGACCAGGAGTTCTTATCGACGCATGCCTATTCGTTTATCATCGGACGTGGTGCCAGTTATATCACTCACCCGATGAGTGAGCGCATCCTGAATGATACCTATTTCAACTACTCGATGGAGACGAACGACTCGATCGACGCACAGATAGGCTACGACATGGTGGACGGTCTGTCGGGCATGCGGGAGATCAATCGCGACGGCATCAAGTTCCTGATCTGCTATGCACCCATCGAGCGAACAGGATGGTCGATGGCGACCGTGATTCCCGCCAGCATTATCTACGGCAGTTCCCGCTTGCTCACCTTCCTGATTATCCTGATTATGCTGGCCGGACTGGTAGTGCTGTTCCTGATCTGTGACACTGTGCTGAAGCGTATCACAAGACCGCTGGCACGCTTTGCCGATTCGGCCGACGAGGTGGCTAAGGGTAACCTGAATGCGACACTGCCCGACATTAAGACCAAGGACGAGATGGCACGTCTGCGCCAGTCGTTCTCGCTCATGCAGGCCTCACTGCGCGAACAGATGGAAGAGTTGCGGAATACCACAGCGTCGAAGGCTGCTATCGAGAGTGAGCTGAAGGTGGCCAGTGACATACAGATGTCGATGTTGCCGAAGATATTCCCTGCCTATCCGGAGCGTGACGATATTGATATCTATGGACAACTGACGCCAGCGAAGGCAGTGGGCGGCGACCTGTTTGACTTCTTTATCCGCGACGAGAAGTTGTTCTTCTGTATCGGTGACGTCTCGGGTAAGGGTGTGCCAGCAGCCCTGGTGATGGCTGTGACGCGTGCACAGTTCCGTACGGTGTCTGCCCATGAGTCGCAGCCCGAGCGTATTGTCAACCGTCTGAATGAGACGATGAGCGAAGGCAACGATTCCAATATGTTCGTAACGCTGTTCGTGGGTGTGCTCGACTTGCCTACCGGCCGTCTGCGCTATTGTAATGCCGGTCACGACTCACCGCTGTTGATAGGGTCGAACATGGGATTGCTACCATGTGAATCGAACTTGCCGATCGGTGTGGTGGGCGACTGGAAATTTGTGGCTCAGGAGACACTGATCGACCCGAACACCACGATCTTCCTCTATACCGACGGTCTGACTGAGGCAGAAAACGCCCAGCACGACCAGTTTATGGAGGAAAGGATTCTGGAGGTGGCCGATACAGCGCTGAAAGAGAACCGGCACAAACCCATCAACCTCGTGGAAGACATGACGAAGGCTGTCAGGGAATTTGTGAACGGGGCAGAGCAAAGTGACGACCTGACCATGCTGGCCATTCAATATACGAAGCATCAACTCGACGTGCGCTATCAGCGCAGCATCACCTTGACGAATGATATCGAAGAGGTGCCGAAACTGGCTGAGTTCGTCGATCATGTATGCGAGGTCATGGGTTTTGACACCGCTACCAGCATGCAGATGAATCTGGCTATCGAGGAGGCGGTGGTCAATGTGATGAACTATGCCTATCCGGAAGGAACGACGGGTACCGTCAATATCGAAGTGCAGGTGAATGATGTCAGACTGAAGTTCGTCATCTCCGATAATGGCAAACGCTTTGACCCGACGACGGTGGCCTCTGTTGATACGACGCTGTCGGCCGAGGAGAGGTCTATCGGTGGACTTGGCATCTTCCTCGTGCGCCAGTTGATGGACAGTGTGAACTATGAGCGCATTGGAGGATTCAACGTCCTGACGCTGCGAAAGAAACTATCATGATTAATCCATAACAAAGATGAAGATAATTAAAACCATGACGACTATTGCCGTCGCATCGGCTATGACGATGCAGTCAGGTGCCTGTCAGCAGGCACAGCGCGAGAACCCGCTGTTGCAGGAGAGCAGTCTCCTCTTGGGTGCCCCCGACTTCAGTCAGATCCAGACGTCTGACTATCTGCCCGCTTTCGAGACCGCCATCCAGCAGACCAAGGATGAGATCGCCAAGATTGTGGAGAATCAGGATGCTGCCACCTTTGAGAACACCATTCTGGCCTTCGAGGAGAGCGGGCGGCTGCTCGACCACGTGAGTCGCGTCTTCTTTGCCCTCGTTGAGGCAGACAAGACGCCAGAACTGGGAGACATCGAGAAGAAGGTGACGCCGATGCTGACCGACCTGGAGAACGAGATCTCTTTCAACAAGGCTCTGTTCGACCGTATCAAACAGGTCTATGACAAAGAGTACGAGACACTGCAGGGAGAGGACAAGAAACTGTTGGAGGAGACCTATAAGGAGTTTGTGCGCAAGGGTGCGCTGTTGCCTGCGGACAAGATGGAGCGCATGAAAGCCATCAACCTGCGCATCTCGGATCTGCAGACACAGTGGGGCGATCTGCTCCCTGAGGCTACGAACAACGCAGTGGTGTGGGTGGACAAGAAAGAAGACTTGGCAGGACTCAGTGATGCCGACATCGCCCAGTGCGCCAAAGACGCAGAGAGTCGTGGCGGTAAGGCTCCCTATGCCGTTGTCATCGTCAATACCACGCAGCAGGCTATTCTGGCCAGTCTCGACAATCGCGACCTGCGTAAGAAGATCTTTGAGGCCTCTATCCATCGTGCCGACGGTACGAGGAAGTTCAATACCTTTGCCATCGTCACCGAGATAGCCAAACTGCGTGCCGAACAGGCCGAGATCATGGGCTATCCTAACTATGCCGCCTACTCGCTGGAGAATACGATGGCGAAGACACCGGACAATGTCTATGCCTTCCTGAAGAGTCTTATCAGTCAATACACACCGAAGGCTGACGCCGAGACGAAGGCCATCGAGGACTTTGCCCGCAAGACAGAGGGTGCTGATTTCCAGTTGCAGCCCTATGACCGTTTCTATTATTCAGCCAAGATGAAGAAGGCCATGCTCGACATCTCTGACGACGAGGTGAAACCTTACTTCAACGTGGATAGTGTGTTGCTCAATGGCGTGTTCTATGCTGCCAATCGGGTCTATGGCCTGACATTCAAGGAGCGTAAGGACATCCCGCTCTATCATCCCGATATGAAGGCGTTCGAGGTCATCGACAAAGACGGTAAGACCAAGGCCCTGTTCTACACCGACTATTTCCGTCGCCCGACGAAGCGTGGAGGTGCCTGGATGGATGGCTTCCAGAAGCAGAGCCGTCAGCGTAACCACTTACCAATCATCTTTAATGTCTGCAACAATGCAAAGGCACCAGAGGGCAAGCCTTCACTGCTGACTTGGGACGAAGTGACCACGATGTTCCATGAGTTCGGTCATGCCCTTCATGGCATCCTCTCCGACTGTCAGTACAACCGTCTGAGCGGAACGTCTGTAGCACGTGATTTCGTTGAGATGCCATCACAGTTCAATGAGTCGTTTGCCACCATCCCGGAGGTCTTCGACCACTATGCCCGTCATTGTGACACGGGAGAGCCGATGCCTGCCGACCTGAAAGAACGGATGCTGAAGAGTATCAACTTCCAGACGGCCTATGCCCTCGGTGAGAATCTGGCTGCCACCTGTCTCGACCTCGCCTGGCATATGTTGGCACAGAAGGATATCCCCACTGCCGACAAGGCACGTGACTTCGAGACAGAGGCTCTCAAACAGATTGGACTGCTCAATCCACAGATCCCGCCACGTTACAGCACGAGCTATTTCAACCATGTGTGGGGCGGAGGCTATGCGGCTGGCTACTACAGTTACCTGTGGACAGAGGTCTTGGCTGTGAACATCGCCGATGTCTTTGCCAAGCGTGGACCACTGAAGCCTGAGACGGGACAGGATATGAGAGACAAGATCCTGAGCCGCGGAAACACGGGTGACCTCATGCAGATGTTCACCGATTTTACAGATATGGCACAGCCTGATGCCTCCAGTCTTCTGAAGGCGAGAGGACTATAAGAAGATAGAAGTAAACCAAATAGCCGGCTGAGAGGCCGGCTATTTCTATTAGTAGAGTAATAATAATCCTGCGAAGGCTGCGTAACAGATCATGCGGATGGGGTTGATCTTGAGGTAGCCTGTGCCGAAAGCCGTGGCGATGAACAGCGCACAACTGATCGTGAACTGCCAGGGATTCTCAAATGGTGTAGAGAAGTTCTCCCTGTTGCAGAGCAACAAGGTGGCAGCGGCCAGCAGCCCCACCACTGCAGGGCGTAAACCAGAGAATATCGACTGAACCAGCGGGGTGTTCATATACTTCATGAACATCTTGCTGATCAGGATCATCAGGATGAGCGAAGGGAGCACCAGCGCAAAGGTGGCTGTGGCAGAACCCAGAAGCCCCATCAGGTGGCTTTGCCCATCGTTGATGATGGCGGTATAGCCGCAATAAGTGGCAGAGTTGATCCCGATAGGACCTGGCGTCATCTGCGAGATGGCCACGATATCAGTGAACTCGGCTGTGGAGAGCCAGTGGTGACTCTCTACCGTCTCGTGCTGGATGAGGGAGAGCATGCCATAGCCGCCTCCGAATCCGAAAAGACCGATCTTAAAGAACGTATAGAAGAGACTGAAGAAAATCATGACTCGGTGGGTTTAATGTACATACCGTAAAGATAGCCGGCGATACCAGCCATGATAATAATATAAATAGGTGAGACACCAAGGGCCCAGATGGCGAGTGCACAGACGATAGGAATCCAGATGGTGGTCCAACCTAACTGTGCCCGTTGTCCAAGTCTGAAGGTGGGAACGGCGATGAGTGCTACGACGGCCGGACGGATACCACGGAAGATGGCTGCCACAACAGGGTTGTCCTTGAACTGACTGAAGAACATGGCGATGGCGAGGATGATCAGGAAAGAGGGTAGGGCTGTGCCAAGACAGGTAGCGATGGCTCCGCGAGTCTTGCGGAGTTTATAGCCAATGAAGATGGCGATGTTGATGGCAAACACCCCCGGACAACTCTGGGCGATGGCGATCAGGTCGAGCATCTCTTCCTTTTCCACCCAGCGGTGCCTATTGACCACCTCTTCCTCTATCAAAGGTATCATGGCATACCCACCCCCAAGGGTGAATATGCCAATCTTAAAGAAGGTCTTGAAAGATTCCCAGTAAATGTTCATCGCTGCTCGATCCATTTGCGTGCATTGACGAAGGCCTCAATCCAT
>JAEEGG010019217.1_pt1 | contig 13806 bp, 13 predicted proteins | sample 9134161 | NCBI WGS metagenome assembly JAEEGG01 (sample SAMN16246543, study PRJNA631951) | gut metagenome | biome: gut microbiome; feature: rumen; material: CR-attached | host: Bos | place: Iran: Karaj | collected 2018-10 | reverse complement strand
CGCGCAAGACCTTAGTTTCAACTTTTTCCCTGGCGCGGCGACCACCGAGCTCCACACTCTTTCCCTGCCCGGCGCTCTTCCGATCTATTCACGCCCGCGCGTGGCGGGCGACCCGTCAACTTCCATGTCAAAAATTCCAATCGTCTTGTTTCAATTCACGCCCGCGCGTGGCGGGCGACTTCATCTTCGCGGCTTCTATCTGATCCATGTTGTTTCAATTCACGCCCGCGCGTGGCGGGCGACTGCGGAAAATTGTTAGTTTACCGCATTTGTTCGCCTTTTGAGGGGCGAACAACGCAATCAGTGTAGCATTTTTCATGTCGGATTTCACCAATAATCCATGAAAAACCTAAAACCAATTGTCAAAGATCGAGGATTCATCCGCGAACCTCTCTGGCAAAGCATGTCCTCTTACAGTTCGCGGGATGGGTTCGCGCTAGACTATTAATGTATCTGCAACCGGATCAACAGTCGGCTTTGCACCGAAGTGAACCACCTTCTCCCTGTAGTTGTTGCCGAGATTGTAGTATCGCAGACTATCAACCGACGGCTCGCAGATTGCCTCAAGTTGCGCCTTGAGCGCCACCCATTGCGACCAGTCGACCGTACATTCGAAAACAGAATTCTGCACTCGTATTCCCCAATTCTCGCAGACCTTCGCAATTCTGCGCAAGCGCCTGCGTCCCGCTGCGTTGACCGTGTTGACATCATAGCTCACGAGCATCAGCATGACAATACCTCGCTATTTCTGAATGTATGGCGGATAGGCATCAAGGTCGCCACGTAGATATCGAGCAAGCAGCAACGCCTGCACATGCGGCAACAGACCAATCGGCACTCGCTCCTCCAGAAACGGATGCATGATCTGCTCCTGCTTCTTCTTTTGCCACGCAAGCAGGACGGTCTTGCGCGTGTTTTCGGACATCTCGACGGCGCCCGACTCCGTGGTCTTGAAGTCCCTGATCTCTAATTGCTTGAGATTGATAAGCGAAATGGCCAGGCGATCCGCCAAGACTGCACGGAATTCCTCCATCAGGTCGAGCGCAAGGCTGGGCCGCCCAGACCGAACTTCATGAAGATATCCTATCTGAGGATCCAATCCCACCCCTTCCAGTGCACCCCGGCAGTCGTGCGCCAAAAGCGTGTACAAATACGAGAGGAGCGCATTCGTTGGATCCATCGGCGGACGGCGGTTCCGCGACGAGATCGCGAACGCATCCCGTCCAGTCAACAACAATTCATTGAACGCGCCGAAATAGACTGCTCCCGCCTCCCCCTCCAAGCCCCTCACGCGCGCGGCATCAGGTTCGGAATCCCGCAGCCGCCTTATGACATCCAGAATCTTCTCGTTCGCCTCGCGGAGAAGCGGCGTCTCGCCATGGTCACGCATTCGTCGTTGCAGGACGTTGCGGGCATTCACGACCTTACCGATCACGAAACTGCGCGCAATTCCGCCCTTCTTCGCTTTGTCCTCATACGCCCGCATCTGTGCAAGCCGCAACAACACGTTTCCTGAAACCTGACCTTCCACCCGCGCCAGAAAACGTCCCGACTCCGTCAGGAACGACACGCAAACGCCACGTTCAGCGCAAAGTCCTAGCAGGAAAGGACTTGCCATGACGTTCCCGAACGCCACGATTCCTTGAAGCGTATGGATTGGCAAACGTAACTTGACCTCGCCGTCTTTCTCGGCCACAACGGTCTCCCCTTCCCGCCGGAGATATGTCCCCTGCGTCTGGACATAGAGAGTGTTTAAGAGTTTCTTCATGTGCAAGCGGCCTCCAACTGGTTCTTGATCCAACGTTGGACAGATCCAATGCCGCCGACATTCTCAGAACGGGACGTCAAGAGCATCACCGCTGATCCTTCTGACATACTCTTCCTTCAGACGCCGCCTGTTCCGCCTCAGCTTTTTCCGCAAGTTTCAAATGTCCGAACTGGCGAAGACCAAGTATGAAAACGTCCTGCCCGGTTCGGCAAGTGTCCATAAGCCGCGCACGACGGCCCTGCCGCCAGTCTTTCAGTCCGAGGTAGTAGAACTGCTTGAAGTTCTCCGCAATCACGAACGGCGTGATGCCGTATTTCAGACATTCCTTGAGGAGAATCAACCGCCCAACGCGTCCGTTACCATCTTGAAACGGATGTATCTGCTCGAAACGAACATGGAGATCGAGCAAATTCTCCAATGTTTTCTCGGCGCTTTTCCACCATGCAAGTAGCTTCGCCATCTCGTCGTGCACCTTCTTTGCCGGACAAGTCTCCATATCACCAACCACGTTGTCGAGGCGCTTGTAACCGCCGACGGCAAACCAATCCTTTCGACTGTCACTTGTTCCACTTTTCAGGATTTCGTGAAGCCTTTTTATGTATGCTTCTGTCAGAGCCGACGTGGCGGTTGTAATGACCTTATCAACCGCGCAAAAATGGTTGGCCGTCTCAACAATATCATCAACAGGCACATCTGCGCCAATGTCGCCTATCGTTTTCGTCTCGAATATCCATCGCGTCTGCTCGTGTGTAAGGCGGCTTCCTTCAATGTGAGTCGAGTTGTATGTGATATCGATCTGAAGGCGATGGTAAAGTCCGCCGGAAATGCGAGAACTTCGCTCCGCCTCCAGCACGCCGAGAACAGTCGTGGGGAATGTCCGGCGTCGTTTCCGCTCCGGCTTGACAGCATCAATCGGTATCCGCCATTCACCATGCTCTAATACCGCACCAGGGACACGGCTACTGGCACAATACATGCGCATCTGTCGAGGTGTTACGCCCCACTTTACAGCGGCTTCCTCTATCGTCATGTATTTCATTAGATCGCCTCCTTTACTGCATGTGGAAATTTATATGCCTGAAAAGGAAGTATATCACAGGGGAAAGAGACCACGTTTTGCCGAAATAAACTTCCGCACATTGAGCTGGCACAATATCGGCGATCATGTTCATCGCCTTGTCGTTCACCTTGTAAGAGGGCATGTACTTCTCACTCATTTTGTCTCTCCTTTCCTCTTGCAGACCAGTTAAGAATCAATTGCCTTCAATTCTTGCTCCAACCAGCACTTCGCTGAACGGCAAGTCAATTTCGGCATGCAATCATCAACGAGTGAACATGACTTGCAGTATGGGGCAAATTGTGCGGGCGGTGTTTCGCCGCTTTCCAGCATTCGGCGGATCGCGATACAGACAGACTTCGTGTCACTTCGAAGTGTTTCATCCAATATTACGGGCCGGCGATGCTTCTCCACTCCAAGATAGAGTGCTCCTTCATGAATACTGACATGGAACAACTCTTCCAGGCAGATGGCTTGTGCACACAATTGTCGTTCGTATGGCACTTCGTTCTTCGCGGTTCCCAATTTGTACTCAACGGGATATGGCATCCAACGTCCCTGCCAACCAAGAATTGACGCCCCCTCTTCGTCGTCACGGCGAAACTCAACTACATCTGCGATTCCACTCACACCAAGTTCTCTGGAAAAAAGCCGAAGGCTACGGGCAAAACGCCGATCTTTTCGCGATTCAGAGCCTCCGGCATCTACTTTTACATGCAGTTCCTTTCCACTCGACGTGAAGTAGTTTTCACTCCAGACACATTCCGAGTGAACCAACGCACAACGCCGCGGGCAGAAGGAATAATGGTTTACCGCGGAGAGGGGAAAGAACTTGTCTTCTTCGACTGCTCCACTCATAGTATGCCTCCTCCATTCCGTTCAAACTCCTCCAATTCGAGGATTCCGTCCATAATACCGATAAAAGGCGAATAGCCCAAATTCCACGCATAAACGCCAGAATGGCGGCGCAGCTCAGGAATATGAAGTGCGTCGATCCGATAGCCCCATATCTGGACAGAGTTCTTCTGTATTTCCCGCCAATCAACCGGTTCGAAGGATTCTATCCGACGTATCAAATCGTCACCCACTACAACGGTTCTCGTATCAGCGTTGATTATCTTGAATAGCCTTTCGACTTCGGGGAAATCAAGCTTACTTTCTGCATCGGCGACCTTGGAAAGCAAACTTCCAGAGCGAGGATCAAGTCGCAGTTCACGCCGCAATGCCTCCGTACACAGTTCGGCACTTACCGATAGTTTTTCTTCAAGGAGTTGGCGCAGAACGCGAATTGAGTCTTCCAATGCTCGATTCCTGTTTATTCCATTCTCGTCCCGAAGGCAAAATGAATACATAGTCGATCCTTTGCGCCGCCCAGAACGGTTCACGCGACCGGATGCCTGTAGAAGAGACGCAAGGGACGCTATTTCACGAAACCCCGTTGCAAAGTCCAGATCCATCCCTGCTTCTATGCAAGATGTGCCGACGAGAACCCAATTATCATCGCAATCTATCTCAAACCGTTTCTTGACTTCTTCCAGAGTTCTTTCCCGGTCAGCAGGTGTGAGGGCGGTGGAAAGATGAAACACATCCGAGAACTGATCGCTTTTCGCAAACGCTTTAGCGACAATCGCTGCGTTCTGCACGGTATTGAGAATGACAAGACGCGGTCCCGGAGTTCTCGCAACCGCTTCAACAAGACCATCAATGGCAAGAAGTTCCTCCAGAGTCTCAAACCTAGCACGCGACCGCTCATATCCTTCAGCACTATCACGAACAGAGCCAGTCGTGACAAAAGGAACTCGCCGAATCTCGTCAATACCCGATGCGGACAGCACTTCCCTCATTTCCCAGAACCTGACAAGCGAGCCAGAGGCAAGTACCCAATGGACGTTCCATTCGTCTGCGAACGACTGCATCCACCGCCATGCAATCGGCAAAAACTTTGCCGGCAGCGCAGCATGGGCCTCATCAACAAAAACTGCAGATCCTGCCAATTCGTGAAGACGCCGAAGTGCGGACGGGCGGGCAGCGGCAAGCGTCTCGAAAAACGCGACTGCGGTTGTCACGACAATCGGTGCATTCCATCGAACGGCGAGATCGTGCGATGCGTCGTCGTCGAAGTCGGCTAGGTGGTGGACTTCGGCGACGATGTCATCAGGATTTTCCCTCGGAAGAACAAGTGCTCTCCGATAAACCGCTACGGATTGACGAATGATGTTAGTGAATGGAAGCACTACAAAAATGCGACGTAGCCCCCTCTTTCGGGCAACCGCCAAGAGGTGTGCCATGACGGCTGTTGTCTTGCCAGAACCAACGGGGCTATCACACGCAACAATACGTTCGTCAGGTATCTGACCACGACATGATGCGTAGATGGCTCCACGAAGTATATCTCGTTCTGATTGTGGTGTAAACTGAGCTACATAGGCGTCAAGTGCTTCAAGCCGCCGTTCAGGCAAAAGCGACGGCGAAGATTTACTCCCGATTTCATCAAAAGGTCTGTTAGGGGCCGATGAGTCTGTATGGTCAGCATCGACGAGACACGAGAGCGCCATGCGGAAAAAAATCGCATGATTATTTGGCAAACCTTCTGCACTAGATTCTTGCGTACCAGTAATTTGTTCCGAAAGTGCCTCACGATGCCGCTTTAACAAAACTTCAAGAGGCCCACGCATTCGTTCTGAAACCTTTCCGGCGCGAAGAAAATTCTCTTCTCCGCGATTTTGTTCCGCAATAAGGTTTGGAAGACCGATATGATGCGATGCGACAAGTAACGCTGCTTGGATCCGCTCATCCTGTAACAGTTTAACCACGCCTGCGTCCGAATGTACAATTGGAAGAGTCTTGCTCTTTCGGTCTCCGCGAAGAACGGCCTGATTTTCGTCGTCAAGCTTACCAAGATCGTGGAATTCGGCGGCAGGGAACAACGTTGCCCGAAGGCTTTTTAAGATGGCAGGCGGTAGCAACGGAACGAGGGGAAGAATGCTCCGTTCCGCATACGCCCGTACGCCGAGAACGTGACGAGCGTATGCCTGGGCGTCTTGTCCCCGTTCGGGATCCGCACTGCGCGCCAGCCATTCCATGTGGTTGCCTCAGTTTGCGAGATCGACCAGAACGAGCCCTTTTGCTGTCAGTTCTGCAGGAAGCTCGGCCGGAACCGTATAGTCTTCCCAGCAGGTCGGCATGTCTTTGTCCGTCTTCGGCATGAGCGCATCAAAGATCTTGAAGTCTGGGCAAGTACCAAGAGCATCCTTGTGCTCAACGAACCAGGCATGGCGGATTCGGACATCTGGACGGATTGCGGAACGCGTGTGGTCGTAGGCATAGGGAATGAGGGCCTTGAGCAGTTCAAGGTCTTTCTTCGTGCAGCCGGACTTTGGCGCGTATGTGGGGTTGAAGAAGAACGGCATACAGTAAACTGCGTGAGTAACAACACGGTATGCCATTGGTGCCATACCCTGATTCTTACCTTCCTGGACTCCGGCCTTATTGGTATTCGTCTGACGAATCACTTCAATAGGCTTCACCGAAAGCCCCATGCCAAACTGCACCACGCCTGTCTTGATCGTTCCCTTGTCGCTCTCACCCTCAAGAAACGTGTTACCGAAGACGCGAGCATCCCAATATTTCTTCACAAACGTGCTTTTCATGAAGTCCTTGCCATCACCGTCTGCCATCTCCTTTTTGATGGCTTCGCGATTCCGTCCACGCGATTCAAGGATTTCGTAGCATCCGTCTTCAAGAGACAGACGTTCTTTCAAAGACTGAAAGACTGGCTGGTCCTTCGCCTCAACGAGATCACGAAGCTTACGTTTAAAAGAGACCGGCGAAATTTCGCCTTGTCCGTTAGCGCGCTGGCGAGGATCGCTTTCGCGGTCGGGATCGCCGTTGGGGTTGGAATTGACGACTTCGAGAATCAGAAGTCCAGTTGCACGGTTGATTTCGCTCATGGTTGTTTTCCTTGTTTTGAGGTTAAGAATTTGTAGAAGAGTCATTCGACTCCGTAGATTCCGATTCGTCGGAACAGGATTTACCAGAAGATGCCAAATATCCGAGTAACATCTCGGCCTTGTCAGCATCGGATAGCCTGAGAGGAATCCCAGCCTTAGCGATTGCTGCGGATATTCGCCCGAATTCTCCAAGATACCAACGAGCGAGGGCGACATCCTTCGTTTGGTTGGTCTTCGCCCAATCCAAGTAAGGCTTCATGCGAAGCGATGCAGAGGCGAAAGCCTGCGCCGGATTTAGATGGAATGAGGCAAATAGCGAGCTTCCGAGAAGTTGCGGCGGGAGCGGATCCTTTTCCTTGACGTTGCGGCACCAGACGGAGTGAAGTCCATCCGCCAGGTTTAGAAACCTCCCGATGAGGTATGGTGCTTTTTCCATGTATGTCTCCTTTGTGTGGTTGAGTTTGTGAAGCAGGATGCCGATGAGCGGTAGGGCTGTTTCAAGATGATCAACAGCATGTACGTTCGTAACAACATCATTCTTTGAACGATGTGAGATGTTACCAACGGCCACGCAGAGTCCAACGGAATTCTGCAGAAGAAGCGCGAGCATTCTTTGTGCAAGGCCCGTTCTGACAGAATCACCAAGAAAGAGTTCGAGCCCGTCAAACACGGGAATACCTTCATAGAGCGGAGCCGAGCGAAACTTAGGTTCCGTCTTTTCGTTTCCGTCCTGAGACCAGACTTCGTAGATGAGACCAATCGTCGCAAGCGGAAGTGGAGCGCGAAACTCGACTACAACAGGCCTACTACCCTTCTTAGCTTTCTCACCTTTCGCCAACCGAGGCCATTTCCTAAATCGTATTTCAGGAATGTTTCGCGCGCCCGCAAGCCAGTCCTTGACCGCCGACTCCAGCATCGCCAGGGAGTAATTACGATAGAATACAATTTTCCGCCGGGCCGTGTCCGCTTTCTTGATAGCGAATACCTCGATTTCCGTGTTTAGCGAAACCCCTTGCGAAAGAGACTTGATTCCACTCAAGGCGACTCTCGCATACTCCTCGAATCGGGCTTCCGTCGCAACACCTTCCTCTGCGGAAGAGCGTCCATTGCCGAACAGACGGGCAAGAAGCGGAGGTGTTTTCGGCATTGATTTCGGATAGGCAAACACCAGTTCGTTCGCACCCGCGATGGCCCAAGTCTTGCCCTCGCGTTCCGGCAACGAAATCCAGGCTAGAGCCGACTTGGTGGCTTTCCGAACTTCGCCACCGACGGGGAACGATTCCGCGTCAACTCGCCCGTATCGGATCTGGCACTTGGATTCGCCACTCATGCTACGTAGTTTCGTATTGGCAAGGACACCCGGAAGTTTCACTTCAGGAAGCTTGCCGGAAAGTTCCGAAATTGAGACCACATTTCCAAATGCATCCGTTTCAGTACCAGTCGAAGTGGAAGCTGAAGCGTCTTTTGCCGCAAGGAGCTTGGCATTGATCCTCCTCATGCTCTCCTCCGAAGCAATCGGACAGACTTCATGATCGGCAAGATCAAAGAAAAGGACGACATCCAGAGATTTCTTAAACAGGATCGAAAAGATCGTCGGAATATCTTTTTGCAGGGCCACATCCTCTGTGACATTGCGGCGAAGATACGATAGCATCTTTTGGTTAAACGCATCAGCGCACGATCCGGCGATTAGGTTCGACACGGCAATACGAAGCCGAACAAACGGATCGGTTGCGGGCAGTCCGTCCGCAACAATTGCGAAGAAAGAATCAGCGATGACCCCAAGACATTTTGCCGTCTTCCTGTCGGCTTTTTCCCGATTTGACCACATGACGGGACCAACCTCTGCCGGACACTCGTCAGAAGACATAAATGTCGTAACGAACGTCTTTATCGCAGTCGATTTCTGGGAAGGCGAGAGTGATTTCCATGTGTCTTCGTCAGGTTCATAGAATGGGATGAAATTGAAGCTTGGGAAGCACTCGCCGTTGCTTCCACCCTGCCATGTTCGCAGAACCTTCGCCTTTTCGGGCGAAAGAAAACGAACATCGGCAATCTCGCCTTCATCCGAAAGTGATACGACAAAGCAAGGCGATCCCTTGACTTTGATTTCCTTGAACTTGTCATCCCAATCTTCGCCGGAAATGCCAGCCGCCCGAATGGAGTCAGAAAGTGTTTTAAGTTCGTTAAGCATGATCGGTCTCCAAACGCGACGAAGAGAACTTTAGTACACCATGTTCGATTCTAACATTCTGGTCGAATGCAAAACGAAGAACCTTCCCATCTTGGTCATAAACAGCATCGTGGAACATGGACGGCAGAACGGTCGTAATGTCCTCGGGCTTCGTCTCCGTACGAATGGGGCCAAAGTAGGAGACGATGAATTCCTTCCATCCAAGGAACGGAGTGTGGAAACACTTGCCCGAAGCGAGCCGTCGGTCAAATATCTCCTGATAAGCATGACCTGGTGACTTTGTACGCTTGCGCCATTCTGTCGTCTTTTCACTCTCGGTCGCAGATGGCGGCACCTCGACGACATCGGCAAATAACCGGTATCGGACATCGGTAAGAACGGTTGCCAACAACTGGTAACCACCGCCCGACTTGACAACGCCCGGTTTCCGTAGCGGCCCGCCATAATTCGTGTTGTAAGTGTGGAACTGCAGTGGTGCGCAGATATCCACCTGTGTTGGAACAATTTCAACCGCTTGTCCCCAGAGAATCGACTGGAAGATGTTACGAACAGCCGAAAATGTCGGTGCCGGATAACTGACAGGGCAATCGCCTGTGTCTGGGCGAGTCCACATTGCCGTTGACCCAGCAACTTCCATTCTTATCGGATAACGTTTCATGTCGCTCTATTTACTCCTTTGCCTTTGGTTCTGATACGACTGGAACGAGTCTCGTGCCTTGGCGGCAGACATCGCGGCAACGGCCTTGCAATGGGCTTGCAAGGGCTGCCAGTCCTCTATTGGCGCATTCGCGAGGCTATGTGCGTAGCAATTGTTCACAGGCACCTTCTCCATGGGCGCTCTTATTATCGCACAGCCAGCGGGATTTGTCTATTCGTTTTGCGAATCTATTTTCGTAGATATTTACAAATTGATTTTGATATACAAATTCACATATCCAGCCGACAGGACATTTGCTATACTCTTCCAATCCATGGAGCAATAGAAATGAATGAAATCAAGATAGGCGCGCTGATCAGGTCGTGGCGACAAAAGCGGAACCTCATCCAGAAGGAACTCGCCGGCGCGGTCGGGATGAATACCGCACAGCTATGGTCCATCGAAAACGACCGCAACAGCCCGTCGCTGCGTACGGTGGCACGCATTGCCACAGCGCTAAACCTCTCACTTTCAGAACTTCTCTCCCCGCCAGCGGAAGACGGGCTACCGCTGCCACACGCCACTCCACCACAGCACTTTAACGTTGTTGATCTTGGCAATGCAAGCCTTGTCCGAATCATGCGTATAAAAGACACTGACATTCCCTTCGTTCAAACGTCGCTCAAAAGACTTGAGAAAGAGTTGAATAAGGCATTAAAACTGGAGAGCCGACACCAAACGGAAGTTGCCACAGACCTCCCTCTATCCTTCCCCTTCACGCACACTGAATCCGGCGCGGAACAACTCGCACGTGCCGTCCGTTCTCACCTTGACGTTGGCTCTGCCATCATCCACGACGTGCGCATCCTCTTTGAGACGCACGGAGTACGGATTCTGGAAGCGCCCCTGCCAGGAAGTATGGAAGCGGCAACTTTCTACAACCCCGTGCGAAGAAACTTCACTGTAGTCCTCTCGCCGAGTCTCGACAATAAGTCGTGTCATCGCGATTTCATTTTCCTTTCCGAAGTCGGAAGAGCATTCCTCTTTGCCGACAACAACCATTCCACCTACAGGGAGACCGACCGCAGCCGTCGTTTCGCACATCATTTCGCCGCCGCGTTTCTGCAACCGGAACAGGCGGTGCGGACTGCTGTGTATAGTCTTCGCGTACAGCCGAACAACTGGTCATACGAACTGCTCCTTCGACTCAAGAACCGCTTTGGCGTATCAGCAGAGGCGTTCAATATCCGTCTTAAAGAATTAGGTTTGATTTCACACAAGAAGTACGCAATCTTCGCCAAGTCGATCAATGACTACTATGCCGCACATAACTATGACGAACCACAGCCGTCTAAGTTACCGCAAAACAGGATGGGGGACCTTCTCGCCTTGTCCACGCGATAAAGTCATACGACACATCCCACCGATTGCCTGAATAACAACTCAAGCGCAGGCAATGCCTGGACGGGATTGGGAACGCGACGCCACGTGAAGGATTTAATCTCGGGCGCGGGATCCACAAGAAGCGATGCAAGTGCGGGACATGGCAGAATGCGGTCCTTCTCCTTCGCGTCGGCCTTGACCGCCAGAAGCGCGTCGATGGCGTCGCGCTCGGTTGAACTTAACGACATCCCTTCGCGAACGGCGCCGAAGGCCGTGGGCGGCATCGTCTCGTGTTCCATCGTCCACCGCACGCACAGGCTGGCCCGAAGCGCGTAGCAGAGCTTCTTGACGCTGATCGTGCCGTCGGGTGCGAGGTTGGTCATCGCATGGCTGAACATCGAGGCGTAGTGGAAAGCGACATGGACGGGATTCGTGCAGGTGTCCTTCAGGCCGTTCAGGCGGGCGATCAGGCCGTCGTCGAAGTACACGATCGGGCTCCCGAGCCATTCCATAAAGGACGCATTGCTCTTGAGCAAATGCCGGAGCGCCTTGCGAAGGTCCCACGCCGCGATGTCCAGGTCGCCCGGCAGCATCGCGTTCAACGTGTCTGCTTTCCGTTCCTCGAGTCCGAGATACCAGTCGAGCGGTTTCACGTAGACGGCGCGGATATCGTAGTCGCTGTCGGGCGACGCGAATCCCCACGCCCGGCTTCCGCTTTCGACCGCGAAGAGGAATCGGCAGTTGTTTTCGGCCTCGATCTTCTTCAAGGCGTTCTGTATCTGATCTTTCATTTAACACCTGCTTTCTCCATGACCTCGGCGACGAGGTCGCTGACCTTTTCCGTGTCACAGTCCGGCGGCAGACGATCCTTGCCATCGATGATACGCGCCTGAATCGCCTCCGCGTGGGCGATGATTCGATCGAACTCCCATTCGCCGCGGCGAATCGAGAGGAGCGTCTCGAGTTTCTCACCGCTGAAGCGGATGATCGGACGTCCGTTCAAGACGATGTTCTCTCCCGAGAAGAGAAGGCGTGTCAGATGCATCATGTTCTTCGCGTCGTAGTCGAGCTGGCCGCGCTCCTGCTGAACCCAGCGCGACTCGTTTCGGTTCCGCCGCCAGTCCCAGTATTCCTTGTGCTGGCGCTTCGCGCTTTCGAACGCCTGCTTGTTGAAGATGAGGATTCCGATCCGCCGGGCGGCGTCCTCCTTTGGAATCGATGCGGTCACGGGCGCGCCGCCGCGGAACACGCCGTCCGTGGGCCTGCCGTAGTCGTAGACGTGCAGGATGTCCTCCGTGACGCTTTTCGAGAGGCGCGTGGCGAGGCAGTTCCGCAGATCGACACCCGACTCCTTGAGCGGCTTCGGCAACTGACAGGCGTCCGCGACGAACATGCAGTAGTCCTCCGGCGTCGGAGGCTCCTCCGGCCATGGGTTCCACACGCGCTTGTTGGCGCCCTTCGCCTTCTTCATCTGGCTCACGGCGTAGCCGAGATGGCTCTCCACGGCCTTTTGCGTGATGAAGAGATCGCGTTGCGCCACCAGAAGGGCGTAGGCCGGGGTCGTGTGGAGGATGCAGTCGTCCGGAAGGTAGAGCATCTCCATTGTCGTGGGGTTCGACTCCGCCATCAGCTCGCAGAACCTGAGAAGCGAGTAGTAGGTGTGGTCGTTCCGCGGGTCGGAAACCTGCTTCGCCGGCGGCGTCAGGCGCACGTATTCCATCGACGGCACCACGAACACGCCGCGCGTATCGACGTCGCTCTGCGCGTTCGCCGTACCGTAGGCATGGCTCCCCACGATCCCGCGGAAGATCACTGCAGGGTTCGATTTCTCTTCCAAGTCTTGAAAAAGATATTTCATATTCGTCATCCTTGGGAGGGGCGCAATTTTTTGCGCCCGCCACCACCTTAGATTTCCAGTCGCAAGGGTTCGTATGCGATTTCGTAGTCCTCGTCGAGACGTGAGACGTTGTAGACCGTGGTCGAGGATTCGCCGTGGTCGAGGACGACGGGCACGTGGTCGCCGGTGTGGATGTGCCCGCAGAAGACGAAGCGCGGACGCTTCCGGGCGATTTCGTCCGTCAGGTCAAGACTTCCGAAGTGAGGCGAGTTCCAGGCCATGGAGACATCGACCTTCTTGTGGCGGATGCGCGGCGGGGTATGGGTGAGCAGGACGTCGAGTCCGTGCGGGATTGCGGCGAACTTCTCGCGAAGCTGTCCGGATGCGAGTTCCTCAAACGCCCAGCGTCCGTTGATGTGCGGAATCCACGGTGTACCGTAGATGTGGAGCCCTCCGACTTCGTCCGATTCGTCAATGAGCATCCGGGCGTTGTCGGGCCACTTCACCTTCGCACGTTCCTCGGGCATCTGGGCGAACAGGTCATGGTTGCCGGGAACGAGGCGGAACTGGACATCCGGGCGTGCCGCGCACCACGCACAGAACCGGCGCTGTACCCAGTCCACCTGGTTGCACAGATCGACGTAGCGCCATCCCTCCATCGGCGCGAAGTCCCCGGCGATGAGCACGAGCTCGGCATCGCCGACGTCCAGTCCCTCCAATTGCCCATGCATGTCCGATACGACCATCGTCTTCATCTAGTGTTCCTTTTTACTTTCGTTTGTCAACGCCACCTTTGTTCGAGTAAATCAAGGACACTCGGCTATCCGACATCCCGCTTTCGTGCCATCCGCCGCCACCACCGAGATTTCCTACGACCCGTAATCTCATTCTCGTACTTTTCCCGCCACCCTGCAAGCATGTTGGCCTCCTCCACCCGCTCCGGGTTCGTGAGTGCGTCCAGCCGTGCCATGAGCGCGGTC
>JAEEGG010019213.1_pt1 | contig 13808 bp, 1 predicted proteins | sample 9134161 | NCBI WGS metagenome assembly JAEEGG01 (sample SAMN16246543, study PRJNA631951) | gut metagenome | biome: gut microbiome; feature: rumen; material: CR-attached | host: Bos | place: Iran: Karaj | collected 2018-10 | reverse complement strand
TTCGCCGAGTTGCCGCCGAGGTCCGTGCCGTTCATGACGGTGATGGGGCTGGTGGACTGGCAGTCGCGCAAAGCGACACCGTCCATCGACGCCGTGCCGGTCAGGTTGAGCGTCCACGGCTGACCCGCCGTTGCGCTGCGGACCGTGACAGGGTTCGCCGACGTCCCGGTGAGGGCAATGAGGCCATTGACGGCGATGGTCGCGCCGTCATCGACGGTGATCACCTTGCCGACGGCGGAGCAGGTCACGTTCGAGAAGACGAAGTCTCCGTACACGCGGCTTTCACCGGTGCCTGCGAAGTCGACGGTCGAGCCGTTCCCGACGACGAACTGGCAGGCGTTTGAAAGGGCGCCCGAAACGTGGAGCGTGGCCCCGTCGGCCAGGTTGAGACGCGCCGAGCGACGAACGAGGATGTCACCGAAGGAGGTTCCCTCCACGAGCGCGCTGCCGATGGTCGTGTCGCCCCAGTTCGCCAGATTTGCAAACATGTTGTCCACCACGAGAGTCCCCTCCCCCTCGCCCTGAGCGGCCGCGCGCTTCCAGACAGTGCCCGCGCCGCCGACCCATTGGTTGGCGGTGTCCGACTTGCGTGTGCCGCGAGCCGAAATCTCGCCCGCAAATGTTGAGAAGTCCGCCCCCGGGGAAGTCAGGCGGACGGCGACGCGCCCGCCTCCGGCGGGTCCGTAGGTGCTTGTCATCCTCGCGCCGTCCGCCGAGATGCGACCGGTGCCGGAGAGGGTGCCGACACGAAGGTTGACGGAGCCACCTGCGCCACAATAGTAGTTTTTGCTTGCGCTTTCAGCCAAAATGGCGCCGTTGTTCACAAGGGCTCCGTCGACCACGAGGTTCACAATGCCGCCGCCGCTGGTATCTGTGTTCCAGCCGCCGCCGCCTGCCGTCACGGGGTTCGTCACGGAGCCGTAGGGGAGAACGTCCGTCTGGGAGCCGACGGACATGCCTTTCCAGCCGCGGCCGCCATGGCTTGAGCCGCTTTCCTTGGACAAGGTCTGCCCCGGAGGGGAGCTCTGCCGCGAGTATCCCCTTCCCGTCATGTCAACGCGGCCGTTCGCGCCGATTGTCATGTCACCCGTCACATGGAGGTTGAGAATCTTTGGATTGGACGCGAAAGGCCCGTCGGGGCGCCTGACCGTGCCGTCGAGCGCCAGATCGCCGTCAACCGTCAGCGACGTCGCAATGGTCGCGGTGGCATTGCTGCCGATGGACATGTCTCCACCGAAGGTGGCGTCTGCGGTGGCGATTTTGAGAAGGGCGCCGCTGCGGAACGAGACGGACTGGGCGTCAATCCCGCCGAGTCCGACGACCGTGGTCACGTCGTAGTCGATGCCGCCGTCCGTCGCCGGCTTGAGTGTGCCGCCGTCCAGGTAGACGCCCGAGGTGTCCGACGCCTCGACGGTCGTCGCCCTGAAATCAAGCGTGTTGCCGGCCGCGAGATAGATTTTCGCGTTGTTCGTGAGGGTGATCCGAGAATAGTCCGCGAGGGTGACGCCGGGCATGAAGGGGTTGGCGTTGGCGAAGATCGCATCATGGTCGACGCCGATGTCCTTGAAGATGAGCCAGCCCCTGCCGGCGGTGTCGGCCGGGGTTTCGGCGTAAATGGTGCCAGGCGCGCCGGCGTAAGACTTGGTGTTGCCGGGAAGATAGGAAATCGCGGAACACTGGCTGACGGGGTCGAAGGCTGAGAAGTCGGCCCCCGACGCGGTGAGGACGATGGCGATGCGGCCACCGGACCCGGTGGAGTAGTTACTTGTGGAGGTAATCCGGCCATTGGCCGTGATGGAGCCGCTTCCGGAGATCGTTCCCACGCGGATGTACACGCTTCCGCCCGAGCCGGTGTAATTCACGTATGACTTGCCATTGGAGACGATCGAGCCGTTCAGAGAGAGCGTCCCCGCCACGTCGAGGCGAACGACGCCACCGCCGCTGTTCGGATCGTGGGCCAAGTCGTAGGCGGCCCCGCTTCCGGGGTCTTCCGGGGCGGTAATCGAGCCGTAGGGTTCGACACCGTTGGCGAAGGGCGTGCCGTTGTTCCACCTGCCATATCCGCCGTAGGTGGCGCCGACGCCGACATCCCTGGCGAATGTTCCAGTTGCCTTGCGGTACTGCAGGGTGTAGCCGAGGGCGGTCACATCAATGGAGGCGTTCGCGCCGATTGTCATGTTCCCGCCCACGGAGGCGTAGAGGCGGTACTGGCGGTATGTCGCGGCGTTGGCGAGGTGTTTCCAGGAGCCGCTGGCGAGGGTGACATCGCCAAGGACGCGCAGGACGGTAAAGCCGCCTGGGCCATACCCCATTCGGAAGGTAATGGCGCCCGTGTAATTGATCTGCGTCCACGACTGGAGCGGAATGTCGAGATCCCATGAGCAAGGCTTGCCGTCACCCGTCGCATCGAAGACGATGTTGGCGAGCTCAGTCGGGACGGTCTCCTCAACCCAATTGGTGGGGTTGGAGGCGAGGGCGTTGGCGCCGGCGCCCGACCAGTGCCAGGTCGCGCCGCCCCCGGATGCGGCGAAGTTCGCCAGAACCTCGCCCGGGGCGGTCACGGGGAAGGTGGCGACGGCGTTGTACTTGTTCTCGTTTGGAATGTCCCCCGTCCACTTGACAAAGAGGTTCGACGCGTCGGGCGTGGCCGTCACGGTCGCCATGCCGCCCTCCGACACCCACTGCACGGCTGGTGAAGCCGCTCCGCCGGGGCCGGCCGCGGCGGTCACTTTGTAGTCGACGTTCCACTGCCACTCCAGGCGGCGGTAGGCGATTGGATCGGGGTGGATGTATGTGAAGGCGTTGCCTGTGCCGTTCGAGACGACATTGTCGGCGGCGTCGTACAGCTTCCAGCCGACGCAGGTCGCCCCGACGGTCTCCGCCGCGTTTGTCCAGACGGCCGGAGCCGAGACGGAGACCGTTTGGCCCGCCACAAGGCTCTTGACAAGCCCGTATCCCGGCGTGGGTTCGCCATATTCCCGCGGTGAAGCGGAAACGCAGAGGAAGTGGTCCACCCGTTCTCCGATTGCAAATGTGCCCGTGCCTATGTTCGTGTGGAATGTGTCGTTCACCAGGTCGTAGAGGCCCGCGACCGAATCGGAGATGCGAACTGCGGGAACGAAGTCACGGACAAGTGTTGAACCGTCGTATATCTTGCAGGAGTAAACCTCAATGGAAGACGGATAGTTAACGCCTGTGCTCGTATGCCGGGTGAAAAGGTAGAGATTGCCATGGGCTGCGTTGTCCACAAACGGCGATGTCGTGGTGTTGACGATGGTGGTGTCGTCCAACTTCATGCTGGCTTTGCTGAGGTCCCAGACATGGCGCGCCGTATCGACGGGGATGCCCGTGTCCACCCACGTCGAAGACTTTGAAATCATCACGTAGAAATCGGTGGCGTTTGCGCCGAATTGGAAGTGGCCATTGCTGCCACCGTGCGTGTAGCCGTTGTAGCTGCCCGTCGTCGGCTTCGAGGTGTAGCGGAAGTCGAGGATGACCCGGGTGGTCGTCTTGGGACGGATGCCGGTGTCGATGTACTGCGTCCCGGAGGAGGCGATGTACTCCACTCCATAATACTCCGCCGGGAGAGCCGCGAGAACTGCGGACTCATATCCCGCGAAGGCCAGAAAGGCGAGTAGAAGGGCTTTGCCCGTGCTGGATTTCATGGTATGACTCCTCGTGTTGAAGAACTTGTGTATGCAGATTCTAGCGCAGCAAGATGACGGTCCCAGGCGTCTGCCAGATGATTTCGCCGCCGTCATAGATGATCTGTGTGGCGTCATTTGGGGAGACGGCGTGCCGCCGGGTGTTCACCTTGAGCGTGTGGCCCTTGAGGTAGAGCCTTGCGGTGGAGTCAAGAAGGCGGATGTCGCCGACACGCGTGTCCTGGACGAGATACAGGTACGAATAGGCCGAGGCTGTGACGCGGGCCTTCCGTGTCTCGCCGGCACGGGCCAGGACGGCTGGCGCGATTTCCGTGGCGTTGTCCTTGTCCTGGAAGGTTGTGTTCGCGAGAAGGCTGTAGCTCGTGAGGACGCCTGCGCCGTCGGCGTCGGCCGCGGTCTGCAGGTAGTAGGTGCCCGGGCTGCCGTGGGTCATGCCTGTTCCCGTGATCTTGCCGCCGTGAATGGAGACCGTTCCGAGGAAGGTGTCGGCCGATCTTGCGGAAGTGAGGTAGACCGCCACGCGGCCGCCGCCGCCGAAATACAACTTTGAACCATTTGCGCCGCACGCGCTGATTGTGCCGGAGCCGGAGAGCGAGGCCGCCGTAAGCCACACACTGCCGCCGGAGGGGGTGTAGTAATTATACCCTGAGCCATTGGCTTCAATCACGCCTTCGAGGACCAGTGGTCCTCCAAAGGAAACCTTTATGGCGCCACCTCCACTTCTTGCGGTTTCGCTGTTGTATTGCGCCCCCGAACCACAGTTCGTCGGGCAGAGCGCCGAGCCGTAGCAGGGACTTGATGTCCCGTCGTTGCCATGGGTGTACCCCCGCCCGCCGTAAGAGGCGCCCACACCGATCACTTTGACACCGGGGCCGTTCACGCCTTTGTAGCCGCGGGCGGTCGCCGTAATCTTCGCGCCTTCCGCGACATACCCTGAACCGGCCACGGAGAGGTCGATCTTGTAGGTCTCGGCGGAGGTGTTGGCGGTATGCTCAAGGGTGGCGCCGGGGAGGAGGACGAGATTGCCGCCGATGGTGCCGGGAACATCCCACGTCACCGTCGCGCCGTTCTCCACCGTCACAGATCCGGACGCAGCGAATTCCGCGGTGATGCGGACACTCGCGCCGGAGGAGACGGCGAATCCCCGCGTCGCCAGCGGCGAGGAAACGGACAGCGAGGCGCCAGGGTCAACGACTGCGTCAATGGCGGACGTCGGCTCGCCGCGCGACCACGACGTGCCGTCCCAGTGCGTGCGGTCGTCAACGAAGAGCCAGTTGACGTTGCCGCCGTCGTCGCGGCAGTCGGAGGGGACGATGGTGACGCCGCGCGAGGCGTCCGAACCCTTGACGGCGACTCCCGAGACGTCCGCCTGGTTGACCGTGAGGTTCCACGTCCCGCCGTTCGTCGCGCAACGCAGGACGCCGTTCGTCACGGCCGAATCGCCAAACGCGGCGAAGGCGTTGGCCGTGAGCGTCATGCCCTGCGCGAAGGAGAGGTTGAAGGCCGATGAGCCGTTGCCGACGCTGAACGACGTGCAGGACAGGTCGCCTGTGAAGGCAGCGGCCGAGGTCGCGACTTCAAGCGCGTGGAGCGTCGCGCCAGCCGAGGCCAGCGTGGCGGACGACACGGCGGAGAGGCGGATCGTCGACTGCGCGGCCGTAAAGCCGGAGGAGACCGACAGATTGCCTCCGACATCGATGGTCTCCGACCCTGTGGCCACGAGGCCGCCGGCGAGGACGGCGTCGCCAGCAACTGTCAGGCCATTGCCGGCAAGCGAGAGCGATGCGCCCGCCTGGACGGTCAGCTCGGCGACCTGGACAGGCGAGGCCAGCGAGGGCATGACGGCAGGGCCAGAGGGGATGAGAACGCGGTCGGTCGCAATTGGTGTGCGGGCGCGGTCCCAGCTGGATGCCGACGACCACGAGGATCCACCGGCTCCCGTCCATGTGATGAGTTCGCCAGGGGCGACGTTCACGAAGATGATGTTCGGCGAATTTCCCCCGAGGTCAGTGCCGTTCATGACGGTGATGGAGCTGGTGGACTGGCAGTCTCGCAACGCGGCGCCGTCCATCGACGCCGTGCCGGCCAGGTTGAGTGTCCACGGCTGGCCAGCCGTCGCGCTACGCATCGTGACGGGGTTCGCCGACGTCCCGGTAAGGGCGATGAGGCCATTGACGGCGATGGTCGCGCCGTCATCGACGGTGATTACCTTGCCGGCGGCGGAGCAGGTCACGTTCGAGAAGATAAAGTCGCCGTACACGCGGCTTTCACCGGTGCCTACGAAGTCGACGGTCGAACCGTTCCCGACGACGAACTGGCAGGCGTTTGAAAGGGCGCCCGATACGTGGAGCGTGGCCCCGTCGGCCAGGTTGAGGCGCGCCGAGCGGCGGACGAGGATGTCGCCGAAGGACGTGCCCTCACCGAGCGCGTTGCCGATGGTCGTATCGCCCCAGCTTTTCAATCCTGCGAACATGTTGTCCACCACGAGCGTCCCATCCTCCTCTCCCTGGGCGGCCGTGCGCGTCCAGACAGTCCCCGCGCCGCCGACCCACTGGTTGGCGGAGTCCGACTTGCGCGCGCCGCGGGCCGAGATTTCGCCCGCGTACGAGGAGAAGTCGGCGCCCGGCGAAGTCAGGCGGACGGCGACGCGCCCGCCTCCGGCCGGGCCGTAGGTGGTTGAGCTTGTCGTTTTCGCGCTGTCCGCCGAAATGCGGCCGGAGCCTGTGAGGGTCCCGGCCCGGAGGTTGACGGTGCCCCCTGCGCCGCCATAGTAGTTTACGCTTTCGGTTTCCGCCAGAATGGCGCCGTTGTTCACAAGGGCTCCGTCGACCACGAGGTTCACTATGCCGCCGCCGGCGACGGCGTAGCCGCCAGCTCCCGCCGTAGCGGGATTCGTCACGGAACCGTATGGGAGAAGGCCCTTCTCCGAGCCGACGGTCGTGCCCACCCAACCGCGTCCGCCATGGCTTGAGCCGCCTTTGGAGCTAAGGGTCTGTCCTTCGGGGCATTTCATCTTTGTGTATCCCTTTGCCGTCATGTCAACGCGGCCGCTCTCGCCGATGTCCATGTCGCCAGTGACATGCAGGACGAGGGACTTGGGATTGGTGTCGAAGGGGCCGTCCGAGCGTTTGACCGTTCCGTCGAGGGCCAGGTCGCCGTCAACCGTCAGGGAGGTCGCGACGGTCGCGGTGACGCCGCCGCCGATGGACATGTCGCCATCGAAAGTGGCGGCGACGGTGGCGACCGCGAGCGAGGCGCCGCTGCGGAAGGAGACGGACGTGGCGTCGATTCCGCCGAGTCCGACGACCGTGGTCACGTCGTAGTCGATGCCGCCGTCAGTCGCCGGCTTGAGCGTGCCGCCGTTGAGATAGACGCCTGACGTATCCGGTGCCTCGAAGACCGTCGCCCGGAGGTCGAGCGTGTTGCCGGCGGCAAGGTAGATCTTCGCGTTGTTCGTGACGGTGATCCGGGAGTAGTCCGCGATCGTGACGTCGGGCGTGAAGGGGTTGGCGTTGGCGTAGTTTGAAGTATGGCTGGTTCCGTTGTCCTTGAGGATGAGCCAGCCCTTCCCCGCGGTATCCGCCGGCGTTTCGGCGTAAATGGTCCCGGGGGCGCCGTCACAACTCCTTGATTCGGTGTTGCGGTAGGAGATCGCCGTGCACTGGCTGACGGGGTCGAAGGCGGAGAAGTCGGCGCCCTGCGCGGTGAGGATGATGGCGATGCGCCCACCGGAGCCTATCGGGTAGTCATTGCCATTATTTGTGGAGCTGCCCCGTCCGTTGGCCGTGATGGAGCCGTTTCCGGAAATCGTCCCCGCGCGAATGTAGACGCTGCCGCCCGAGCCGGTGTAGTAGGTATTGACCTTGCCATTCGAGACAATGGCGCCGTTCAGCAGCAGCGCCCCCGCCACGTCAAGGCGGACGACGCCGCCGCCGTTGTAGTCCGTGTTGCCGGAATACGTCCCGCTTCCAGGGTCTTCAGGCGCGGTGATCGAGCCGTAGGGATCGACACCGTTCGCGTAAGGCGTGCCGCTCTTCCACCTGCCGTATCCGCCGTAGGTCCCGCCGCAACCGGTGTACTTCCCGAACGTGCCGGTCTTCACCTTGTACTGCTGGGAGTAGCCAAGGCCGGTGACGTCAATCGTGGCCGAGGGACCGATCGTCATGTCGCCGCCGACAGAGGCATAGAGGCGGTACTGGCGGTAGGTCGTGGTGTTGGCGATGTGCTTCCAGGTTCCGCTGGCGAGGGTAACGTCGCCGAGGATGCGCAGAACGTAAAAACCGCTGGGGCCGTATCCCATTCGGAAGGTAATGGCGCTCGTGTAGTTGGTCTGCGTCCATGACTGGATCGGGATGTCGAGGTCCCAGGAGCAGTTCTTACCCTCCCCCGTTTCGTCGAAGACGATGTTGGCGAGTTCCGTTGGGACGGTCTCTTCAACCCAGTTGGTGGGGTTGGAGGCGAGTGTGTTTGCACCGGCGCCCGACCAGTGCCAGGTCGCGCCGCCACCTGGAGTGGCGAAGTTCGCCTGAACTTCGCAAGGCGCGGGAACGGGAATGGTGACGACTGGGTTGTACTTCGCCTCGTTCGGGACGTCGCCCGTCCACTTGGAGAAGAGGTTCGAGACGTCGGGCGAGGCCGTCACGGTCGCTGTGCCGCCCTCTGGCGCCCACTGCACGGCGGGCGAAACCGTTCCGCCGGGGCCGGCCGCGGCGGTCACCTTGTACTCGACGCCCCACTGCCACTCCAGGCGGCGGTAGGCGATTGGATCGGGGTGGGTGTATGTGAAGGCGTTGCCCGTTTCGTTTGAGACGACATTGCCGGCGGCGTCGTACAGCTTCCAGCCGACGCAGGTCGCGGCGACGGTCTCTTCCGCGTTTGTCCAGACGGCGGGCGCGGAGACGGCGACGGCCTGGCCCGCCGCCAGCTCACGGACAAGCCCGTATCCCGGCGCGGGTTCGCCATATTCCTGCGGTGCAGCGGAAACGAGGAGGAAACTGTCCACCCGACTTCCCGCGACAAACGCGCCGGTGCCTAAGTTCGTGTAGAACGAGTCGTTCACAAGATCGTAGAGGCCGGCGACCGAGTCGGAGACGCGAAGCGCTGGGACGAAGTCGCGGACAAGGGTTGATCCGTCGTATATCCTGCAGGAGTAAACCTCCATCGAACAGTAGTAGGTAGGTCCTGAGGTGGTATGCCTAGCGAAAAGGTAGAGACTGCCGTGGTTCGTGTTGTTCACAAACGCCGAGGTCGTGGTGTTGTTGATAAGTGTATCGTCCAACTTCGGACTTGCCTTGCTGAGATCCCAGACATGGCGCTCCGTATCGACGGGAACGCCCGTGTCCACCCACGTCGAAGACTTTGAAATCATAATGTAGAAATCGGTGGCGTTCGCGCCGAACTGGAAGTGTCCATTGCTCGAACCATGCGTGTAGCCGTTGTAGCTGCCCGTCGTCGGCTTCGGGTTGTAGCGGAAGTCAAGAATGATGCGGGTGGTCGTCGTGGCGCGGATCCCGGTGTCGATGTACTGCGTCCCGGAGGAGGCGATGTACTCCACCCACTGGTACTCCGCCGGAAGAGCCGCATGGACTCCGGACGCAGTTCCGGCGAAGGCCAGAAGGGCGAATAGAAGGGCTTTGCTCATGCTGGATTTCATGGGTTGGTTCCTCTATTGGGTTGCGGTAGGAGTTTTCAAGCGGCTGCTACTTCAGCAATAGGATGGTTCCCGGCTGTTGCCAGATGATTTCGCCGCCGTCGCCATAGATGACCTGCGTCGCGTCGTTGGGCGAGACGGCATGCCGCCGGGTGTTCACCCTGAGCGTATGGCCCTTGAGGTACAACTTGGCTGTGGAGTCAAGGAGACGGATGTCGCCGACGCGCGCGTCCTGAAGGAGATACAGGTACGAGTAGGCCGAGGCGGTGACGCGGGCCTTCCGCGTCTCGCCTTCGCGGGCCAGGACGGCTGGCGCGATTTCCGTGACGTGGTCATTGGCCTTGATGCTGGTGTTCGCGGGAAGGCTGTAACTCGTGAGGACGCCAGCGCCATCGGCGTCGGCCGCGGTCTGCAGGTAGTAGGTGCCCGGGCTGCCTTGGGTCATGCCGGTATCCGTTTTCAGGCCTCCGTGGATGGAGACTGTCCCCTGGAAGGTTTCGGCAGATCTTGCGGAAGTGAGGTAGACCGCCACGCGGCCGCCGCCGCCGAAGTTCTGGCCAGACCCATTGCCGCCGCACGCGCTGATTGTTCCTGAGCCGGAGAGCGAGGCTGCGGTGAGCCACACGCTGCCGCCGGAACCTGTGTAGTGGACGCCTGTGACGCCATTCGCGTCGATTCCGCCATCAAGCACAAGCGGTCCGGCGAAGACGAGTCTAATGGCTCCTCCGCCACTATTGTTGGCGCCATTGTACGAGCCGCCTGAGCCGCAGTTGGTCGGACAGAGGGCGGAGCCGTAGCAGCCCTTGGTGCCTGCGTAACCGCGACCGCCGTACGAGGCACCCTTGCTGCCACTCGCACCCGGACCATAATCGCCATTCTTGTAGCCGCGCCCCATGGCCGTGATCTGCGCGCCTTCCGCGACATAACCTGAGCCGCCCACGGAGAGGTCAATCTTGTAGGTCTCGGCGGAGGTGTTCGCGGTGTGCGTAAGGGTGGCGCCGGGGAGGAGGACGAGGTTGCCGCCAATGACGCCAGGAACGTCCCAAGTCACGGTCGCCGCGTTCTCGACCGTCATCGCCCCGGCCACCTCGAAGGCCTCGGTGACGCGGACGCTTGCGCCAGAGGAGACGGTGAAGTTTCGCGCCGCCAGCGGCGACGAAACGGCCAGCGAGGCGCCGGAATCGACGACGGCGTCAGTGGTGGACGTCGGTTCTCCGCGCGACCACGAGGTGCCGTCCCAGTGCGTCCGGTCGTCCACGAAGAGCCAGTTGACGTTGCCGCCGTCGTCGCGGCAGTCGGAGGGGACGATGGTGACGCCACGGGAGGCGTCGGACCCCTTCACGGCGACGCCGGAGACATCGGCCTGGTTGACCGTGAGGTTCCACGACCCGCCATCCGTGGCGCAACGCAGGACGCCGTTCGTCACGGACGGGTCGCCCTGCGCGGCGAAGGTGTTGGCCGTGAGCGTCATGCCGTTGGCGAAGGAGAGGTCGAAGGCCGTCGATCCGTCACCGGCCGTAAACGACGTGCAGGTGAGGTCGCCCGTGAAGGCGGCGGCGGGACACGCGACTTCAAGCGCGTACAGCGCAGCGCCAGACGAGGCGACCGCCTGGGCGGCCGCGCCGGAGAGACGGACAGTCGATTGCGCGGGAGTGAAAGCGTTCGAGAGCAAGAGATTGCCGCCAACCGCGAGGGTTTCCGAGCCGGACGCGACGAATGCGCCGGCGATGGAGACATCGCCCGTGACGGACAAGTCCCTGCCGGCCAGGGCGAGCGAGGCCCCTTGCTGGACCGTCAGCGTGGCCGCCGCCGTGTTGGCCGCCAGGATGGGCATCCGCGGCGCGCCGGAGGGGATGAGGATGCGGTCGGTGGCGATGGGGGCGCGCTGGAGGTCCCAGTTGCCCGGGGTCGCCCACGAGGTGTCCTCGGCGCCCGTCCAGGTCATAAGTTCGCCTGCGACGACATTGTTGAAGATGATGTTCGCCGAATTGCCGCCGAGGTCCGTGCCGTTCATCACGATTATCTCGACCGTGGACTGGCAGTCGCGAAGCGCGACGCCGTTCATGACGACGGAACCGGATTCGGTCACGTTGAGCGTCCAGGGCGTACCGGCTGTCGCGCTGCGGAGTGTGACTGGGGAGCCGGCCGTCCCTTCAAACGCGCCAAGGCCTTTGAGCGTGATGGTCGCGCCGTCTTCGACCGTGAGTATCTTCCCGGCGGCGGAGCAGGTCAGGTTTGAGAAGACCAGATTGCCGTAGAGGCGGCTCTCGCCCGCCCCTGTGAAGGCCACGGTCGAACCGTCCCCGACGACGAATTCGCAACCGTTCGAGAGGGTGCCGGAGACGTACATCGTGGCGCCGTCGGCGAGGTTCAGCCGCGCCGAGCGACGGACAAGCACATCGCCGAAGTGGGATCCCTCCACGAGCGAGCTTCCGACGGTTGTGTCGGCCCAGTACTTAAGCCCGGCGAACATGTTGTCCACGATGAGCGTCCCGGCCTCTTCGCCTTGGGAGGCCGTGCGCGTCCAGACCGTGCCCGCGCCGCCGACCCACTGGTTGGCGGCGTCCGACAAGCGCGCGCCTCGGGCCGAAATTTCGCCCGAATAGGCGGAGAAATCTGCTCCCGGCGAAGTCAGGCGGACGGCGACGCGTCCGCCGCCCCCTGGCGCGTATGCTGTCAACTTGTGGCAATCCGCCGAAATGCGGCCTGTGCCGGCGAGTGTGCCTGCCCGGACATTGACCGATCCGCCAGCCGGACCATATTTCGCGCTAGCGCTTTCCCCTAGGAGGGCGCCGTCATTTACGAGGTTTCCATCCACGACAAGCCGCACGATGCCTCCTCCGGCACCGGAGCCTTGGCCAGAGCCGCCAGAGCCGGCGCTGATCGGCTCCGTGATGGAACCGTATGCGAGAATGGACTGGACTGCGGTCGCAACCTTCGTGCCAACCCAGCCACGCCCGCCATGGCTGCCTCCGCCGCCTGACGGCAAGGTCTGTCCCGGAGGGCAGAAATTGACCGAGAAACCCTTGCCCGACATGTCGACGAGTCCGGTCGCGCCAATGGACATGTCGCCCGTCACATGCAGATCGAGCGCCAGAGGATCGGTGTTGAAGGGGCCGTCCGGCCTCCGTATCGTGCCGTTGAGGACGAGATCGCCGTCGACGGTGAGGGAGGTCGCGACGGTTGCGGCAACGCCGTTGGCAATCGTCATGTCGCCCGTATATGTCGCATTGGCGGTGGTTATGGCAAGGGAGGCCCCGGTCCCGAATGTAACTGACGGGGAGTCGAGACCGCCGAGTCCAGAGGCGGCGATGACATCATAGTTGATGACGCCGCCTGCCGCCGGTATGAGCGTGCCGCCGTTCAGGCAGATGCCCGATTTGTCAGGGGTATCGAAAATCACGCCGTGAAGGTCGAGGGTGTTTCCGGCACCCAGATAGATCTTCGCATTGTTTGTGACGGTTATGCGCGAGTAGTCCAACGCGGAAACGGAGTCGACCCCGGGCTTGAACGGGTTCGCGTTGCAGAAGTTCGACGCATGATTGTTCCCGTTGTCCTTGAAGATGAGCCATCCCCTGCCCGGGACATCGGCCGGGGTTTCGGCGTAGATGGTACCGGGCGCCCCGGCATACGTTCCCCCACCGGTCGTGGTGGAGGTCGCCGTGCACTGCCTTGCCGGGTCGAAGGCGGAGAAGTCGGCCCCCTGCGAGGTAAGGATGATGGCGATGCGTCCGCCCGACCCGACGGCGAAGTCACTCATCGTGATCCGCCCGTTGGAGGAGATGGTTCCGCTGCCTGAAATTGTCCCCGTACGGAGGTAGACGCTGCCGCCGGAGCCGGTGTAGTAGCTGAACACCTTGCCGTTGGAGAGAATTGCGCCGTCAAGCGCCAACGCCCCGGCGACATCAAGCCTGACGGCGCCGCCGCCGTTGTTGTATGTGTTGTTGTATCTCCCACCGCTTCCGGGGTCTTCCGGCGCGGTAATCGAGCCGTAGGGCTCGATGCCCTTCGCGTGTGGCGTGCCGCTGTTCAACCTGGCGTATCCGCCGTAGATCCCGCCGCAACCGCTTGAGTCGGCAAAGGTTCCCGTTCCAACGAGGTACTGCTGCGAATAGCCGCAGCCTGTAACATCGATGGAGGCGTTCGCGCCGATTGCCATGTTGCCGCCGATGGAGGCGTAGAGGCGGTACTGGCGGTAGGTCGTGGCGTTTGCCCTGTGCTTCCAGGTGCCGCTGGCGAGGGTGACGTCGCCAAGGACGCGCAGGACGGTGAAACCATCGGAGTTGTACACCGTCCGGAAGGTGACGGTGCCCGTGTAGTTGGTCTGCTTCCACGACTGGAGCGGGATGTCGAGGTCCCAGGAACAGGATTTGCCGTCCCCCGTCTCGTCGAAGACGATGTTCGCAAGTTCGGCCGGGACAGTCTCTTCGACCCAGTTGGTGGGGGTGGAGGCGAGGGCGTTGGCGCCCGCGCCCGACCAGTGCCAGGTCGCG
>JAEEGG010019209.1_pt1 | contig 13809 bp, 16 predicted proteins | sample 9134161 | NCBI WGS metagenome assembly JAEEGG01 (sample SAMN16246543, study PRJNA631951) | gut metagenome | biome: gut microbiome; feature: rumen; material: CR-attached | host: Bos | place: Iran: Karaj | collected 2018-10 | reverse complement strand
ACATATATTGTACAACGACCGGAGTTGGTCCCTTGCGGAGGCGAGGTGCTTCTCTGCAAGGTGTTGATTTGCAGGGATGTATTTTTATTTGCTTTTTTGCACAATTATTTTGCCTATGATGCGTTTATCATTCAGAATAGTATTTTTTGATAATTTATGAAGCAATATCTTGACCTTTTGCAATATGTGCTTGACAATGGTGTTCAGAAGGAGGACCGCACGGGTACGGGTACGCGCAGCGTGTTCGGCTACCAGATGCGCTTCCACCTCGACGACGGCTTTCCGCTGCTGACTACCAAGAAGTTGCACTTGCGTTCGATTATATATGAACTGCTGTGGTTCCTCAGGGGCGACACCAATATCGGCTATCTGCACGACCATAAGGTGACAATTTGGGACGAGTGGGCCGACGCCAACGGCGACCTGGGTCCCATCTACGGCCATCAGTGGCGCTCGTGGGGATGTGCCGACGGCGGCCATATCGACCAGATTGCGGCCCTTATCGAGCAAATCAAGAACAATCCCGATTCGCGGCGCCTGCTGGTGTCGGCGTGGAATGTGGGTGAGATCGACAAGATGGCGCTGCCGCCTTGCCACATTCTGTTCCAGTTCTATGTGGCCGACGGGCGTCTGTCGTGCCAGCTCTACCAGCGTTCGGCCGACATATTCCTTGGCGTGCCGTTCAACATAGCCAGCTATGCACTCTTCACGATGATGATTGCGCAGGCCACGGGACTTAAGTACGGCGACTTTGTGCACACCTTCGGCGACGCGCATATCTACAACAACCATATAGAGCAGTGCAAGCTGCAGTTGACGCGCGAGCCGCGTCCGCTGCCAACGATGCACATCAACCCCGACAAGAAGGATATCTTCAGTTTTGACTATGAGGATTTTACCCTCGAGGGCTATGACCCGCACCCGCACATCAAAGGCGAGGTGAGCGTGTGAGAATGCGTGAATGTGGGAATGTGTTAATGTGGGAATGCGTTAATGTGGGAATGCGTTAATGTGGGAATGTGTTAATGCGTAAGTTTTTAACCCCTACAACCTTCAACCCTAAACCCTTGAACCCTACAACCTTTAAACCTTCAATCCATAAAACCTTCAACCCCTTAAACCCGATATTCTGCATTGAAACAGTTGAATCCAAATAACTTCTGCATCATAATGGCCGGTGGCTTCGGCAGCCGCTTCTGGCCGTTGTGCTCGGTGTCGAAGCCCAAGCAGTTCATAGACCTGATGGGCACCGACGAGTCGATGCTGCAAAGCACTTTCCGTCGCTTTGAGACGGTGTGCCCGCGCGAGAACATCATCATCGTCACCACGAAGGCTCACGAGGCCCAGGTGCGCAAGCAGATTCCCGATTTGCTTGACTATCAGGTGTTGTGCGAGCCGTTTCGCCGCAACACGGCACCCTGTATCGCTTACGCGGCATCGGTCATCAACGAGATCAACCCTAACGCCAATGTGGTCGTTACGCCGTCGGACCACGCTGTATTCGGCGACGAGGAGTTCTGCCGTAATATAGGCGACGCTATCAAGATGGTCGACTCGCACGACTGGATAGTGACCCTTGGCGCGCGGCCGGTTAACCCTAACATCAAGTATGGCTACATACAGTTCCGCGAGTCGGGCATCAGGGGCACCGATTCCAAGATACACAAGGTTATCACTTTCGTCGAGAAGCCGCCGTTCGATATGGCTTGCCAGTTCATCGCTTCGGGCGAGTTCCTGTGGAATGCGGGTATCTTCATCTGGCGTCTGCCAGTGCTGATGGATGCTTTCCGCAAGCACTTGCCGCAGATAGCCGACAAGTTCTTCGGCCTTACGCTCGACACGCCCGCCAAGCAGCTGAAGGATGTCTACACACAGGCGCAAGGCATATCGGTCGACTACGGCATCATTGAGAAAGCCGACAATGTGTATGTGCTTGAGGCTGAGTTTGGATGGTCGGATGTGGAGACGTGGGACTCGCTCTATATGGCCAAGCCGAAGGATGCCGACGGCAACGCCGTTGCCTCGGGCCACGTGCTGACCTACGACACGAAGAACTGTATGATTCATTTGAATCCAGACAAGTATGCTGTGGTTCAAGGTCTGGACGGCTATATCATTGCCGCCGGAGCCGACACACTGCTCATCTGCCGCAAGGATCAGGAAGACCAGCTGATGAAGTTCAACTCGGACATAGAGCTGATGAAGAGCAAGAAGAAATAAGATTTTGCGGCAGCGCACAATAAAGAAACAATAGTAGCGTTAGGAAGGGAAATTAAAGACAACACAATATACTATGCAACGATATAAAATTCAATATCTACTAAAAGAGGATGTGTCTGCATTGATAGACACTACGATATGTGTAAAGGGCTGGGTGCGCACCAAGCGCGGCAACAAGAACGTTGCCTTCATAGCCCTCAACGACGGTTCGATTATTACCAACCTGCAGATAGTTGTCGACCTGGCTAAGGCCGACGAGGATCAGATGCGTCGCATCACCACCGGTGCCTGCATCGGTGTGGAAGGCAAGCTGGTTAAGAGCCAGGGCGCCGGCCAGTCGGTTGAAGTCCAGGCTGAGAACATCGTCATTTACGGCGAGGCCGACCCCGAGACCTACCCGCTGCAGAAGAAGGGCCACTCGATGGAATTCCTGCGTGAGATAGGCCACCTGCGCCCGCGTACCAACACCTTTGGCGCCGTGATGCGTATGCGCCACGAAATGGCTTACGCCATCCACACCTTCTTCCACAACAAGGGCTTCTTCTACTTCCACACGCCGCTTATCACTGCCAGCGACTGCGAGGGCGCAGGCGAGATGTTCCAAGTGACCACTATGGACCTCAACAATATCCCCAAGAAAGAGGACGGTTCGGTGGACTATGAGCAGGATTTCTTCGGCAAGCAGACGGCACTGACCGTCAGCGGACAGCTGGAGGGCGAGCTCGGTGCCACGGCATTGGGTGCCATCTACACCTTTGGCCCGACGTTCCGTGCTGAGAACAGCAATACTCCGCGCCACTTGGCCGAGTTCTGGATGGTAGAGCCCGAGATGGCTTTCTACGACCTCGACGATTTGACGGCTTTGGAGGAGGAGTTTATCAAATTCCTCGTCAAGTGGGCTCTCGACAACTGCAAGGAGGATCTTGAGTTCCTGAACAATATGATAGACAAGGGCCTTATCGAGCGCCTGAAGAGTGTGATCGACACCGACTTTGTTCGTCTGCCTTACACCGAGGGTATCAAGATACTGGAAGAGGCTGTCGCCAAGGGTCATAAGTTCGAGTTCCCCGTCAGCTGGGGCGTCGACCTGGCTTCGGAGCACGAGCGCTTCCTCGTTGAGGAGCACTTCAAGAAACCGGTCATTATGATTGACTACCCGAAGGAGATTAAGGCTTTCTATATGAAGCAGAACGACGACGGCAAGACCGTGCAGGGCACCGATGTGCTGTTCCCGCAGATTGGCGAGATTATCGGCGGCTCGGTGCGTGAGGAAAACTACGACAAGCTGATGACGCGCATCACCGAACTCAATATCCCGATGAAGGATATGTGGTGGTACCTTGACACTCGTCGCTACGGCAGCTGCCCGCACGCCGGCTTCGGCTTGGGCTTCGAACGCCTGATGCTCTTCGTTACCGGTATGGGCAACATCCGCGACGTCATCCCCTTCCCGAGAACGCCCAAGACGGCAGAGTTCTAAAAATAAGGTTAGAACCTTTTGACGTGTTGAAAACACGTTATTCTATTAACCCCACACTAAGCCGAATGGCGCAGTGTGGGGTTGTGCTATCATCTGAAGGAATGCGTGCCGAAGGTACGCTACAACAATAAAATACATAATTCTTGCGTTATAATGATATGAGTTATACCACATCGTATTATCATATTGTCTTTCGCACCTATTGCAGTGAACCGACAATACCAGTTGACCACGAACGCGAGTTATATGCCTACATCTATGGTATTGCAAAGAATCTCCGTTGTCAGACTTACCGTATAGGTGGTATGCCAGATCACGTGCATATTTTTGTCTCTCTTCCTCCTGCGCTGCCACTGTCTGAGTTTGTCCAGCGAGTAAAAACTGATTCAAGCAAATGGATGAAGAATAATCCCAATTATCCGCATTTCAAGGGTTGGGGGCGCGAGTATGCAGGATTTAGCTATAGTCTACAAGACAAAGATAAAATTGTGGGTTACATTATGCGACAGAAAGAGCACCACCGCGTCGTTTCCTTTGCAGAAGAGTATCGTGCATTCCTTGAAGAGAACGGTGTGATTATTAACGACCAATACTTTCTTAAGGATGTGTAGTAGCGTGTTTTCAACACGCATTCGTAGTGTGTATCAAACACCCCACATTGCGCTCCGTTGTCGCTTAATGTGGGGTTAATAGGATAATGTGCCTCCGGCACATCTTGCTAAATGTATGGTTAATAGGATAATGTGCTCTGAAATATCTTGCTTGATGTATGATTAATATGAGGATGTGCCTTCGGCACATTTGGGGAACTGGCAAAATATTTTTTGCCAATTGGTTATTTTGTTGTATCTTTGCAATCTGAACAGAAACAAAACAACTACTATGAAAAGCAGAAAAATTGTAATAGTTATTGCTCTTGTGGCAGTGGTATTCTCCATTGCCGGCTGCGTGAAAGTAGAGAAGGAGTGCACCTTCAATCACTGGCGTTGGCCCCAAAAAGAAGGCGGCGAAGCACGAGCCCCCCGTATGATAAGCACCCAATACCTGACAATTGCCGAGCTCGCATCGCAATATGACGACTTGGTACACGGCGACACGGTGAAGCTCTGCACATTCGTCTGCGCCGACACTTCCGAACAATACAAGCCACTTTTCCTGGCCGACAGCAAAGAGTACCGCTATAAATATACCGCTCCCGGCTACTTTATGACCTACAAACATCTGCCTCTCTCTATGGTGCGGCACAGCCAATACGGCGATGATAGTTGGAACAGCTCCGTGTGCTTACGCGACCTTCCCGACTCGGTTGCCAGCCACGCCGACACAGCCAAATGCTATGTCGAAGGACGCATAGATTTTTCAGATCAAGGAGGATGCGCCGAAAAAATGCAGCTTTATATTTCACCCGACCAAATAAAAACAAGGCTATGAAAACAAGGAGATTTCATTCCATCATAATGGTCGCCGCCGCACTTTTTGTCTTCAACGGCTGCGCGACATATCAACCCCAATGTGTGGACATCCCTCTTATCGAACGCAAAGGAGAGGTCAAGCTTGAAGGTGGGGCGGTCGTCTTGGACAAGACTTTGGTCGGACACATTTCGACTGCAGCAGGTATAACAGATCACATTGCTATCCAGGGGCATATACACGGATTAGCTAACAAGAGCGGGCTTGGAATAAAATATATGCAACTTGCGACGGGCTATTACAACAAAATGGGCAGATTGAACACCGAGTTGTATTTAGGCTACGGCTTCAATACGTTTGCATACAATATGACGAGCGATGCAGACCCCGATCCTTATGGCCGAGAGGATGGAAATAACCATATTGCTTTTGCACAATTCAACTGCGGCTGGAACCACTTGGCCAACTCGCATATAGACATTGCTTTCGGCCTGAAAGTGGGATATATGCACGATTCGCGAATACGCACCAACTACTACTACGATTGGTACTATGGCGACAACTTGGGCAGTTGGTCCACCGAACAGTCCATCGTTGGCAACCGTCTGCTATTGGAACCAACAGCCGAAATTCGTGCAGGATGGACGCATTTCAAACCATCATTGATAGTTGGCTATTTCCACACTTTCCCCCAAGATTATATGTATGGCCCTCGACTGAGCATCCGAATAGGACTAACCTACAGATTCTGAACGACTCAAGAGTCTGACGTCATTTCAGATTCAGCTTCAATCCGAAGCTCATACGGATATTGGATTCGCCGTCTAAATCCTCTATTAAATTGCCGAAGGCGAAACCGCCATAGTCATAACACACTGTGGCAATAAGCTGACGTGTCAAATGCACTTCCATTCCAATGCCGTCCCACACACCGTCGGTCTCGTCGCTACGGCAGCTGCCCGCACGCTGGCTTCGGCTTGGGCTTCGAGCGCCTGATGCTCTTCGTTACCGGAATGGGCAACATCCGCGACGTCATCCCCTTCCCGAGAACCCCCAAGACGGCAGAGTTCTAAAAAAGACAAGAGGCCTTGAAATTTCAAGGCCTCTTTTTTATTAAAAAAACACATTAGTTACTATTCCATTTTGCCACTCGTTCCGACCAGGCTTCTTCACTGTCACAAAGCCAGATTATGCCTTCGACTAATCCGATGATGGCAGGGACTCCTGTCCAACAGAAAAGAATGTCAAGAACTCCTCTCAGAGTTTGGCCAGTGTAGAAATGACCAACGCCAATATCACCAAGCAGAATGCTCAACACGCCTGCTGCCACTTGATTTGGATTGTCTGATAGTTGGTCTATAAGCAATTGTTGTTCTTCCTCTGTCAGAAACGAAGCGCCTTTTATGGCATCAAAACAAGAATCAACAATGGTCTTAGACTCAATGTTCTCGTAAAGAATTGTGTTGGTGGTTTGGTCATTATTAGCCTCAGCTAATAACGTTTGTGCTGATGCAGTTGCTATTCCGAGCATAGCGGTGACCATTAAAGCAAATACTTTTTTCATTGTGTAGTGTTTTTATAAGGTTTTGTGAATTATTGCTGTCATATCATCTGCCATCATTTCAGGTTCAGCTTCAATCCGATGCTCATACGGGTGTTGGATTCACCGTCTAAATTCTCTATGAAATTGCCGAAGGGGAAGCCGCCATAGTCATAATACAATGTGGCGATAAGCTGACGGGTCAAATGCACCTCCATACCAATGCCGCCCCACACACCGTCTGTCTCGCCGCTAAGTCCGAAACCGCCACGCAACACATAGTCGATTGCAAAGTCGCTGCCTATCGGGAGGGCGTGGATTGCCATTAAGACTCCTCCTGTTACGTGCAAATCGTTGTCATCCCAATGATAATTGAATCTCAAGTCGCTGTTTGCTCCGTAGCTAAGTTCGTGGCCAAATGGAAAGCTGTGCATCGTCGACAGGTAGCCGCCCACCTCGAAGCGTTTCCAAAGCCGCATCGATACCGTCGTGCCGATGGCGCGGTTGGGACGGTTGATGAGAAAACCCGAGCCGAGCTGGACATTCTGGGTCCCTACTTGATTGAAGGTTGCACCGACGCTGACGCGTTGCCAGATGCTTGTCTTCTGTGCATTGGCGGTGGTGGCAAAAAGCATTGCCAATATGATAGATATTTTGATTGCAGTCTTCATTTCTTTAAAAGTTTAATGGTTTGACACAACGTTAATACGTGAAGCTGATACCTACCGAGAATGGATAGAGTTTCTGCCCCATCACCGGCTTGGCGGGCGTGTTATCGCCGCGGGTGCGGAACAGGGGTGTCAGCAATGTCTCAGCAAAGAACGACACGCGGTTGTAGCCGATGTCCAGACGCAAGCCCAGCTGGAATGGGTTGATGAATTTGCCAAGCTGTTCGTCGCTCGTCCGGGCTATTGCCAGATCTTCCATATAGTGTCCGTGGCGGTGGAGGGTTGACCGTTTGCGGGCGACGGCAAAGCCGGGCCTCAGTTCACCGCCGATGTGCAGTCCTTTGTAGTCGGCACGTGAACGCCATTCGAGCCTTATGGGGAAAATCAGGGCCGTTGTCAAGAAATCGCTGCCCCATAGTATTTTGCCGTGCCGTTGCTCTTCGGCGGCAAAGAGCGAAGAGGCGTCGATGGCCTTAAGGTCGGTGATGCCTGTTTCAGCGTCGGTCTCCAGCGACAGGTAGGCGTTGTCGGCGCGGAAACAACCAGCATTCATTCCGAAACCGGCCGAAATGTCCCAATGCGACTTCTGGTAGAACGCCCACCGGGCTGATAAGGAGAAATAACTGACAGAGCGTATACCCCAGATGATGTTGCCCGTCGGGGCGTTGAAACCGCCGAAGGGGGTGCTGCCCAAAGTGCATATACCGACCGACCAATCTGCAAACATAGGTATTTCCCGGTAATCCCTGGTGAGCGGCGAGAAGAACGACTCTTGCACATTACCGCCTATTTCAATTACGCGGGCCGAACCGTATGCGTTGGTTTTCTTCCTCTTGGCTTCGATTTTACGGTAGCGTATCCAGCCATAGTCTTTGGCGTCGATATATGCCTCGTCGGCCACTACATTATGGGTCACATCGATGATGCTGCCATTCTCGGCGTTGAGTGTCAGCGTTTGCAGGTGTATCTCCTTGTCCGACATACTGCTCAGGGTGATTTTTGAATATCCTTTGGCGTTGAGTGTCAGGTTCTTGCTGTTGGTGTGTACCTGGATGCCGCTGTTGTATGGAAAATCATTGCTATTGAACGACAGTTTGCGGCTTTCGCTGTCGAATTTGATTTTGCCTTCGGGGAACCGCAGCGAGTCGGCTTCCTCCAGTGTACCGTAGGTGACGATGGCAATGTAGTTGGCTGTGTCATACACCACACTGATATCTTTCGTTGCACTGGCCTCTATAGTGCTCGGCGCCCAAGGCAGTTTCTGTGTCAGCACAATGGGGAAGCTTTGTGCCTTTGCGATGCCGCCTATGACCAGCAAGACAATCAGCGGCATAATGTTTTTTCTGAATGCTTTCATATTATCACGTTTTATTATTGTTTCAAATCATTTAATCATAAAACTCTCAAACCTTTCAACCCTCAAATCCTCTAACTCTCACCCCTTCACTCATAGTACGCCAAGGTCGTGTCGGGTCGTTGCGTGCGACGTTGCAAACCGGCAGCAATTAATTCTATTGTCCTTCCGACAAGGCTCTTCTTCTCTTCGGTTGCCAGAAAAGAGTTTTCCACAATGTAGCCGCGAGAAACGTCAGGGTGGGTGGTCGAGGGGTTACGCATCTGCACCACATCAACCAGTTGGTCTGTCTCGACTACTATCACGCGGCCTCCAACCAACCGCGCTTTCTTTGCCGGTGGGACAACGCTGTTTTCAGCAATACATTCGTGAGAGGCAGGCTCATTCTCAATAATGGGTATCAAATCTTCTTCATATTTGGTGACTTCCTGTTCAAATTGATGCTCGCCCGTCTGTGTTGCCGAAGGAGTGAGGGGCTTGCTTTCGGCCTTTGCCAGATAGACAGGTTCGCGTTTCTCGGGTCGGGCGTAAAGGCTGTCGGGTAAGAGGGTGTCAGCTGCCATTGTTTTGATGGTGTCAATATGTGCTATGACAGGTTGTCTGTGGCTCTGCTGCAATAAAGTGCGGACCACTCCGGCTGCGATGACAAAAAGTGCTATGGCTGCCGCTATGCTTATCCATTTTTTATAGCGTAGGATGGGCACTATTGTAGCCTCCTTGTGCAGCATCCGTTCCTTGCCTGGCATAGTGGCCGTAGGCGCTGTGACGCGCAAGGCAGGGGAGGTTATCTCTTCCAGTTCCTCGCGCAATTCGGGATGCTCGTCGAGGAAAGCTTCCACGGCAGCTATCTCTGTCGGGTTTAGCTCCCCGTCGGCATAGCGCATCAGGTATCCTTCATAATTCTCGTTGGTTATCATTTTCGGTAATCCTCCAAAAGTTTTTTCATTGTTTTCCTGGCTCTGAAAAGATATACACCCACTTGCTGTTCGTTTAGTCCTGTGATTTCGGACATCTCTCTGTATTCATATCCTTCCAGGTCTTTCATCAGTATCAGCTGCCTTTGCACTTCCGGCAGTTGGTTCAAGGCCCACTGCATAGCATCGCGCAGTTCGAAGCTGACGTGTTGCTCGTATTCCTCTCTCTCAGGCCTCAGAGCATCTCTGGCTCCTATCTCCACCATCTGGTGCCGGTGGGCGTCTACCAATCGCCTGTATAACATCCGCATTAGGTAGCCCTTGGCTCTGGCGGTGTCGACTGATTCCCGATTCTCCCACATAGTAACGAAGACATCTTGTACGGCATCCTCGCTGGCGGCACCGTAGCCGGTGTAGCGCAGCGCAAACCTATATAGGTCGTCGCCATACAGCTTTACGCAGTCGTTATACTCTTTTATGGTCATCGGCAAAGCGTGTGCTTCTCGTTTGGATTTTTTTTTCTTCGTTTACATATAATATACGTCTTTCATACGACAAATATTACATCTTTTTCGATTATTATTTGATTTTTTTAAGCGGATATAGTGCGATAAGCGGAAAAAGTTGTATTTTTGCATTTTGTTTTGCAAGAATAGTATTATACAATATTGATGGACAATAGAGACGATGCAAAGTATATGCGGCGCTGCTTTCAGTTGGCTGCCAATGGGCTGGGGCGTGTGCGCCCAAACCCGCTGGTGGGATGCGTTGTTGTGAAAGATGGCCGCATTGTCAGCGAAGGCTACCATCAGCAATATGGCGGCAACCACGCCGAACGTAATGCCTTGCTTAATTATGAATTTCGAATTATGAATTCTGAAGAGGCTGACGCAACAAATTCAAAATTCAACTTTCAGAATTCAACATTATATGTGAATCTCGAGCCCTGTTCTCACTTTGGCAAGACGCCACCGTGTGCCGACCTTATCATCGAAAAGAGGATAAAAAAAGTTGTCTGTTGTAACGATGACCCCAATCCGCTCGTGGCTGGCAAGGGGTTCGCAAAACTTGAGGCTGCAGGCATCGAGGTCGTGCGTCACGTGCTTGAGGATGAGGGACGTGAGTTGAACCGCCGTTTCTTCACCTTTATGGAGAAGCAGCGGCCGTACATTATCCTGAAATGGGCTGAAAGCGCTGATGGCTTTATGGCTCCCGAAGGAAAGGAGAAATACTGGATCAGTAACGAATTTCAGACTATTATGAGCCATAGGATGCGCACCGAGGAGGCTGCCATCCTTGTCGGCTCGCAGACCTATCTCGACGACCGTCCGCAGTTGACAGCACGCCTCTATGGTGGCAACCAGCCGCAGCCAATCGTGCTTGATCGTAGAGGAAGATTGACAGATGTGCCCGACCATTGGCTGCATCTCCGTTGTCAGACTCCCGACGAGCTGATGCATACGCTTTTCGAAAAGAAAATCCAGTCGCTTATTGTCGAGGGTGGGCGCCAGATACTGGATGCATTTATCACCGCAGGCCTCTATGATGAGGTGGTCATCTTCCGCGGTCCCAAGGAGTTCGGCTCGGGCCTTGCAGCGCCGTCTGTGCCGCCTATAGCCCCAAACCGCTTGCATATATATTGATTGATAGCTATGTTTGACGATACGTACCATACCATAAAGGCTCCCAGCGAGGGGCTCTATAAGGAGAAGGGCAGCAAGTTCCTGGCTTTTGCTTTCCCAGTACGAACGGTTGAGGAGGTGAAGGCGCACCTTGACCAGTTGCGCAAGGACTATTTCGATGCCCGCCATCACTGCTATGCCTACATTCTCGGTCCTCGCAAGGACGCTTTCCGTGCCAACGACGACGGCGAGCCCAGTGGCACAGGCGGACGGCCTATCCACGGCCAGCTGCTCAGTGCCGACTTGACGGACACGCTTATCGTTGTGGTGCGCTATTTCGGTGGTATCTTGCTTGGTGCCTCGGGTCTTGCCAATGCCTATAAGACGGCCGCACGCGATGCCATCAACAACGCGGAAATCATAGAGAAGACCATCGATATCCGCTACCGCCTTCATTTCGAATACGCACTGATGAACGATGTGATGCGCATCATCAAGGAGTACAACCTGGTGCCTCTCAACCAGGACTTCAACCTCGACTGCCGCCTTGATGTCGAAGTGCGCCAGTCGCTCAGCGTCCGCTTCTATGATGCCATTGCAAACCTGAGAGCTGTGAAAATAGAAAGCATTTAGAGTTAGGAATTAAAAATTAAGAATTAAAAGGAGCTGGCGTGGATTCGGTGATTTAAAGCTTATAGTTAAAATGTACATTATTAATTAATTATAGGGGTTTAATGCAATTTTTTTCATTGACCTGTAATATTTTGGCATAGTGAAACGACTTATATGCGAAAAACAACCAATAAAACACTACAGCAATGAAAACCTTAAAGAAATTCTCAAACATCATCATCCCGGCATCCATAGTATTAGGCAACTTTGCAGCGGGTATCGTTGTGGCTGAAGTCATCATAGCCGTGCTTGCCTAAAACCGACCCTCGCAGCCTATGACCCGCGCAGAATACAACGACAACATACAGTACTGGTCCGGCAATGTCCTACGCTTTGCCGTGTGGAACTGTGGCGATCGTATGCGCGGCGAGGATGCAATGCAGGAAGCCTTTGCCCGCCTGTGGGAGATAAAAGAACAGGTGTCGGTCGAGAAAGGGCTGGGATTCCTGCTGACAGTGGCGCGGCGCTATCTCGTAGACTGCTTCCGCCACGACGCAGTGGTGGCAAAGGCACACGCAGAGATGGCTCAGACCGCCGAAACCACCACCGAGCAAAAAGGCTATGGTCTCAGCGACGAGATGCTCGAAGCCCTCAACAGCCTGCCCGAAGTGCAGCGGTCTATAATCCAGCTCCGCGACGTTGACGGCTACAGCTACAAAGAGATCGCCCAGATGCTCGACCTCAGCGACCAACAGGTGCAAGTCTACCTGTTCAGGGCACGCACCAATATGAAGAAATATCTGACTAAAAAGTAAAAACCTATTAACCATATAAACCTTTCAACGTATCAACGTATCAACCTTTCAACGTATCAACGTATCAACATATCAACGTATCAACATATCAACGTATCAACAATTCAACGAAAATGAAACTCAACGAAGAAAACATAGAACTCTACCTGTTCCGATACAAGGAGGGCCTGCTCGACGCCACTGAGACCGCCGAGGTCGAGCGCGCGCTTGCATCGCATCCCGAATGGCAGGAACTGGCAGACCTCTATGACCCGGAACTTACCCTGCCGGCAGGCGCCACAATGCCTTATGCTGACATCGACTCGCTGCGCGACGGAGGCCCAAAGGCACACAATGAAGTCACTCCTATCAAACTTCGTGACAACGACGCACCGCGCCGCCGCATTGTGCCGTTCTGGACAGCCTTTGCCGCTGCCGCCTGTCTGTTGCTCTTCGTCACCACGATTGTGCGGTTCCTTGGCGGCTCCGATGGTCAGAGCGAAGCTCCCGTGTTGGCAGATGTAGTAATCGACGACACTCTGAATCCCTATCAGTCCGATGCCGATACCTTTGCCTCTGTGCAGTCGCCGGCCGCTACCGAGAACGCGAGTTCAGTGGTGCGGGCCTCACAGTATGAGGAGCCGGCTCTGTTGGCAGAGATAGAGCAACCTGAACTCAAGCCCGCTGCGGTCGAAGAGATGGCTGTCGACACCAACAGAAGCAAATACGACCTCGACGAGCCTACCCTGCGCGAAGTCAATGACCCGATGGATCAGGAAGTGCTCTACGCCAATATCATTGACTGGCGTACAGGTGATTCCGAGTCCACCGAAACGCCCTCGCGCCGTCAGCCATTGCGCGACATAGCACGCAAAGCAACCTCAATCATCGCCACCGCTGCATCTGGCTACGAGGAAAGCCGCGAGAATGTAGAGGGTGCAATCGAAGAAAGAATACAATCCAACCAATTTGTCAATAGTTTAATAGCAACATTAGAATGAAAACACGCATCTCACTCATCAGCTTCGCCCTTTTGATGGCTGCAAGCCTTAGCAGCTGGGCACAGACAAAAACCGTTCGCGAGAACATACCCTGCAATAGCATAACCAACATCAAGGCTCTTGGCAAAACCCATCTCGTATGGATTCACGACAAGGAATGCTATGTCCAGATCTCGTACGACCAGCAACAGATC
>JAEEGG010019207.1_pt1 | contig 13810 bp, 10 predicted proteins | sample 9134161 | NCBI WGS metagenome assembly JAEEGG01 (sample SAMN16246543, study PRJNA631951) | gut metagenome | biome: gut microbiome; feature: rumen; material: CR-attached | host: Bos | place: Iran: Karaj | collected 2018-10 | reverse complement strand
AAGTCAAAGAAGAATCTATCCTTCGTAGAATGATGACGCAGCCTTTTCCCTCGGCTGAGGGAAAAGGCTGCGTCATCGTTTTTGAACTTGCTTTTTCGCAAAGCATGCCCTTTGTTGAGCGCCCTTGCGTCAAACGGTCGTTTTGACGGCATCACCAGTCGTCGTCATCATTGCCCACGATGCCATTCTTGATGGCCTCTTCCACCTTGTCGATGATGGCGTTGCTGTAGGCGTGCGTCATCACCAGCGCCTTGGCGCAGGTGCGCTTCTGCGGGTCTTTCTCCACGAAGGGATAGTGCTTGGCTATCTCCCACTGCTCGTCGTAGAGGTTGGCGTTGGTCTTGTCTTCCTTCTTACGCTTGGAGTCGCCGTATGTGCGCTCATCGGGGTCGACCAGGCTGAGCCATCCTCCGCTCACGTCGGCCAGGATGTCGTAGCTCTGCACGGTGTAGGTGACGCGAATCTTCCCGTCTTTGATGTCGAGGCGGATGACGGGCGTGATGCTCACCGAGTATTTGTTCAGCGTGCCCGTGTGGTTGACGATGGCGGGAATGGTCGACGTGATGATGATGCAGCCAGCCTCTTTGTCGTTGAGGGTGATGGCCTGCTTGTCTTTGAAGGTGGCGGTGGCCCAGTAGTTAAGTGCCACGTAGAGCTGCTGGCGTGTTTTGCCGGGAGCTTCAATCACCTGCTGATAGGTGAGCGACTCGTTCTTGTCGAGGGCCAGCCCCGAGGCGAGGTTCTTGGCTGCGTCGAGCCACTTGTCGCCATACCGCTCCTTGGCATATTTCTCCAGGTCGGCGGCTTTCATCACTTGAGCTTGTAAGCTTATTGCGCCGCAGATGACGAAGATGGCGGCGAGCATCCATCGTAGTGGTTGTCTTTTCATCGTTTTAATAGTTTTTTATAATGGTTGATAATCATTCGTTTCCCTATTTGCACAGGCGGCATCCCTCGCACTTGTTCAGCTCGCCTCGGAAGCGCTTCTCCACCAGATAGTGCAGACGGTCGCGCAGTGGTTCGAGCTGCATCTTGTCGACCACCTCGTTGATGAATGCCTGTTGCAGCAGGATGCGTGCCTCGCGCTCGCTGATGCCACGCTGGCGCATATAGAACAGCGCCTGGTCGCCCAGCTGGCCCACGGTGCTGCCATGGGCGCACTTCACGTCGTCGGCATAGATTTCGAGCATCGGCTGCGTTAGCATGCGGGCGGTGGGACTGGCGCAGAGGTTCTGGTTGGTCATCAGCGAGGTGGTCTGCTGGGCACCCGGCTGCACCAGCACACGGCCGGCGAAGGCACCCAGCGAGTCGCCATCGAGCACATACTTATATACTTCGTTGCTGGTGCAGTGGGTGGCTTGGTGGGTGATGAGCGTGTTGTTGTCCACATGCTGCTGCTGGTCGGCGATGACGCAGCCATAGCAGCCACACTCTGCGCCCTCGCCCCGAAGCGTCAGGTCGAGCTTGTTGCGCGTGGTGCCGTTGTGGAGGGTGATGACATTGTGGGTGACGCGGCTGTGGGCCTGCTGCTCGATGTAGGCGTTGCTCACGCGTACATTCTTATAATGTGTCTCCTCCATGCAGTAGAGGTCGAGGCTGGCATGGTCGGCCACGAAAGCCTCGATGACCTGCGTGGTGAGGAAACTGCTGTCGCTGGCGGTGTGGTCGCAGAAGAGCATCTTCAGCTCGGCACCTTCCTCGAGCACGATGAGCACGCGGCGGTTCACCATCAGTCCTCCCTGCAGGCGCGGCGGGGCCTGCAGCACGTTGATGACCTGCAGGGCGCGCTCCACCTTGACACCCCGTGGCACGTAGACGTAGATGCCGTCTTGCGCCAGCATGGTGTTCAGGTTGCTCACCGCATCATCGTCGTTGCCAGCCAGGCGGTTGTAGAAACTGCTCTGGGCGAGCTGTCGCAAAGGCTGCACCACGACGCCCTGCGGCAGCGACACCTTGGGCGGCGTGCCAGCGCAGAAGGCATCGTTGACGATGAAGAAAAGGCTGGTGGAGAGGTTGGGCACATCGCAGCTGAAGGCCTTGTAGGGGTCGGCGGGAATCGTCAGTCGGTTCAGGTTCACGCCGTAGTTGGGTTCGAAGAGCCGCTGCATGTCGGTGTATTTGTAGCGCTCCACCTTCTGCGTGGGGAACCCCTTGGCGGCAAAGCGACCGAAAGCCTCGTCGCGCACGGCGTTCATCATGCTGCTGCCGTGGGCGAAAATCGTGTCGCGCTGCTGCTCGTACAGTTCTATGTATTGTTGCTCGCTGTTCATGGTGTGCTTATGCCTCTTGGATGTCTTCTTTTATCCAGTCGTAGCCTCGCTCCTGAATGTCGTGCGCCAGTTCGGGGCCTCCCGTCTTCACGATGCGCCCTTGATAGAGCACATGCACGAACTGCGGGCGAATCATGTCGAGCAGACGGTCGTAGTGGGTGATGACGATGCACGAGGTGTCGGGGCGCATCAGCTTGTTGACGCCTTCGGCCACGATGCGCATGGCATCCACGTCGAGGCCGGAGTCGGTCTCGTCGAGGATGCTCAGCTTGGGTTCGAGCATGGCCATCTGGAATATCTCGTTGCGCTTCTTCTCGCCTCCGCTGAAGCCTTCGTTCACCGAGCGGTTGGCCAGCTTTGAGTCCAGCTCCACCAGCTTGCGCTTCTCGCGCATCAGCTTCAGGAAGTCGCCCGCTTTCATCGGCTCCAGTCCCTGTGCCTTTCGCCGCTCGTTGATGGCGGCCTTCATGAAGTTGGTCATACTCACGCCGGGAATCTCCACCGGATATTGGAACGAGAGGAACAGCCCCTCGTGGGCGCGCTCTTCGGGTTTCATCTGCAGCAGATCCTTGCCATTGAACCATGCCTCGCCGGCGGTGACCTCATAGAGCGGGTTCCCCACCAGCACAGCCGAGAGGGTGCTCTTTCCCGACCCGTTGGGTCCCATGATGGCGTGGGTCTCGCCATCGGCAATCTCCAGGTTGATGCCTTTCAGTATCTCTTTCTCGCCGATGCGGGCGTGCAGATTTCTCACTTGTAACATGTCGGTCTCTCTTTTTATTCTGTTTTATTGATATATGAGTGTGGTAATGTGCTCCGGGCTAAAGAGCTGTTGGGCCACGCTGAGCAAGTCATCGGCGGTGAGTCGCTCGATGTGCGCCATGATGTCGTTCAGGCTGCGCCCATGGCCGGTGTGCAGGAATGTGCGGGCGAAGTCGATGGTGAACTGTTCGCGATTCTCGCAGGCAATGGCGAGCTGTCCTTGCAGCTGCCGCTTGGCATTGCGCAAGAAGGTGGCAGTGAGGGGTTGCTGCATCAGGCGGTCGAGTTCGTTGCGCACCAATCGTCGACAGCGGTCGGTGTCGTGAGGGTCGCAGCCGAAATAGACGGCCCACAAACCGGTGTCGCTGTAGCACGTCATCGTGCTGTCGACGGAGTACACCAGTCCGTGGCGCTCGCGCAGCGACAGGTTCAGGCGTGAGTTCATGCTGGGGCCGCCCAGGATGTTGTTCAGCAGATAGAGTGCCCACCGACGCTCATCTGCGGCGGAGAAGGCACGAGTGCCCATCATCACGTGGGCTTGATGGGTGCCACGCTCACGGATGGTTACTGAGGGAAGGGCTGATTCCAATGGGAGTGAAGGGGGAGGGAAAGGGGAGGGAAGGGGGAGGGAAGGGGACGTTACTTCCCCTTGCAGGTCTATCGTCCCTTTCACTCCCCTTTCACTCCCTTTCACTTCCTTTTCACTCCTTGAAACAAACAACACACAGTTCTCGGGCCTGTACCATTGCTGGGTGAAGCGGCGGGCATCGTCGCTGGTATAGGAGCGCACCTGCTGACTGTTACCCAGGATGTTGTGTCCCAGGGGATGACCAGGGAAGAGCAGATTCTCGAACTCGTCGTAGATAAGCTCTGAGGGCGTGTCCTCATAGCTTTCAATCTCATCGCACACCACCTCACGCTCTTTCTCCACCTCATGCTGAGGGTATTGGCTGTTGAAGACAATGTCGCAGAGCACATCAATGGCGCGCTGCAGGTATTGCTGCTGCACCACGCAGTAGAACACCGTGTCTTCCTTGTTGGTGAAAGCGTTGAGCTCGCCACCCACGCCCTCGATGTCGTTGATGATCTTTCGAGCCGAGCGACGGCTGGTGCCCTTGAAGGCCATGTGCTCGCAGAAATGGGCCAGCCCCTGTTGGTCGGGAGTTTCGTTGCGGGTACCAGCATGCACGGCAATGCCGCAGTAGGCCACTTGCGACGTACTGTTCAGCTGAAGAAAGCGCAGTCCTGAAGGGAGGGTGGGAAGTTTCATGCGTGAGAGGCTGTTTTCAGTGATTGAATATATTGCCACAGCTTGCGGTAGAAAGGATGTCGGGTGAGCGTGTGACTGTCGCCCAGGATGATTACCTTCATTCGTGCACGGGTGATGGCGACGTTCATGCGGCGTAGGTCGCGGAGGAAGCCTATCTGTCCCTCGTCGTTGCTGCGAACCAGCGAGATGACGATGATGTCGCGCTCCTGCCCTTGGAAACCATCGACGGTGTTCACCGTGATTTGTCGGCGGAAGGGTTTCAGGCATTCGTTCTTGCGCAACAGCTGGCGCAGCAACTGCACCTGAGCACGATAGGGCGAGATGATGCCTACATCAAGTCGCTCCTGCTGGATGCGCTCGCGGCCTATCAGCTCAAAGTAGGCTTGCAGACTGAGCAGTGTGAGGCGGGCCTCAAGACGGTTGAGGCGACTGTTGGAGGTGCCCGTGCTTTCAGAGCCATCCTCATCGTCGGGGTCGTCGGGATTCGCCGATTTATCTGTGTATTCCGAGGTGTCTACCCAGGTCATGGGCAGGTCGAGGTCGAGGATGCTGCGGTGCTGCACTTGCGGCGCCGCCACCATGAGGTTGTGGTAGAACCAGTCGCTGCTGAATCGCATGATGTCCTCGTGCATGCGATACTGCATGCGGAGCAGCGTCACCGACTCGGGCTTCTCGTTGGCGATGCGCTCCATGAGCGTGCGCCCCAAGCCGCCCTTCATGGCCTCGTAGCATTTCACCGTGGGGGGCAGCTGACAGTGGTCGCCAGCGAAGACGACGCGACCGGCGCGACGGATGGCTATCCAACAGGCGGCCTCCAGAGCCTGGGCGGCCTCGTCGATAAACAGCGTGCCGAACTTCTGCCCGTCGAGCAGACGGTTGGCCGAGCCTACGAGGGTGCTGGCGATGACGTGAGCCTGGCCAAACAGCTCCTGCTGGATGCGTATCTCCAGCTCGGTGGCCCGGCTCTTCAGGCGGTCCATCTTCTGATGCCAGTTGTCGCTGCGCTTCTTCTGGCTGCGCAGTTCGCGGATGGCCTTGCGTATGGCCCACAGTTGCGGATAATCGGGATGGGCCTCGAATCGGCGCTCGTAGGTGAACGAGAGCATCTTGTCGTCGACACGCGAGGGGTTGCCAATGCGCAGCACGTTCAAGCCGCGGTCCACCAGCTTCTCGCTAATCCAGTCTACGGCCATGTTGCTCTGCGCGCACACCAGCACCTGGGGCTCGCGGCGCAGCGTCTCGTAGATAGCCTCTACGAGCGTGGTGGTCTTGCCCGTGCCGGGAGGGCCATGCACGATGGCCACGTCCTTGGCGCGCAGCACCTCGTTCACGGCATGCTCTTGCGTGGGGTTCAGGTAGTCGAAGCCCATATCGGGGAAGCTGTAGGTCTCGGCCTTCTGCCGCGAATAGAACAGGTCGCGCAGATAGCCCAGACGGCCCTTGGCACGCATGGTGCGCTCCAGGGCCTCGAACATCAGGCGATAGCTGGTCTCGTCGAAGAAGAGCTGCACGCCCAGCTGGGCATCATCAGCGAGCAAGAGGTCGGCAACGGGGAAGCCATCAGGCACAGCCACCACCATGCGGTCGCCATCGACATAAGATACGGTGCCAGTGGAAGAGAAGAAATGGGGTGACGGAGGTTGATGGGGTGATGGGGCTGAAGGGGATTGCCCATTAGACCCATTCGCCCCATCAACCTTAAAGAACTGCACCGGCTTGCCAAACTCGAAGTTGTGGTCGTCGGGTTCCTCGTCCTCTGCCGTTGGCTGGCGAAACACCTCCACGCAGAGCTGGTTGAGCGAGTTGTAGTAGCTGCGACCCACGCGCAAGGGCATCCAAGCATCGCCACGGGCCACCAGACGCTCCACGCCACGAGCCTGCTGAGCCTGAAGAAATGCCTCCTTCTCCTGCTCGTATTCCAGCTGCAACAGCATGCGCTGTCGCTGCAATTCCAGTATGGGTGATGTTACGTCAGCCAAATCCCAAATCCTTGTTTCAACGTGAAGGCACAAATGGCTACAGCTTCGAATCAAGCTTGTTCCTCACGCCCTGATAGGAGCGCAGGTAGACCTTGGCCGACCCGAATGAGAGGTGCATGTCGAGCCTCACGGGCATGTGGTTGTCGTCGTCGGTGACGAAGAAGCGTATCAGCTCGTTTTCCTTCCCGTCCTCGCGCTCCATGAACGAGAAGACAAGACAGCGGAACTTTTCTTTCGAGCCTTCCACCTTGTATTTCTCCTTGCCCTGATAGATGAGCCACGAGTCGCTGCGATGCTTGGCATCGGTGATGGGCATGGGCACGATGTCGCCCTTCTTCATCTTCGAGGCGTCGAAATTGCGTGCCCTCAAGAAGATGCTCATCATGTCGTAGATGCACTCCTGATACTCCTTCTCCTGCCAGTTGTGCTCGCCACGGTGATTGATGCGGTGCATCTTCACCTTCGAGAATCCATCGCCCGGATAAGTGTACCACAGCTCGTCGACATAGTAGCGCTTGCCCTCGCAGGCGCCCTTGCGGTAGTAGAGCGGCGAGAGGTCGCTGACGGTGCAGTACGACGTGAGCGTGTCGCGCATGACGAAGACACCGTCGAGCTTGTCGTTGCCCTTGGTAATGAGGTTGGTGCGATAGCAAGGCATGCCGTTGAAGGTCGACATCACCGTAGACATCGACGCTGCCCCCACCTTCACCCACACAAACTGCCAGTTGAAGTAGAGGTCGTAGGCCAGGAACTCACCAGCCTTGAAAGCCTTGTTCTCTATGCCGCACTGGCTCTGAGCCTTCACGGGGCTGGCAAACAGGGAACAAAGTAGCACTAATGCAATGATTATTCGTTTCATCTTCTTTCTTTTTTTCAGGTTACACAATCACATTCTCATTCCAGTTTTGTCCTGGATATATTCCTTGCCCAACTGCTTGGCCCGCTCCAGATTGCGGTTCTTCAGCTTCTTGGCCTGGTCGGGCTTCTGTTTGATAATCTTTCCTGGTTTCTGTCGATAGCGGGGCAGAGCGGTCAGGTTCCACCGTCGGCTCACATCCCACTTGGCCTTGCACTCCACCTCCTCGTTGTAGTAGAACACTGGTTCGGGCTGCAAGTCCTCGTCGTAGATGCCGGTATCCCACTGTCCGTTGCCATTCATGTCGCAGAAGGCGCTGAGGTAGTAGGTGCCGGGCTTCACATAGAGGAATTTCGTCTTCCCGCTGCCATCAGCGGCCTGTTGGCTGAGCATCTTTCCCGTTCCGTCGAGCAACTGCACGACGACCACGGCCAGCGTGTCGGCATCGGTGATGGGTGCTCCGCCGACGGTCACCTCCAGCGTGCTGAAGTCGTCGGGATTGGCCACCTTGATGCCCATCTTGGTGGCTTTGCATACCTGGCCATAGATATTGACGAAGGCTGCCGAGTCTATTTCCAAACTGTATTCCGTTTTCTCCTGCCAGTCGGCCGTAAGCTCGTAGCTACGCACCGACAACTGTCGCAGTTCGAGCGGCGATGGATACCAGAGGGTGTCTACCTTCGAATAGAGGTGCACCATCGACGTGTCGCAGCTGAGCAGCGGCTCTATCGTTTCTATGCGCAGGGTTTGCAGGGGTGTTATCTGCGAGCCTGGCGTCACCTTCAGCTGTAGCATCTTGGGCGGCATCACGCTGTCGTAGGGCAATCCCCGCTTCTTCTTCCGCTCCTGTTCCTTCTGCCATTTCTCCAGTTCTTTCTCCAGCTCCTTCTGTCGTTTGGCAAAGAGCACTTTCGGGATGAATGTCAACGTGTCGGTATGCTCCTCCAGCATCCCCAGCGTGTCGGTCATCATGTAGCGCGTCTCCATCGTCAGTGTGTCGCGGTTCACCAATGCCGTGTCGCGCAGCCAGTAGTGCACGGTGTCGCGCTTCAGCGAGTATTCCACCACGAAGGCACTGTCGGCATTGAAGTCGAGGCCCCTCACCGCTGGCAGCGAGTCGTGGCCGTAGGTGAAGTAGAGGCTTATTTTCTCAGGCTGTGCCCGCTCGCTCTTCAGCAGGAAGCGGTCGGTCTGCGGCTCTTGGAAGCAGAGCAGCGTCAGGTCGTCGGGCAGGAAGTGCGTGTAGGGTGTCGGCACGATGTTGGCGATGTGCAGCGAGTCGCGCCAGATGGTGTCGCGGCGGGTGTCGGGCATCCACGATGGCACGATGCTGTCGCGCGAGTAGGCTATCATCTCGCTCTTCTGCCCAAAGACGTAGTCGCCGTCGGCATCGTTCAGGGCGAAGGCACGGTAGCTGCCCGGTGCCACCCCTTTCACGGTGAAGCGTCCGCTGCCGTTGGTGCGCGAGACGCGCATCATGGGTTCCTTGTGGAAGATGCTGTCGGGCGAGTCGTAGGGCTGCAGACCTACGAGTATGCCCTTCACCGGCTCCAAGTCCTCGGCGTTGAGCACATAGCCCGCCACCTCGAGCGTATCGATGTGGTCGCCGGTGCTGAAGCTGTAGGTATAGTTGCCCATGGGGTTGCCCTCGTTGTTGTCGGTGATGGCATCGCTGAAGTCGATGGTGTAGGTGGTGTGCTCCTTCAGCGTGTCCTTCAGCTCGATGATGATGCGCTTGCCGGCGGCCTTGATCTCGGCCTGCTCTATCTGCGGCGGCGACACGATGACCTTCTCGTTGGCGTTCTCCAGCTTGATGTATTCGTTGAAGTCGATGGTCACCTTATTCGCCTTCACGGCGGTGCCTCCATCGGTCGGTGTCGCCCCTACCACGCGGGGCGGTGTGTCGTCGTACCATCCACCGTCGGGGTTGCCCATGCGGGCGCAAGCGCTAAAGAACAATGAACAAATGATAAATGATAATGCCCCCGCCACCAACCAAAACTGATGCCGGATGCCATTAACATTATTATTATCCTTTTGCGTCTTCATGCGCCCAATGTCATTTGTCATTTATCATTTAGCTGGAGCAATTGCTCCATCGTCTCCCTGCTGTTGCTCAGCCGTGGCACCTTGTGCTGCCCGCCCAGCTTGCCTTTTGACTTCAGCCAGTCGTTGAACAGGCCGGGGCGCGCCGATATGATTTCCAAGTGCTGCAGGGTGATGTCCTTGTAGCGTTTGGCCTCGTAGTCGCTGTTCACCTCCTGCAGACGGGCGTCGAGCAGACGGGCAAAGTGCTGCAGGTTCTGGGGCGGGGTGCTGAACTCGATGAGCCACTGGTGGCGGCACTTGGCCTTGGCATCCATGAACACGGGGGCGGCGGTGTACTCCAGCACCTGTGCACCCGTCTGCTGGCAGGCGTAGGCCAGGCCCTGCTCGGCGTTGTCTACTATCAGCTCCTCGCCAAAGGCATTGATGAAGCTCTTCGTGCGCCCGCTGATGATAAACTTGTAGGGGTTGGTCGAGGTGAACTGCACGGTGTCGCCAATCATGTAGCGCCACAGTCCGCACGACGTGCTGATGATCATGGCGTAGTTCTTCCCCTTCTCCACGCCCCATAGAGGAACGATTTTCGGGTGAGGAGTTGAGCTTTGCCCTGCAGAGGAGTTAACTCCCGACTCCTCATTCCCCACTCCTAACTCCATGAACTCGTAGAAGCAGTCGTAGTCGAGCATCAGCAGCATCGACCTGTCGGCGGGGTCGTCCTGTATGCCGAAGAAGCCCTCGCTGGCGTTGTAGGTCTCCATGTAGTGCATCTTCGGGCTGGTGATGAGCTGCTGATACTGCTCGCGATAGGGTGTGAAAGCCACGCCGCCGTGGAAGAACACCTCTATGTTGGGCCACACCTCTTCCAAGTGCGTCTTCCCGCTCAGCTCCATCACGCGGTTCAGCACCGAGAGCATCCACGATGGCACGCCGCTCAGGTTGGTCACGTTCTTGCCGATGGCCTCGCGGGCGATGCGGTCGCGCTTCACCTCGAAGTCGCTCAGCAGGGCCGTTTCCTTCTGAGGCACACGGAAGAGGTTCACCAGCGGGTTGATGTTCTCGATGAGAATGGCACTCAAGTCGCCCACGAGCGAGCCGGGCAGGTTGTAGTTGGGCTGATGGCTGCCGCCGAGGATAAGGCCCTTGCCGTCGAACATACGGCTCTCGGGGTTGTTGCGCAGATACATCGCCACCACGTCGCCGCCGCCTTTGTAGTGCAGCCGCTTCAGTCCCTCTTTCGACACGGGGATGAACTTCGACTTGTCGTTGGTGGTGCCGCTCGACTTGGCATACCACTTCACGCGGCCCGGCCACAGGATGTCGGCCTCGCCCCGGCGCATGCGGTCGATATGGTCCTTCAGCTGTTCGTAGTCGGTCACGGGGTTGCAGCGCACGAAGTCGTCATAGGTCTTCATGTCGGCAAAGTGGTGGTAGCGCCCCCACTCCGTGTCGCGGGCACGGCTCACCAAGCGCGAGAGCACCTCGCGCTGCAGGGCTTCAGCCTCGTTGTTGTGTCGCTCCAGTTCGCGCCAGCGGGGTGCGAACAGCTTGCGTGCAATTCCTGTTATGCTCACCTTTGTTGTCAGTTTTTAATTGCCATAGCCAGCACCAAAAGCGCCGGCTTTTCACTATTTAGACTGCAAAGGTAGCCCAAAGTTTTGTAATAAGCGCAAGTTTTACGTTTTTTAGCTATTCAAACGTGATGCCGTCAGCATGACATTTTCGCTACACCATATATAAAACTGCATACTTATACATGTTTTGCCAAAGATAAGGGGCCAAAAAAATGGCGTTAGTTTTTTTGCAAAAAGTCGTTGCCAAATTTACGAAAGTCGCCACTGGGTCTGAAAAATGAATAATCATGCGTGGGAGGGGTGAGGCTATAGCAGGATGTCCCACACGGCAATAATGTGGCAGATGCTTCCGGCAAGGACGAAGAAATGGAAGACGGTGTGCATGAAACGGTGCTTGGCCCCGATGGAATAGAACAGGGCACCGGTGATGTAGCAGACGCCCTCGGCGACAATCCAGCTGACGGCGACGGCGCTGACGGTGCTGACAAGCGGGCCGAAAGCGACGAGCACGCTGAGGCCCATGAGCACGAAGCAGAGCGTCTCAAGGTTGGAGTGCTCCTTCAGCCGCAGGAAACTGACGATGGTTCCGCTGATGGCGCAGAGCCAGACGAAGACGAACAGCCCCCACCCCCACATGCCCTGGCTGCGCAATGCCACCAGGGTGACGGGCGAATAGCTGCCAGCGATGTGCCAGTAGATGGCGGCGTGGTCCCAGCGGCGCAGCCGTTCCTTCCATGGCGAGCTGCGGCGGAGCGAGTGATAAGCGGTGCTGGAGGCATAGCTGGCAAGCATGCCGAAGAGATAGAGCGCCACGCCCACGTCGGCCCACGGGCCATGGGGCACAGCCAGCACCAGCAGCACCACACCCAAGACAGCACCCAGCGCGAGGCCAGCGGCATGCGACCACGCATTCCACTGTTCCTCGCGCCGGGTGTAGCGTATTGCCATCGAATGACGAATTACGAATTATGAATTACGAGTTATTAATTACGAGTTATTAATTACGAATGACTAATTACGAATTACGAATTACGAATGACTAATTACGAATTACGAATATAGTGCGGTAGCAAATTCTTCATTCTTCATTCTTCATTCTTCACTCTTCACCCTCTTCACTCTCTTCACTCTCTTCACTTTCTTCGTCGTATTCCTCTTCTTCGTAGTCGCCATCGTCGTAGTCCTCTTCCTCTTCGCTGTCCATGAAGCCCCAGTTGTAGCCTATGGAATAGTCGTGGATGTCGGCGCCCAACTTGATGGCGTTGCCCTCGGCATCGCAGAGCACATAGCCCTCCTCGTAGTTGCCCACGAGCATGCGATTGGCGTGGCCAGCATATTCCGGGTCGAAGAGTACGGCATAGCCCTCGGGCAGCTTGGTCACCTTCTCGCCCTCCTTGTTGAGCACGAACGGCTTCTTATCGGTGGTAGAGCCCACGAGGAACTTGCCATTGTAGTTCAAGGATTCGAACTTCGATTTGACGACCTGTTCGCCGTTGACGTTCATCAGGCCAAACTTCTCTTCGTCGCTGTCGTAGGTGGTAAACATGCCGTCGTAGATGGCTCCCACGAAGATGCCCTCCTTCATTTTCTTCACCACTTCGCCCTTTCTGTTCAGCACGATGTTGCGGTCGTCCTCATCCGCCACCACAAGATAGTCGCCATAGAAGCGGAAGTTGCTGGGCTTGTACTCGCCAAACTTCTTGCTGAACACCTCTTTGCCCTCGGTGTCAATGACGCTCCACTTGTTGTCGGGGTCGCCGTCGTGGTCATGATAGACGATGGCGAGGCCCTCGGCGAAATTCCAAGCATCGTAGTACTTGATGGGGATGACGGGCTTGCCGGTCTCGTCGATGTATCCCCATTTGCCATCCTCGGTGCGCACCATGGCCCTGCCACAAAAGTAGTTGAAGGCAGCGGTGACCGTCTTCTTGCTCACCTCCTTCATGCTGAAGGCGTCCTTGCCCTCCTTGTCGATGTACTTGATGTTGCCCTTCTTGTCTTTCACGGGACAATACTTGCCCGTGAACGAGCCCACGTTGTCATAGCTGCCAATCTTGCGGGGCTTGGCTTCGAGGGAATAGAGGATGTAACCCTCTTCGGGGTCGCTGACCACGAACCTGTCGCCCACGGCACAGCTGGGCATCTCGTCGAACCGGGGCTTCACAATCACCTTGCCATCGAAATCCATGAACCCCCAAGGCTCGCCTTCTTCCTCCTGGAAGGCGAAGGCGTTGATTTGATAACCGGCATCGGAGCCACCACCAAGCTTGTCACAGCTTGCTAACACCACTGCCACCACGAGCAGCAGACTCATTTTCCATACTTTCTTCATTTTGTTCTGTTATAAGTGAATATCATTAAAAGTTGTTTGATGAAACGTCTCTCAGTCGGCCAACACGAAGTCGAGCTGTCGGCGCTCCACGTTGGCACGTGCCACTTTGATGCGAATGGCATCGCCCAACTGGTATTTGCGGTGGTGGCGACGCCCCACGAGCTGGTAGTTGCGCTCGTCGAACTCGTAGTAGTCGCCATCGAGGTCGTGCATGCCCACGAGACCTTCGCAGTGGTTCTCGTCGATCTCGCAGTAGATGCCATAGCTCTGCACGCCACTGATGTGCGCGTCGAACTCCTGCCCCACCTTGTCGGCCATGAACTCCACCATCTTATATTTGATGCTGTCGCGCTCGGCGTTGGCAGCCGTCTGCTCCATCTGGCTGGAGTGCTCGCACAGCTCCTCATAGTGCTCCTGGTTGGCAGAGCGGCCACCCTGCTGATAGCGGGTGAGCAGCCGGTGCACCATGGTGTCGGGGTAGCGGCGGATGGGCGAAGTGAAGTGGGTGTAGTAGTCGAAGGCCAGACCATAGTGGCCGATGTTGTGGGTGGAGTATTTGGCCTTCATCATGGCGCGCAGTGCCAGCGTCTCCACCAGCTTCTGCTCGCGGCGCCCCTCGGCCTCGGTCATCAGTTTGTTCAGTCCGCGCGAGATGGCACCCCGCGTGCCGCTGGTCTTCACCTTGTAGCCAAAGGGGGCGAGGGCCGTGCGCAAGTTCTCAAGC
>JAEEGG010019200.1_pt1 | contig 13814 bp, 13 predicted proteins | sample 9134161 | NCBI WGS metagenome assembly JAEEGG01 (sample SAMN16246543, study PRJNA631951) | gut metagenome | biome: gut microbiome; feature: rumen; material: CR-attached | host: Bos | place: Iran: Karaj | collected 2018-10 | reverse complement strand
ACGACTATCAATCCTCCATAATATTTTTCAAGTTCTGTCTGGTCTGTACGCGGACGATTATAATAACCATCCGTCCATGAGTTGCTTACCAACTTCATCAGATTTTTATAGCCGGTATAGTTCTTTGCCAACACAATAAGATGATAGCCGCCAAGATCCTTTAAGCTATTCTTCAATCGATTATCACCTCGACGAGCCACATACAATTCGCAGCCAAAGATGGGTTTGAAGGGTTCTTCACCATTCTTTGTTCGCTCTTTATTTAAACGATTCACTACATCATAGAACTCCATGATGCCAAACATATTCCCATGATCAGTGATGGCCATGCCTGGCATCCCGTTTTTTACAGCCTTTTCAACAAGGTCCTTAATTCGCGCTAATCCATCATTAATTGAGTAATGAGTATGCACGTGCAGATGAACGAAATCTTTTCCCATATATTCTCTATTCAAACAAATGATTCTCTATAAATTCTGTCGCAGACCCATAGTCCATCTCTTGAACAAAGATAATCACAGTAGTATTTATTCTTATTGCATCTTCCTGATTCAACTGAAGTATCTTCAACGAATCCTTCTCACCGTCATATTTCAAATCAAAAATATCTTCGAGAATGATATTGTTGTTGTCGAAATTTATTATTTCAGGCATAGAATGCAAGTCATCTAAAAAATGAGCTGTATCACACCAGAAATAACCGTTTTCGACGTAATCGTTCAGTTCTTCTGGATAATAGAAAAATCCATGTTCTTTATATTCAGACATTTCTTGTTCCATCCAGTTTCTTTCGCTCTCATCCGAGGCCCCATTAAGGTAGTCTTTCATGACTTTTGCTAAGACGTTTTTCTGAATCTCTCTTTTGAATTGGCTCCACACAAAAAAATGAGCACAACCTTTCACAGACAATTCATAGATTAAATCGCTAATGTCAGACGATGGCCGATTTGACTTTATAAACCAAAGTCCAGGCTGATCAACCTTTTGCAGCATAGAATCCGATACTATCATACGCAATTATTTTTTTCTGCAAATTTACAAGAAAGGTGCGCCGGATTGGGGCACACCTTATAAAAAGAATTATGTTTCTGCAAAAAAATGCTATTGATTGAGAATCCAGATGGTTTGCTGGGCTTTTCGTTCTGTCAGTCCCTCATATTCATCAGTCAAAACCAGATGCTCTTGCTGCTTGGGGAAAAAGAAATCCTCATCGTCAAGAATAACATAGCGATAATCCTTCTTAGCATTCTGATGAAGCCATGCATTGATTTCGAGGGCCTTTGCCTCACGTTGCGGCAATCCTATCATCTCTCCTGTCATAGCGTCTTGATATGAAGTGCTGAGTAAAATCGGTGTCATGGAGTAGATTTCACCAGGCAGACCACGATCTTTCCATAACTCCCTCATCCTCATGATACCCTCGTTACGCCAAGTAGATGAAAGGATAATCTTACAATTCGTCTGCTCCACAATAAGCTTTAAACTTGCTATTGCCTCAGAATCAAACACAGCCCCATATTCATCAAATGGATCTATGCCCTCATTTTTCATCAGTTTTGCATATCTACCTGTATTCAGTACACCATCGAAATCCAGAAACAAGTATCTATCCATATTGAAAGCATTTTCAGCAGGCTGCAACTTGCTAGCTAGATCGTTGATGGCCTCATGAATCGTGTCACCTTTACCAATAGCATATTCCTTTGCATCCTCATCCCAGAAAGTTGCACACTCAATATCACCTCCATCAACCCCCTTGGGTACATCCCAAGGTTCCAACTTGAAAGCAAGAAACTTGCCCCCAGAATAGCAACCACCATATCTATCATTAATAATGGTTAGTGGATGGATATCTTTTATCTCTTGCTTTATCATCGTTTATATATTCTTCTGATTAATTAAATTCACAACAACCTTGACCATTACGTCTTTCTCCTCTGTCTTACTCTCTGCAATCATCAGTGTCAGAGCCACAAGGGTATTATCAGCCAGGCGTTTCGAACCATCCTCACGATAGAGGATACCGTTGTTATTCAGAAACCAAAGGAATAACGTAGCAGCTATACGCTTATTGCCGTCGCTAAAAGAGTGGTTCTTCGTCACCAAATACAGCAGCATAGCAGCCTTCTCCTCCACACTGGGATAGAGCTCATCGCCCCCAAACGTCTGATAGATCTGGCCGATACTGCTCTTAAACGAGTCATCTTTCTCATTACCAAAAAGTGCAGAGCCTCCAAACTTATCACGAAGACGATTAATCTCCTCCATCGCATTGTCATAGGTAGCATGGAACTTCTCCTGTTTGGTAGTCTTGTCGATGATCAGACGTTCATAATCATAATTATCAAGCGTGTCGAGGGCATACGTATAATCCACCACCACATTCAACAGATCTTGACTCTCAACAGTCTTCTCTATCTTCTGATTACTGATGGCACGACTTGCAACCTGCACCAATTGTCGAAGTTCGCCAAGTTGCTCCTTGCGAATGCGCTCGTTTACGACATAACCTTTCACCAAATAATCCTTTATCACTTTCCTAGCCCAGATACGAAAAGCTGTACCACGTTTGCTATGAACGCGATAACCAACGGAAATAATGACGTCAAGGTCATAGTATTTTACCCTACGAGAAACCTTTCTTTTACCTTCTTGTTGAACTTGTAAGTATTCCTTACATGTTGACTCCCTTTCAAGTTCACCCTCTTTATACGCATTACCAATATGTATAGTAATGTTCTGTGGCGTCTTCTCAAACAACTCAGCCATCTGAGCCTGTGTCAACCACACGGTCTCATTCTCCAGCCTGACATCTATCTGCGTCTTTCCATCTGGAGTCTGATAGATTACAATCTTCTGATCTTCTTTCATACCTTATTCGTTTCGTTTGCAAAGTTACTATTTTTTTATTATATAGTACGCGTAAGTCCCAAAATGTTACATCTAAAAACCAATTTTTCTGCTCTCTTTTGTTTCGAGGCGTTCGTTATCACAATAAGAGATGAGGCTGTCGATACTATTAGCCTTGTTACCATAGAGTATGCCATTGATGGCATTATGACGGGCAATGTTTTCTATTTGACCACCACTAAAGTCATATTTCTCAGCCAGAATCTTAGTATCAGCATCTGAGAGCGTAGGAATCATCTCATGCCAGATGTGCATACGAGCCTCCAAAGTAGGTTTCTCGAATTTGATCTTATAGAGGAAACGACGCTCGAAGGCCTTATCCATATTCTGGGCCAAGTTTGTGGTAGCAATGAGAATACCGTCAAGATTCTCCATTTCCTGCAGGATAATGTTCTGTATGGAGTTCTCCATCTTATCCACGGCTCGTTCTGCTCCTTCTTGGCGTTTATTGATGATAGCATCAGCCTCATTGAAAAGCAAGATAGGAGTCGTTTCGTTCTTCTTCACCTTTTCACGGTAAGTATCAAAGAGGCTCTTGATGTTCTTCTCACTTTCACCCACCCAGCAGCTCTTTATCTGCGACACGTTGACTTGCATAATGTCGCGACCTGTCTGACGAGCCAACTGAAGAACTGTTTCTGTCTTACCAGTGCCTGGAGCTCCATAGAACAAACAGGTGAAGCCACAACGGAAACCTGATTCCTCCATACGAGTATGGATTTCCTGATAATGATTCTTTTCAAGCAACTGGCCCAACTCGTCAATCTGAGTCTGTATGCTTTCACCATAAAAGAGTTTCTTTTCTGCTATCTTCTCACTTTTTATCAGGTCTTTGCTGAGTTTGCTGTTGTTCCTTGATTTCAGGCAAAGTTCGCTGAATAGTTCAGTTTTTGCCTTGTCTGTCATGCGGAACGACTCACGATCGACCATACCGTCATCGTTGTTGTATTCAATCATTCCATCTTCAAACAAATCATTGTCTCCTCTGCTTAGTTGCGACTTTATACAACACCACGTTCTCTTGTTATCGAATAGGAAGTCCAAATCATGATAGCCAATATTATCATCATTATTGTTAACACAAAGATGAGAGAATAAAACCAAAAGCATCTGGTCTTCTTCTACCATACCAGAATGTGTAACCCGTTTCACATATTCCAGATTTTTGTTATCTTCAAACAGAGAATCAATCTTTCTCACCATATTCTCGTATGTGAGTTCATCTTCTTTCCGCATATCAAAGATTTCTTCCAGTTCACCGAATAACTCCTCACATGAGAGACCTGTCGATCTTTTAGGAACATATTTCTCATCATGTTGTATGGCTTCTAACACATCCAATGACACTCTGTATGAAATAGACCTTCTGTAGCCCGTCTCTCTACAGCAACGGATATATTCCTTCTTTTCTAGTTCATCGATATCGTTCATATAGCGAAGGATACGGACTGTAGAGCAATTCACATCTCTGGAAATCTCGCTTATCAGGATACGACTGTCATCACTCCTATTGATGAAGAGTGCCAGCATTACACTCTGCTCTTTAGTCAAATCGAGTTTGGCTGACACATATTTAATATATCTGTCGGCCTTGCGGAAGAACTCTTTGCTCAATTGCGAGTCCTTCGCCTTTTCCACAATCTGCTCTATAGCTGTGAGCAAATCCATCTTTTTCGTCTCTTTTCTTTCCATCTGTATTACTATTTATTGATTCACGATGCAAAGATAGGAGAAAGGTGTGCCGTTTAGGGGCATACCTTAAATAATTCGTCTATTTCATCAGGAATTCATAGAGATCTATATATTTTGAAAGGACAATATCCCTTAAATCATTCTGTTGCTTGGCATCGTCATTAATGAGTTGAGACAGATATGCCCAGAAGGTTTTTCTATGGTGCATATACTTTAGGTGAGCCATCTCATGCAGGATAACCATATCTAAGAAATCTATAGGAAAGATAACCAATACTGGTGACAGACTTATAATCTTAAAAGAATTACATTGTCCCAGAACTCCCTTTCTCAATTTCTTCACCCTTACATCTTTTGCTTTGATGTGCTTGATGGCCTCTATCTCATGGAATCTTTGTGGTAGTACCTCCTTTGCCCTAATGACTATCTGGTCTCGTATATTGATACGCAACCAACTCTGCAACCTGAGATTATCAAACTGCGTGGAATCAGAATAAATCAAATCAAGTCCTGAATGGTCATTGCGTAAGACAATCATCATTAGGTTCTTTTTCGTCTGATATACCATCTTATCCATGCCTTCCTGTAATGCCTCCTGAAGCAACACCTGATGGTCAATCTTATACCACTTGATGCTGAAATATGGAAATTGGAGCCTGAAATTGGGATTAATCCAAAAAAGAGGTTCTATTTTCTTATTTGCCATACTTTGTCTAATATTGTATCATATACATGAGAATCTCTACCTATCTGCAAGCCATAGAAGCGGGTTCCCTTCTGACGTTCTTCTTGCATGAACTGACTAACACGATCACTGGGAGGGTCGAATATGAAATCACTAATGATCAGCATATCTGCCATAGCATACTTCTCCGAATTCAACATTTTTATACCCGCTTTTAGCATCTCGTTGCCATCAGTACCTCCAGAATAATAATCACTCAGGAAAGCATCCAGTCTTTTCCAAGCGCCAGGTTTTGATAAGTCAAGACTTTGCGCTCTAACTGAAAAAGAAATAAGAAAGCATTTCCTTTTTTGCTTTTTGGCCATTTGTAATAATTGTCTGAGCAAGCATGTGGCCAATTCTATAGGGCGTCCACTCATGGATCCACTGGTATCAATACTAACAATAATAGGCCCTTTCTCCAAGCGTGGCTCTTTCTTTTTGGTTTGTTCAACCTTCATCCTACTTTCCATTTTGGGCTTATTGGCAAACAGTTGCAACTGGCTCATCGCGTATTTATAATAGAACAGGCTCTCTGTCTGATGGTCTGCGAGGATTGCAGTCTCAATAGGCAAGACATGTTGGAGATTATTGCCATTTGTCACTTCTTCGATCTCTACAGCAGGAGTTGGAGGCGAAGGTAATAATGGGATATACCTTCTGATCGTGTCATCCTTTTCATTTTCACTTTGAGGCTTTTCCCTGCCTATCATATTGACAATCTCCACCATTTGAGGATAACTATAAAACATTTTCTGTATCTTCTTCCTTTCTTCATAGTCTGCATTCCCATGCTCACGGATACTCTGTTCCCAGTAGCCTTTGTTTTTTTCGATACAGGCTGCTTCATACTCCGTCAGGCGATTGTCACAGGCTGTATCCCAGTCTTTTACCAAAGGTCCAAACACTGATTCGGGATCAGAATTTTTAAATTGTTGAACATATCCGTCAATATTCACTTCTTCTGGCTCGAATTGTTGTTTAATCATGCCATAAACCCTTGGCCACATTTCCCTTTTCTTTTTCATGTTGCCTTTTGCAAACACTTGAATAAGATGCTTTTCCTGACGATATTGCTCTTCCACGGGTTCAAAGAGTTTCAGCATGGCCTCAATAAACCTCAGAATTTCTTCTTTCATAATATCCTTCCACACTGGATCCTGGCTGTTTAACTGTGGATTCTCATTAATGGCCTGCTGCATGAATCCCCCTAACAGATCGTCTGCAGGCACTCCGTCTGGCATTCGCCCCCTGTCCATGTAGAAATCGAAAGCATCATCATAGGCAACTAACTTCTGGGATATGATATCTTCCTTTGTCATAACAACAAACTTGCATTTTGGGCTTTAACTTCCATCTCCTTCAAACTCTTCTCGCATTGAGAAAGATATTGCTTGACAACTTTAATGTCATCATCAGATAGAAATAGATTTCTATAGTAATCAAAGAGCTTTTGTTGGTCAAACAACTTAACCAGCAACTCATTTCTAATGTCATTAAGTATTTTCAAGGCTACATTGGGACTAGGGAATCCCGGTTGATTGAAGATTGTTGGTTCTGCATTCGCTCTTTTTGTCTGGAAAGCATAAGGGATATTGTCAATAACGATTCCGCCATAACATTTGGAGAGTTTGACCTTTTTAGCTTCTTGTGTATTCTTCATTTTATAATCGTATAGTTGCCCCGTATAGATGGCGTGGATAATATAGGCTTGCTTGGTATCATCGTAATACAGGATACCGTCACAGGTCTTATCTGAGGGCACATGACTATAATCCATCTTATAAAACAAGGTTTTACCTATATGATATTTCAATACGTTATAATAGAAGAAATTGACCTGTACATAGTTGTCTTCATCAATTTCCTGTGAGTTAGATGATGCAGGCTTTTTCCTAATACAATTTAATGCTTGATCAATATCCTTCCCAAATTTGACAACTTTGGCATCTATGGAAGATGTTATGCTGGAGCATACAATATCGATAATAGTGGGGATTGTCTCTGATTTGTTCCATAGGCAATGTATCAGAATTGGGATGTCTGTCAAATCGATTTGTTTGCGACCATTCAAGAAGGCTGAACTTTGAAGCAGATGAACACACTTTTTCCATCTGCGGTCAGAGATGTAGTAATCCATCTCTTCCACATTGTCCTTTTTGATTTCAGCTTTGAGTCTTTTCCTGATATGGGTAATTATGGAACATACCTCATTGGTGATTTCCACCTCTTCAATCTTCCGCTGCCATTCAGCATACAGTTCCTCTGAAATAAGAAGATGTTCAGGAATGGGCTTTGGCTTAGAGTTCTTCTGGCGGATCATCTTGCAGAATGTGCTTTCGCTCTGAATACAGTTTGACACCATTCTTACCAAGAATCGATCCCAAAGGGCTTCAAGGCCCTCATTCTCTGCAGGCAATTCATTGCTGGCAGCAATCAGTGCCTTCATAGGCAATTGTAGAGTGTTGCTGCCATTCTGATAGATTCTCTCGTTGATTGCTGTCAGCAGTGCATTTTGTATGGAGGGGCCAGCCTTCCATATCTCATCAAGGAACACAACAGTTGCCGTAGGCAGAAAACCGTCTACTACACGTTCGTATTTGTCTTCATTTTTTAATAGCGAGATTGATACTGGGCCAAAGATTTCATCTGGTGTACTAAAACGAGACATCAGATACTCAAAGGCTTGACCATCCTTGAATATCATTTTCAGTCTTCTGGCCACCAGACTCTTGGCTGTTCCAGGAGGTCCAAGCAAGAATATGCTCTCACCAGCAATCGCACTCAGGAGTGTCATCGCAATGATATGCTCTTTCTCATAGACTCCATCCGACATCGCCTTTAATAGTTCTCTAACATGCAGGTCTATATCCATAAGTAATCTATTTCATTCAATAAATATTGTAGTTGCATGTGATTTATTTTCACTACTTACTATACACAATCATAATGAATACTCGTTCTCCTAAATCCTCATTAATTCCGAGGCCCCAGCGGATTTCTGCTTTGGAAGAGAAACCACCTGTTATTTCATTCAACCTTTGAAGCTCTGAAATGATAAGCGGATGTTCCTTTGAGGTCTGGAGGAGAATAAGTACATGGGTAAACGATTTCTTATCCCAAGGCTGATGTTTTACCACCTCATTGACGATGCTATCCATTCTCTTTCTCCTATACTCCGAAGCTGAATAGAAACGCCGCTTTGCTATGAAGGACTCCTCGTACAGGTATTCCAAATCCTTCATTATCATTGGTACGAGCTGAGACTCGTGAGTCATCTTCCAGATGATTTCATCAACCTCTGCTTTAATGCCAGCACCACAAAGACTGCTGACCTCGTTGAACAAACATACACGCTTCGCCTCCATAACCTATACCCCTTGACGGGTTACACTTTATCCTCAAATTCTGTACGATGATCTTTAAAGAAATCTTTTGGACAAATATCTTTATTCCGTGCAAGTTGTGATATCACTCGTTTTGCTACTATCATACCTTCCTTGCTTAGCTATATATGAAACGATTCTTTCTATCTCCTTGTCTTCAATATAAGCTCCTTGAATACGAACTGGGTCTAAAGAGTCTAACCTTACCAGCATATCACCATTACCATTAAGACATTCAGCACCACCACAATCAATGATGGTTTTAGAATCAAACCTATCTGAAACTCTAAATGCAATACGAGCAGGGAAATTCGCTTTAATGTAACCTGTAATGATGGATGTTGAGGGACGCTGTGTGCTAATAATCATATGTATACCCACGGCCCTTGCCAGTTGGGCGATGCGAACAATGGGTTGTTCAACCTCTTTGCCAACCGTCATCATGAGGTCACCAAACTCATCTATAATCACGACGATATAAGGCATGTAGTCATAACTACCTACGGATGATTGCTTATTGATAAACATCTCGTTGTACTCTTTGATGTTACGGGCACCCACTTCCTTAAGTTGATCATAGCGGGAGTCCATCAAATTGCAGAGCGAGTTGAGAGTACTTACTATATTAGTGATATCTGTGACGATGGGTGAAGCATCTTCATAGGGGATCTTTGTTAAAAAGTGATTGATAAGCGGATTGTAGATGGAAAACTCCACCTTCTTTGGGTCAATGAGTACAAATTGTAGTTCTGAAGACTTTTTCTTATATAACAGGGAACAAATAATCGTATTTAGACAAGCAGTTTTTCCTTGGCCAGAAGATCCTGACAACAACAAGTGAGGTGTTTTGGTCAAATCGAACATGAAAATTTCATTCTGTATGGTTTTACCAATAGCGCAAGGTAACTGCATCTGAGTCTCTTGAAACTCTTTAGAGCTAAGCACAGTCCCTAATGGCACATTTACAGCATTCTCATTTGGAATCTCAATACCGATGGTCATTTTCCCTGGAATAGGAATCATAAATCGAAGATTTGGATTACCGAGAGAGATGGCTATATCATCTTCACATAATCGTATTTTCTTATAATTTGTACCCAGATATGGTTTTATTTCATACAAAGAAACTGAGGGACCTAGAGTAACATTTATCTCTTGTACTTCTATTTTATATGCATGAAAAACCTCTGCTATGCGTTTTTTCTTCACTTCAACATTTTCTTTAGCTACAGAAGGCTCCTGCCTGTTAAGCAAATCCAGAGATGGAAGTTGACTCTTTCCTGATATAGAATCTTTTCCCATATTAATACTCATAATCTTCACTTTTTATATTTAACACGATGCAAAAATACAAGAAGGGTGCGCCGGATTGGGGCACACCTTGCAAGAAAATGAATATCAGAATCGGTTATTTCACTAATATGGGGTCTGGGCAGAAGTCCTTGCGCTTGCAGGCCTTGCAATGCTTTCCCATCCAAACCTCATCAAACTGATTCATGGCTTGCTCAATGATTTCAGGGTCATCAGTTAGGATGCCAGCCTCGAAGTTACGCGTACCATCAGCCTTCATGCCAATACCAGCACCAGTAAGATTGGCGCTACCAATATACGCCTCCTTGCCATCAAAGATCATTATCTTAAAATGTACCCTTGGACAAAGCACTCTCTCCTGACCATCATACAGAATAGGGAACCTGTCAAAATCCTCCCTGAAGTTTGGCCCAGGCTCCTTGGCATGAATCAGCCTCACAGCCACACCTTTCTTTATCAGCTTAGCCAACACCTCCAAGAAAGGCTTTTTAATCTTCCCATCATCGATATATAGATCCTTGATATCAGCCGTTCCAATCCACAAAGACTCCTTCACATGCAAAACACGTGAAAGCACTTCTTTGTAGTGGTCTGAGTTGGAGATGTAAGCGAGCATATTATTCTTGGATTGCCATTTTTACTTCTTTAATCATTTGATGAATATCCTCTATAATCTCCTTGTCATCAAGCTTGCTAGCATCTTTGTAATAATACCACCATTCATTTCCTGTACATCTTTCAAAACTCTCCATCGCTAGGTCATCTACCATGTTTCGTTTATCATTGGAGATTTGTGTTCCTGGAGCTTTTCTTATACCTAATTCGAAATATTGATTTCCTATATCATTATATGATGCGTCAGATTCCAAGCAAACGTAGTAATCACCAAAAACAACGCCTATTCCGATCCATTCATGAGTCCAATCTCTCAAAGAATGGCAATCTGCCTCAACATCTTGTCCATTATAAACATAATACAATTTGGAATCAGGAACATTTTTCATAACTTTCTCCATCACGTTCTTGCGATTATGCAAGTTGTCAGACAGCTCTGTTTCCTCAAAGACAGGTTGCAATATTTCATATACCCTTTCATAGATACATTCTATTCGCCTTTTTGCTAGTTTCACAAAATCTATACTTATCTTATCATTGTATGACAAGTCCTCTGTGATTTTGCTAAATCCTTCATCGTACAGTAAACTATCTTTATATTCATCGTTGTATTCAGAAAAATCATTTCTGCATCCCTTCCCTCTATTAGCTTCAAATGATATAGCGGCAAAATTACCAATGCTCCAAACCCAGTTCTGTACAAATTCACGATAATTATTCGCACTCCGGCTCTTGGCCCATTCTTGTGGTACTATATGGTCATAATCCCAAGGTCGATTATAATTTTCCCACATATCCTTACGAGCTGGGTCATATTTGGGGAAATGGTTATTAATATATCGGCGCTCAGAATATAAAAGCATCTCTTTTGAGTAACTTGAGAAATCTTTGATTCGAGCATAAAATCCAAACCAAGATTGTTGAGGTACATCCCAATATCGCCATCTAGGACTCTCTCCAACTTCAAAGAAATATTTGACTTCTTCTGGGGTATATATTGGGAGTAATAGTTCTTCATGCTGACAAGAAGAAATGCCTTTCCTTATGTTTGATATGTTAATTCCATTTTTGCAGCATGAAAAAAGCAATTGAACAACCTTGTTGATGTCTCCAACAACAAACCAATGTATCCCAAAAGCCAAAGATTTAATCTGTTCATTTGATAAATAGAAATTATCAGGGTTTTCTTCTTTAGACTTTGCTAAATACATTAAGAATTGGTACAATGATGGAGAAGAATATGCCATACTTGTACGCAACAATGCAGGAGTATGCATATCATTTTCATCATTAACACCTAACCAATGGTCTATTCTCGACAATGTCTTTTTCAAACTTCCATTCTGATAAAAATCAAGAACAATTTGTTTTACGTTTTCATCTTCTGCCCATTTCCGAATTTGCTTTGGTGTAGTATTTGCCCCAAGTTTCTTATTCTTATCTGTCAACAAAAGCCCGAATGTCAGGGTGGCGAGTTTTGCAGGAGGCATATAATCTTTTGCCAAAGAATCATTTATCTCTTGGATCTCAGGCCAAAATGCTTTTATGGATGAGTATGCTAAATCTTCTTGTGAAATAACTGTACCACCAGTGTTCAGTCTTTTAAAAAGAAGTTCTAGGGCTGTTTGGTCATTATCTTTGTTATTGACATCGCCTTCATCAGCAATTACATCTTTTGTCAGCAAATTACAACTAATCTTATAATTCTCAATTCGCTGAATTGCTTTAAAAACATAATCTTTCATATATGCCAATGCCTCATTATCAATTTCGGCTTTATGAACAAAATCGCATTTTTGTAACTCAGAAAGAACCTTGTCACAAAACTCTGATGGCGTCTTTGCATCTATGTTTAGAATAATATATAGAGGAATGGGCAATCCCGCTTCAATTGGCCATGTCTCTAACAAAGAAAAATCATCACGATATATATTCTTATCTTTAAAGCCAAATGCTTCAGCAGCTTTTCTTCTGTCATTAACATCCAGAATACTACATTCATCGTCATTATAAAATCCCCAAGGGTGAGCTTCTGTAGTTACTTTTATCCAATATTTGCGTTCTGTTTGCTTTTTGGGTTTTAAATCAATCCAAACTACCGACTTTGCATTGCTGACGGTATTAAAACCTAAGCTAATAGCATTATATCTTTGCTGTCCATCAAGTAAATAGTACTGATTATTGTCAGCTTCGGAAAGAAGAAAAGATCCAATAGGAAAACCGCGCAACAAAGAATCCCATAACAATTCAACCTGACGGGGTTTCCATACAAGTCCACGCTGTAATGCTGGTATCTTAATGTTAGAACATTTGTCCGTCCATTTTGCGATTTCTCTAAGAGAAAATGTAATACTATTATTTTCCATAATTATATTGTTTTAGTCCAACTTCAGGATGTCAAAATCATATTTGGAGCAGTGGGCGCATTTGTAGTCAAACTGAAACATGCGTATGTACTGTTCCTGGATCTCCACGGCTCCGTTGTAGAAGGGGTCAGTGGTATGCTGGCGAGTGGTGACGGTGATGACCATATCAGGGGTCAGTACCGTTCCATTGGCGCGTTTGAAACGCTTTGGCGTAATACGAAATACCTTGCTCATTGGCTTTTAGTTACAATTTCATTTGCAAATATACAGCTTTTTATTAAGATATGCAAGAAAACACCCACAAATATTAATAAGGTATAGGACATTGGGCCCTATACCTTACTCGGAGTCTGTCATCTATGCCGTAATTTCCTCGGCCAGCTGCTTGGTCCTCTGCTCGACGATACTTCTCCAAAGATAGGTGTTCTGAAGCTTGGATACAGGAATGTAATCCTTGAACTTCTCGTAGAATTCAATGGCTCGCCTGTCATAGACGCTTTGGCCATAGCTGTCGATGATCTGCTCCCAAACCCATCTGTCGACATACTTCTCCAAGAGTTCATCCGTCATGGGCACGTTGCCATTATTGGAGAGATTGTGCCAGTTCCACTTGTCTTTGAATGTTTCAATGACGCTTTCTGTAAGCGTATTCTCGTCGGCAATCCTTGAGAATATCTCCCAATTGATTTTCTTCTGGAACTTCTGAATCATGGGAATGGTCCAACGGATGTTCAGATTTTCTGAGATCTCATCCCAGTTTACCTTGTCCTGATACTTCTCCAGCGTGGTCTCTGACCAATTGAAGTTACT
>JAEEGG010019194.1_pt1 | contig 13818 bp, 8 predicted proteins | sample 9134161 | NCBI WGS metagenome assembly JAEEGG01 (sample SAMN16246543, study PRJNA631951) | gut metagenome | biome: gut microbiome; feature: rumen; material: CR-attached | host: Bos | place: Iran: Karaj | collected 2018-10 | reverse complement strand
CCCTGCACTTTGCCATCGGATATCCCTTCTGAACTCCAAGCCCCCAAGCCCCCCTTTCGCCCCCCGAGGGGGGCACTATAGTTTTACGGGCTGAGTCTATCGTGCCCCCTCGGGGGGGGCGAAAGGGGGGCTTTAAGGGGCTTTGAGGGGTTTTATATTAAATAAAAATATAATGATGAAACAACAACTGACAATTGTGAAGGTAGGCGGTGCCGTGGTAGAAGACGAGGTCGCGCTGGCGCGCCTGCTCAACGACTTTGCGGCCATCCACGGAGCAAAAATACTGGTGCACGGCGGTGGCCGACGAGCCACCAAGGTGGCAACGGCATTGGGCATTGAAACGAAGATGGTGGAAGGACGTCGCATCACCGATGCCGACATGCTCGAAGTGGTGACAATGGTCTATGCCGGCCTGGTGAACAAACATGTGGTGGCCTCATTGCAAGCCCTTGGCATGGATGCCATCGGCTTGACGGGAGCCGATGCCGACATCATCCGCTCAGTAAAGCGACCGCTGAAAAATGGCATCGATTATGGCTTCGTAGGCGACGTGAAGGCGGTGGACGGCGGGAAAATAGCCCATTTCATCGATAAAGGAATAATTCCAGTGATTGCGCCGCTCACCCACGACGGACAGGGGCACATGCTGAACACCAATGCCGACACCATGGCGCAGGAGACGGCCAAGGCCATGGCGGGCAGCTACGACGTCACACTGATTTACGCCTTTGAGAAGCCGGGCGTGCTGAGCAATCCCGACGACGACGGCTCGGTCATCGCCCACATCAGCCCTGCCGACTTCGTGCAGCTGAAGGCAGAAGGCATCATCAGCGGTGGCATGGTGCCCAAGATTGAGAATGCCTTGGCCGCCGTGGCTGCTGGTGTGCAGCGCGTGGTCATCACCAGCGCCGCGTGCATCGCCTCGGGCGGGGGAACAGCTATCACGTTGTAGAAGGGGAGTGAAGGGGAGTGAAGGGGAGTGAAGGGGAGTGAAAGGGAGTGAAGGGACGATAGCTCATACGCAAAACTATCGTCCCTTCACTCCCGCCGACGAAGTCGGCTCACTCCTTTTCACTCCCCTTCACTCCTTTTCACTCCCCTTCAGCGCAGTGCCTTCCGAGCTACCAGGTATTCGCCTATCTGCACGGCATTCAGTGCTGCGCCTTTGCGAATCTGGTCGCCAGAGAGCCAGAAGGTGAGGCCGTTGTCGTCGGCCAGGTCTTTGCGCACACGGCCCACGAAGATGTCGTCCTTGCCAGCAGTGTCGAGCGGCATGGGATAGGTGAGCGTCGTGGGGTCGTCGACGAGACGGCAGCCCGGTGCGTTGGCGATGGCCTGCTGTGCCTCTTCCACGCTGATGGGGCGCTCGGTCTCAATCCACACGCTCTCGCTATGGCTGCGCAACGAGCTTACGCGAACACACATGGCCGAGCAGCGGGCATCGGTGTGCATGATTTTGCGCGTCTCGTTAAACATCTTCATCTCCTCCTTCGTGTAGCCATTGGGCTGGAACACGTCGATTTGAGGAATCACGTTGTAGGCCAACTGGTGGGGGAACTTCTTGATGGTCTTCACCTCGCCCGTCTCCACTATCTCCTTATATTGCTGTTGCAGCTCCTGCATGGCCGCAGCACCGGCACCGCTGGCGCTCTGGTAGCTGGCCACGTGGATGCGGCGGATGTGGCTGAGCTGCTCCAGGGGCTGCAACACCACCACCATCATAATCGTGGTGCAGTTGGGGTTGGCGATGATGCCGCGCGGGCGCACCAGCGCATCCTCGGCGTTGCACTCGGGCACCACCAAGGGCACGTCGTCGTCCATGCGGAAGGCCGAGCTGTTGTCAATCATCACGCAGCCATACTTTGTGATGTCGGCAGCAAACTCCTTGCTGGTTCCGGCACCGGCCGAGGCGAAGGCGATGTCGATGTCGCGGAAATCATCGTTGTGCTGCAAGAGCTTCACGGTTAGCTCTTTCCCTTGGAATGTGTATTTGCGTCCGGCGCTGCGCTCCGAACCAAACAACACCAATTCGTCCATGGGGAACTGTCTCTCGTCGAGTAGGCGCAGGAACTCCTGGCCCACGGCGCCGCTGGCGCCCACAATAGCTACTTTCATGTTTCTATTCAATGTTTGGGTTTGTTGCTTGGCTATATAAACTCACCTCAGAGGCCACAGAGTTCTTCGCAGAGCCGAGTGCTCAGAGAAATGTAATAACTTTACTCTGTGGTGAACTTATTATACATATTTACTTTCGTCATTTCGAAAAATCAGCTGCAAAGATACGAATAAAAATGTAACTATCACCTTTTTTTCAGAAGATTATCGTTATTCGGCTCGAATTATTGACTAAACACGAATCTGTCTTTTTCAATGAAATGTTGTCTTTTTTGTTGGCAATAACTTAGAAATTGACCCAAATAAGATATGAAAGAGTTAGTAAAATACAAATATATTCTTGATAGGTATTTGTTCAGAGTACCACAAAAAAAGATGAATATATAGCATCTTTTGAGGACTTTGATATAACATTTACATTTAAAAATAAAATGATTAATAAAGACAAAGCAGATAAAGTGGTTGCGTTTCTTAAAAGCATAAAATAGGCCAATTGCTATATCATTGCCTTTTTGTTTAAGTTGTCATCAAGAATCAACCAGATTAGCGGTATTCAACAACAATTTGGATAACAAAGGATAACTTCAAACGGTCAAAACGGGATATTATTAGGTATGTAATACAGGAATTCACAACCGAAGAACTTACGTTCCCCAGCATTACTGAGTATTTCAAGTAGCGAACTGAATGGTTACTTACGGGGACATTATTTCTAAAAAAACATAATAAATGCCCTAACATATTAAATATCCGGATTTTTGTAGTAAATTTGCAACTAAATCTGTTGCGTAGATGATGGATATTTTCAAATTCAATAACGACGGGACAATACTGCTTGGAGTTACAGACCAATCTGTAGAGCACGTGGTCATACCAGACACGGTGAAGGAAATCTATGGGAATTCATTTGGTGGAGCATTCAAGGATTGCACCTCGCTCAAGAGCATTGACATACCAAACTCAGTGACGATAATAGGTGAGTGGGCATTCAAGGGCTGCATCTCGCTCAAGAGCATTAACATACCAGACTCAGTGACGGAAATCGGTGGGTGGGCATTCGATGGATGCATCTCGCTTGAGAGCATTGACACACCAAACTCAGTGACGAGAATCGGTGAATGTGCATTCCAAGGCTGCTCCTCTCTCAAAAGTATTGTCATTCCGACTTTAGTAACAGAAATCGGTGAGGGTACATTCTCTGGCTGTACTTCGCTCATAAGTATTGACATACCAGATTCAATAACAGAAATCGGTGGGGGTGCATTCGAGGGTTGCACCTCGCTCAAGAGAATTGATATACCAAACATTGTGACGAGAATTGGTTATGAGGCATTCGAAAACTGCACCTCACTCGAGAGCATTGACGTTCCAAACTCAGTGGCAAAAATCGGTGAGGGTGCATTCGAGGGCTGTACCTCGCTCAAGAGCATTGACATACCAGACTCGGTGACGGTTATCGGTGAGAGGGTATTCTGTGGCTGCACCTCGCTCAAGAATATTGATTTACCTGACTCAGTAACTGAAATCCGTGGGAATTTAATAAGTGGGGCATTCATGGGCTGCTCTTCGCTTGAGAGCATTGTCATACCGGACTCAGTAATGGAAATCGGTGAGTGGGCATTCTATGGCTGCACCTCGCTTGAGAACATTGACATTCCGAACTCAGTGACGAAAATAGGTGATTGCGCATTCTCTGGCTGCACCTCGCTTGAGAACATTGACATTCCGAACTCAGTGAAGGAAATTGGTAGCGGGGCATTCGAGGGCTGCGCCTCACTTAAGAGCATTGATATACCGGACTCGGTGACGGTAATTGGTTGGAGCGCATTTTCAGGCTGCACCTCACTCAATAGAATTGTTATTCCAAACTCAGTAAAGGAAATTTGTGAGAGTACATTCAATGGTTGCACTTCACTTGGTAGTATTGATATACCTAACTCTGTAACGATAATTGGTATTGGCGCATTCGCTAATTGTAACTCGCTCAAGAGAATTGATATACCAGATTCGGTGACGAAAATCGATGGGGATGCTTTCAGTAATACTATTTGGTACGAAAAGCTACCAGATGGAGTTGTCATTATTAATGATTTTTTATACAAATTCAAAGGAGAGGTTAAGAACAATCCCCTAATCATTCCAGAGGGGACCATTGCTATTTGTGGACGTGCATTCGAGGGCTGCACCTCGCTTAAGAGCATTGACATACCTGACTCAGTGACGGAAATAGGTTGGTGGGCATTCGAGGGCTGTACGTCGCTCAAAATCATTGACATTCCTGATTCAGTGAAGAAAATAGGTAATTGTGCATTCTCTGGCTGTACCTCGCTTGAGTGCATTGACATACCGAACTCAGTGAAGGAAATTGGTTGGGAGGCTTTCGGTGGCTGCACCTCGCTTAAGGACATCCACTCAAGGATAGATAATTTAGATAACATTGTCATTTCCGACTATGCCTTTAAGGGTCTTAACAAAAACGAATGCACGTTGTATGTGCCCCCTGGCACCCGATGGGCATATAGGCACCATAAAGTATTTGGGGTATTCAAGAAAATGGAGATTAACGAAACCTGTCGGGACAACGAAAAATGATCGCGTTTAAATAGGATTTCTTATGGCTCATGGTCACAATCCCTTTTATCCTTTAGATCCTAAGACCAGGGGCAAAGGTGCGAAGCACCTCTCCTCACACTCCTAAACTCCTTAGACATTCTATCCGCAGAAGATAACATCTATATTAAGGGAGAAGGCATTTCGTGCCTTGCCTCAACACTCCTCGATTCACAGATTACTTTAACATGATTCGTTGAGAAGTCACTTTTGAAACAAATGGTTCTAATGGAACAAAATTCCTATAATTAGAATTATTCGTGATACAATTATTCAAATCCGTTTCAAAAAAAGGAAAATTCGTGAGTCAAAATAAGACCAATTTGGATGATTCGTTTCTCAATAAAATCTCATTCATTCCCCCTCTAAAAAAACGAATCCTTCACGTCTGTCTTCTGACACAGAGCTTGTAAGGAGTGCTGTGAAGGATATTGTCGTACATGGCAGAAAACAAATGAAAAGCAAAGGAAGCCACGTTCCTTTGCCTTTCATTCTATCTGGGCCAGAGAGGGCGCCGACCTATCGCCTCAGCACTTTCTTTCCGTTGCTGATGACGATGCCCTTGTAGCCTCCCTTCACCTTCTGGCCCGAAAGGTTGTAGATGGGTCGTTCGGCATGCTGCGATGACTGTTCGGCATCGTTGATGCCAGTGCTCTTGGTGCAGGTGAGCTTAATCTTGTCGATGTTGCAGTTGCTGCCCGTGATGGTGAGTCGCAGGATCTGCTCGCCTTGGTCCAAATTCAGGAGGAGCTTTTCCGTCACCGTCTTGTACGTGCCCCAGTCGTTGTTGCCCGTTTGTGGTACGTTGATTTGGCAGAGGTTTCTCACCGAGCCGTTCTTTACCACGCCGAGCTTGAAGCCTGAGTTGGTGGTGCCCGAAGATACCGTTGCCTCGCACGAGTATTCGCCAGCCTCCGTCACGTTGATGGTATACTCCAGCCATTCGTCGGTAGCCGTATAGCCGATGGCCACGCCGTTGTTGCCCTTCACGAAGTCAACGCCCTCGGCATCTGTGCGATAGTTGGAGTCGCCTTGCCTCTCGCTGTCAGAATCGTGGAAGGTGAGTCCTTCGCCGCCCTTGTCGAAGTTCTCGGCCTGGAAGGTGCCAGGAATCTGTATCGCCGTGGTGTAAGGCGAACGTTTGCCATTCACCTTCAGCACCCGCTTTGCCGATATGTTCTCCTTGCCTTCGGCACTGGTGGCGATGGCTGTGATGTCGTAGTTGCCCTTGGCGGTGGGCTTGAACACCAGCTCATAGGGAGCCTCCGTCAGTGTGCCTATCAGCAGGTCGTTGGCATAATACCGCACGCTGGCGATGGTGCTTGTGGTGCTCTTCGCTGTGACCTTGATGGTCGTGGAGTCGCCCACGGAAATGGTCGATGGCAGGAGCGAGCTGACGGTGACGCTGATGCCGCTGTCCTTCTCGTACCGACGGAACGTCATGCTCTTGATGTAGAAGCCGCCCTTGTCGATATTCAGGCAAAGGATGTGGCGCCCGGCTGTGAACGGCTTCAGCAGGATGCAGTGCATGGTCTGGAAATTGGTGCTGCTGCCCGTCTTGGGCACTCCTACGAGGTCGGAGTAGTAGGTCAAATCGTCCATTCCGTACTCGGCCAGGTGGAAGCCACCGCCCGCATTGGTGGCAGCCACCTCCACATCCATCGAATAGAGGCCCTCCTCCTTCACGTCGACGGTGTATTCCATCCAACCGTCGTCCTTGGTTGCAGTAGTCGTGTTGCGAGTAGCATTGTTGTAGGCCACGCCAGCAGCTCCCTTGTCGTATTCTGTGGCGATGATGGTGCCCGGCAGCTCAGGAACGGTCTCCTTGAAAGGTCCGCGCTTGGTGGTGGAGCTGAGCACGTTGAAGCGCGACAGACGCTCATAGGTAGTGCCATCGGTGCACGTGGCGACAGCCTTCAGGGTCTTCCAACCCGTCGATGAGTTCGATGGCACGTCGTACTCCGTCAGGTAGGGAGCCTCGGTCATGGTGGCTATTAGTTCGGTGCCCACGTAGAGTTCTATCTTCTCGATGGTTTTGGTGGCCATGCTGGCGCGCACCTTGATGGGGAGCACGTCGCCCTTTGCCACCTTCAGGTCTCTGGGCCTGATGTAGATGGAGGCCTCTTTCTTCATGCCGGGGAACGGACTGACGGCCGTCTTGGCTTCTTCGCTCTGCATGTACTGGCGCAGCCAGGTCATGGCAGGCCGGTCCTGCCCGTTCTTGATGAGGCCCGAATTGCCGTCGGTGGTCCATGTGGCACCATAGATGTAGCCCCAAAGCGTTATGCCTGCACAGTAGTCTTTCTCCCACATATAAGGTATCTGCTCCTGATAGCGCTGCAGCTGCAAAGCGTCGTCGGTAGTACCGATGTCGTATTCTGTGCTGTACATCGGCATTTTCAATGCTGTTTGGATTTTTTGTTCCGATTGCTTGAACTTCGAGAGACTGCAGTCTGTCAAATCGTGCGACTGGCAGCCATAGGCATCGATGGGTGCACCAGCGTCACGCAGGGTGCGGACAAGTTCAATATAGTTGTCAGTGTCCCACTGGAAGGTGTTATAGTCGTTGTAAATCAAGATGGCGTTGGGCCAGCGCTCATAGGCCATCTCGAATGCCTTTATCAGCCAGTCGTAGCCCGTTTTGCCGCCTCCGCCCAGCGATGCCTTCATCATCGGGTTGCCATTTTGGTGCATGCCAACGGCCTCGTTCACCACGTCGATCAATGGCAGAGTGGCATATTTGCTCTTTACGGCGTTGTACCATTTCACGATTGACTGGTAGCGCTCCTTCGGCGAGAGGTTTTCGAGCCAGCCAGGGTATTGGGCACCCCATACCAATGCGTGGAACTTATAGGGGAAATTGTGCTGCTTGGCATAGTTGAATGCCCTGTCGCATCCCCAGTTGTAGCTATTGCGCGTCCCCTCAACCGAGCCCCATTTGGATTCGTTCTCACATGTGATTTGGTTCCAAAGCTGCCAGAAGGGTGCTACACCGCCTCCGGCGTCCACTTGATAGCGGGTGGTGATGTTGCCCAAAAACTTGTCGGGGTTGCTCGACAGCTGCGCTTGGGCATTGCTTGCCGGCAACCAGCAGCAGACCGCGCTGAGCAGTACTGCAGGAAATGAGAGTAAGAAACGTTTCTTCATAGACATCGTGTTATTAATTATTAATATTGTGCAAAAGTACGCATTTCTGCACAAAAGAACTTTGCTCGATGTAACAAAAGTTATGCAAATCGTTTTTTGCATCCCTTCATAGCGCTTGTTTTGCGATAAAAAGGCATACTTCACCAGAGATTTCAAAGAATTTTATGCTGACTGTTTCGTGGCTGCGCCTCTCGCGTGACGACGAAAAAAGTAGGGGAAAACAAAAGTTTTCCATAGCAAAAAAGCAAAGCACAGCTGTTCAGCAGATTGACGTTTTTTAACTGAAAAAAAGCATTGCAAAGAAACAACTTCATAATTATTTGTGCTATCTTTGCAGTTGTTTTCCGTATAACACTAAAAGCTTAAAAAAATAATTCAGTATGATACAGACAGTTGTAAAGCGCGATGGGCGTATTGTGGGCTTCAACGAGCAGAAGATCATGGCCGCCATCCGCAAGGCCATGATGGCTACCGACAAAGGCGAGGACGAGCGGCTGGTGGGTGTCATCACCGACCATGTGGCCCAGCGCGGCAAGTCGCAGATGAACGTAGAGGAGATTCAGGATGCCGTGGAGATGGAGCTGATGAAGAGCAGCCGCAAGGATGTGGCGCAGAAGTACATCGCCTACCGCCACCAGCGCAGCGTGGCGCGCAGGGCGAAGACGCGCGACATCTTCCTCGACATTGTGAACGTGAAGAGCAACGACATCACCCGCGAGAATGCCAACATGAACGCCGACACTCCCGCCGGCATGATGATGAAGTTTGCCAGCGAGAGCACCAAGCCCTTCGTCGACGACTACCTGCTGAGCGACGACGCCCGAGAGGCGGTGAAGCAGAACCTGCTGCACATCCACGACAAGGACTACTACCCCACGAAGAGCCTCACCTGCGTGCAGCACCCCCTCGACAACATCCTGAACTGCGGATTCATAGCCGGCCACGGCGCCAGCCGCCCCGCCAAGCGCATCGAGACGGCCTCGGTGCTGGCTTGCATCAGCATGGAGTGCGCCCAAAACGAGATGCACGGCGGGCAGGCCATTCCGGCCTTCGACTTCTACCTGGCCCCCTTCGTGCGCCTGACATATAAAGAGGAGGTGAAATATTTGGAGGACCTGAACGGCGAAGACTATTCGGCCCTCTACGACGAGCCGCTCATCGACTACCTGAAGCAGCCCCTCGACGGCCTGACGGGCATCGACCGCGTGCGCCAGCATGCCATCAACAAAACGGTGGGCCGCGTGCACCAAGCCATGGAGGCCTTCATCCATAACATGAACACCATCCACTCGCGCGGCGGCAACCAGGTGGTGTTCTCAAGCATCAACTACGGCACCGACACCAGCGCCGAGGGGCGCTGCGTGATGCGCGAGATTCTGCTGAGCACCTACGAGGGCGTCGGCGAAGGCGAGACCGCCATCTTCCCCATACAGATATGGAAGAAGAAGCGCGGCGTGAACTATCTGCCCGAAGACCGCAACTTCGACCTCTACCAGCTGGCCTGCAAGGTGACGGCACGCCGGTTCTTCCCCAACTTCCTCAACCTCGACGCCACGTTCAACCAGACCGACGAGTGGCGCCCCGACGACCCCAAGCGCTATCTGCACGAGGTGGCCACGATGGGCTGCCGCACCCGCGTCTTCGAGAACCGTTTCGGGCCGAAGACCTCCATTGGCCGAGGCAATATCTCGTTCTCCACCATCAACATCGTGCGCTTGGCCATTGAGTGCATGAAGATTGAGAACAAAGAGGAGCGCATCGACCAGTTCTTCGCCCGCCTCGACCACATGCTCGAGGTGACGGCGCGCCAGCTCGATGAGCGTTTCCAATTCCAGCGCACGGCATTGGTGAAGCAGTTCCCGCTGCTGATGAAGAGCCTCTGGATAGGTGCCGACAAGCTGCGCCCCGACCAGACCATCGAGAGCGTCATCAACCAAGGCACGCTGGGCATCGGCTTCATAGGCCTGGCCGAGTGCCTCGTGGCACTCATCGGCAAGCACCACGGCGAGAGCCAGGAGGCACAGGAGCTGGGACTGCGCATCGTGACCTACATGCGCGACCGCATCAACGACTTCTGCGAGCGCTACCACCACAACTACTCGGTGCTGGCCACACCCGCCGAGGGGCTGGCCGGGCGCTTCACCAAGCGCGACCGCAAGGACTTCGGCATCATCCCCGGCGTCACCGACCGCGACTACTACACCAACTCCAACCACGTGCCGGTCTACTACAAGTGCTCCGCCCGCCACAAGGCCGAGGTGGAGGCACCCTATCACGACCTGACGCGCGGCGGACACATCTTCTACGTGGAGATTGATGGCGACGCCACCCACAACCCGCAGGTCATCATGGGCGTGGTGGACATGATGGACCGCCTGAACATGGGCTACGGCAGCGTGAACCACAACCGCAACCGCTGCATGGACTGCGGCTACGAGAACGCCACCCCCGACCTGAAGGAGTGCCCGCGATGCCACAGCCACAACATCGACCGGCTGCAGCGCATCACCGGCTATCTCGTGGGCACCACCGACCGCTGGAACAGCGGCAAGCTGGCCGAGCTGAACGACCGCGTGACACACATCGACGACGGCGAGCAGAAGCTGTTCTGAACCCGCCACCACAACGCATGTCCCTCTCGGTGCCTCGCTCCACAGCGGGCACCGAGAGGGATTCGCTTTTTCTCCATAAGCCACCCGCAGCAGATGGCCTATAGATGAAACATCGGTTGGCAGCGGCCGCTGCCAATGATGGGGGCGGCCGCGAAAAACCTAAAAACGATGCTCTTTTTCCCTGCGGGGGCTTTCCTGTCCGCGCCAGCCACCATTCTTCTCCCAGCCCGCACCATTCTTTTTCATCTTCCATCACTCAGCCCAGCGCGAATAAGCGCTGCACCCAATCAACGGAACGAAATCACCGCCATCGGTTGGGTGCAGCGCGTATTCGCGCTGGGCCAAGGGAAGATTTTTGAACAACAATCGGCAATAAACCGCCTATATTTCTATCGCACAGCAAGAAAAATGCCCATTTATGCTCGCTCTTCATTGAAATTTTGTAATTTTGCACGCGAATTTGCACTTGGCAGAAATCACATCAGTCAAATAAATATTTTTACACAAAAAAAACAAACTGACTATGAGAAAGATTCTATTCTTCCTTGGTCTCTTGTTCGCCATCCCCATGGGGGCACAGGTGCAAACCAGCGTAACCACCGGTCAGGCATTGCACGATGCCGTTGCCAACGGCGCAGTCATCCAGCTTGGCAGTTTGCTCAACATACAGCCCAACATGACCGTTACCCTCGACCTGAACGGCCACCCCCTCACCCGCACGGGAACTGAAAGCGACAGGAACAACGGGCAGGTGATCTGGGTGCAATCCACAGCCAGCCTGACCATCAAGGACACAGGCACCGACGGCACCATCACCGGTGGCTACGCCCTGTTGACGATTGGTGATGGCCTGAAAGTGTTCTACAACAGCCCACACAATGCCAGTCTGAAAATCTATTCCCAGTCGTATGGCAATGATATGGGCATGCTGAAATCCCATTGCAGTGCTTCATCAGAAGCCGGCATCGGCACCGTCAGTAGTACGAAGATGGGTAACGTTGAATTCCACGGTGGTGATATATGCGCCATCAGCAGAAGCCTTCCCTTCACTCTCACCAGCGGCATGCAGATGGAGGCAGGGCCAGATGCCTATCATCTGCAGAAATACATTGCCGAAGAGCGCACCACGAAGAGCCTGACGGAAGAATACATCCACATCAAGGCGTGTGAGGGTCATCAGTGCAATTTTGTAGATGTCAACAACGGCCAAGGCCATTCCGGCACGTGCATCTACTGCGCCACTCGCATCGAGGGGGCACACGAAATCCCTGCCACCACAGGTGTAGACCATCAAGGCCGGCACTCCCTACATCGTGAAGTGGGCTGCTGCTACTCCTTCCACCATCGAGTCCCCCGAATTCCAGCATGTTACCATCAACGCACAGTACAATTATGTTGAGACGGACTATGTGTCCTTCGTCGGCATGTACAACACCTATCCGTTCCTCGGTGAGAACAAGTCGGTGCTCTACCTCGGAGCCGACAACACGCTCTACTACCCCAACGGTGAAATGACCATCGGTGCCTGCCGCGCCCACTTCAGGCTGAACAGCATCACGGCGGACGACCAAAACACCGTCCGCTCCATCGTGCTGAACTTCGGCGACGAGCAAAGCGGTGCAGAGGCGAGCGGAATCTCAGAGTTCTCCGATAACTCTGATTACTCCGATTACTCCGAAAAATGGTTCTCTCTCGACGGGCGCCGCCTCGGCGGCAAGCCCACCACTCCGGGCATCTACCTGCATCAGGGGCGCAAGACGATGGTGAAATAGCAACAACCATAGACAAACAAAATCATACCATTTATAACATTTATTATTATGAAACCCTCATGATTATATCAAAATCGCCAAAGTGAATGAAAAGGTGCTGCCGCTTCGTTATATAGTTACACTAATATCGAGATTATGGCAGCAGTTGAATTCACGCAGGTCGTGTCGCGTGGTTGCGGCATGGACATCCACAAGGAGGTGGTGGTGGCGACAGTTCGCGGCGAGGGCATCCAGAAGGAGACCCGTAGCTTTGACACCTTCACGAGTTCTTTGACAGAGTTGAGAGAATGGCTGGTATCTTTGGGCATCACTCATGTTGCGATGGAGAGCACGGGTGTATATTGGAAGCCCATATACAACGTGTTCGAGGGTCACATCCCGCATGTCTGGATAGTGAATGCCCGCCACATCAAGAATGTGCCGGGACACAAGACGGACAAGAACGACAGCGAGTGGATATGCCAGTTGCTGATGGCAGGATTGCTGAAGCCCAGTTTCATTCCTCCCCGTGAGCAGCGCGAGTTACGCGACCTGACCCGTTATCGCCGCAAGGTGATCCAGATGGTGTCGGCGAACAAGAACCGCATCATCCGTACCCTGGAAGACGGCAACGTGAAGCTCTCCAGCGTTCTGAGCGACACGAGCGGCAAGACAGGAGCAACGCTTATTGAGATGCTCTGCGACGGAAAGGAACTGACACTACAGGACATCGAGGACGTGCGGCATGGCCGCTGTCATCATACGTCGGAGGAGATGCTGGAAGCCTGTACGGGCTACATGAATGACCACAAGCGCTATATGCTCCAGCGCATCAGGGAGTGCAACCGCAAGCTGACGGTTGAAATTGTCGAGCTTGACCGCCGCATCAAGGAGATTGTCACCCCCTACGCCGAGGTGATGGATCGTTTGGACGAGATTCCCGGACTGCACGACCGCACCCTGGAGGACCTGATTGCCGAGATAGGTCTTGACATGACGGTCTACCCCAGCGCAGAATCCCTGTGCAAGTGGGCGGCGATGTGTCCGGGCAACAACGAGAGCGCAGGCAAGAAGAAAAGTGGAAAGACCAACCACGGCGACAAGTATGTCAAGGCCACTTTGGTAGAGGCTGCATGGGCTGCGTCTCGCACCAAGGGCACCTTCTACAAGGAGCGTTTCGAGCGCCTTTCCAAGAGGAAGGGCGGTAAGAAGGCACTCATCGCCGTAGGACACTCTATCCTCAAGGCTGTACATTACGTTATTTCCACAGGCGGACGCTACCATGAGCTGGGAGAACAGTACGTGCCAAGCAAAATTGAAAAGAAGCGGAGGGACTATCTCAAGAGCGAGTTGCAGAAACTCGGATACGAGGTGTCCATCATCAAGAAGAAAGATTAGCCTACTTTCCATAAATTGAAACTGGGACTAGGCAATCCAACAGGCCGATTTTTACTGGAACAACCCGAGTCCGATTATGAAACTGGTCCCAACAGCAGAGAGGCAAAGTTTGTGACGTAAGAGCACGAGTATGAAAATTCCATACGACTCTGCTGTATAAACATATCAATTGCCCAACATGACAG
>JAEEGG010019193.1_pt1 | contig 13819 bp, 14 predicted proteins | sample 9134161 | NCBI WGS metagenome assembly JAEEGG01 (sample SAMN16246543, study PRJNA631951) | gut metagenome | biome: gut microbiome; feature: rumen; material: CR-attached | host: Bos | place: Iran: Karaj | collected 2018-10 | reverse complement strand
TGTGCCATAATTAAGCCTCCTCTGTTTTTGCGCCAAGCTTGTTGCGACGCTTCTCAGCGTACTCCACAGCATACTTGTCGAGTTTAACTGTCTGGAAACGGATCACTTTCTCGTCACGACGGAAAGCGGTTTCCAATGTCTTGATCACTTCTGGCTCTGCCTTGAACTCTACGAGGAAATAGAAACCTGTAGATTTCTTCTGAATAGCATAAGCCATCTTCTTCAATCCCCAGGCCTCTTCATTGATAATCTCTGCACCCTTATCGGTGAGGACTTTCTTGAACTTTTCGGCCGTTTCCTTTGTCTGGTCATCAGACAAAACGGGAGTCAAAATGAAAACGGTTTCGTATTGATTCATACTTTAATTAAATAAAAAATTAATAATGTGCTTCGAAAAGCGGGTGCAAAGGTACTAATTTTAGTTGACAGTTGACAGTTGACAGTTGACAGTTAACCAAAACTTTAACTATATTTAATACTTTTCGCCTGATTTTGCGTATTTAACATGCAGGATTAGGCCTATAAATATGATTATCAGGCCAAAAAGCAGCACCAGATTACTTGATGTCCAGCCTGCTAAAAAAGCAACAATCAAAAAGAGGGCGCCGGCAATCACCAGCGCCACTCCTATCCATTTACTCATCTTCAGGGGTGATCAGTTTGTAACCCTTACCATGAATATTGATGATCTCAATCTGCGGATCGTCCTTCAAGTGCTTGCGCAGCTTGGTGATGTAGACATCCATCGAGCGGGCATTGAAGTAGTTATCGTCGATCCAGATGGTCTTCAGGGCGAAGTCGCGCTGCAGGATCTCGTTGGCATGAGAGCAGAGCAGAGCCAGCAGTTCGTTCTCCTTAGTGGTGAGCTTACGCTGTTCGTCGCCCAAGCAAAGCAGCTGCTTCTGGGTATCGAAGGTGAACTGACCAATGCGATAAACGGTGCTCTCCTTGTTCTTCTTACCCTTCGTACGACGGATGATAGCCTCAATACGGAACACGAGCTCCTCCATTGAGAAGGGTTTGGTGATATAGTCGTCGGCACCAATCTTGAAGCCTTCGAGGATATCCTCCTTCAGCGTCTTGGCAGTCAGGAAGATAATGGGAATATCCTGATTGGAGTTACGGATTTCCTTCGCCAGCGTGAAGCCGTCCTTCTTTGGCATCATCACATCGAGCACACAGATGTCGAACTTCGTCTTCAGGAAGGCCTTGTAGCCAAGCTCACCATCGGCACAGAGTTCGGTAGCAAATCCCTTTGCCTGCAAATACTCACGGAGCAACATTCCGAGGTTCTCATCGTCCTCGCAAAGTAAAATCTTCAATTTCTCGTCCATAATTGTAATTTTTTTGAGGTGAGAGGTAAGAGGTAAGAGGTGAGAGATTTGTCTGCTGCACCAACATTCCCCCAAAACCCATTCACCAGGTTTATACTAATTTATCTTCAAAATTTTTTCTTAATCCTACTAACATTCTTGTCGTTTCTGATATAAACAATTCCTGTTCATCAAACTGCTTTTGAGAAATATATCCTAAAAGTTTACCTCTTACCTCTCACCACTTACCTCTAAAACCGGAAGTTTGATGGTGAACGTCGTTCCCTTACCCAGTTCACTCTCGCATTTGATCTCGCCTTCGTGGAGGTTGATGATCTTCTTGACGTAGGCAAGGCCGAGACCGAAGCCTTTGACATCGTGCACGTTACCTGTGTGAACGCGGTAGAACTTGTCGAATATCTTCTTCACGTTCTCCTTTTTGATGCCCAATCCTGTATCGCGGATGCTGAAGCAGAGATGCTCCTTCTCGTTCCACGTGCGGATATAGAGGTCGAGCGGCTCATCAGGCTTACGGTATTTCACCGCGTTGTCCATCAGATTAGTGATGGCATTCTGGAAGTGCACCTCATCGACATAGATGGCCGAATCGATGGCCTCGATCTCCGTATAGATCTTACCGCCCGTATGCTCCACACGCAGCGAGAACGTGCTGGCGATACTCTCCAACAACTCGTTGAGGTCGAGCTCCTTTTTCTTGAACGATGCCGTCTTACGGTCAAACATTGACATCTGCAGCACCTTTTCCACGAGGAAGCGGAGGCGCTTCGACTCGTCGTTGATGATACCTCCCAAGTGCTTCATCATCTGCGGACTCTTATCCACCGACTCATCGTTGAGCATCTGCGCCGCGAGAGAGATACTGGAGATTGGTGTCTTCAGCTCGTGCGTCATGTTGTTGATGAAGTCGTTCTTGATCTCCGAATAGCGCTTCTGACGGAAGATGACCACAATCGTGAATACGAAGGTGATGAGCAATACGACGGTGAAGATCATCGACGGAATCATGAACCGCACACTCGAGAAGATATAAGAGTTCATATCGGGGAAGTGAATCTTCACCACACCCATCTTTGGCGACGGGTCGTTGCGGAACAGCGTCTGCGTATAGATATGCTCCCTACCCTCGTCGGTATAGTCCGGACAACGGTACACCTCGCGGCCGTCACTCGTCTCAACGGTGAAGTGATAAGGGATATTGATGCCGTTGTTGAGCAGCTCCACCTTGATATCGCGATCGAGCAGACGGAAGTTCACACGTTCCTTCAGCGGCTTGTCGGAAGCGGTATAGAGGATATTATAGACCACCTCGTCGAGCAGGCTCTTCTGATAAATATAGCGATTGCGGACAATCTCCTGCAGCGACTTCGAGGCCTCAGAGATGCTGCTCTTGTCTGTGCGCAGGATCATGGCCTTGGAAACGCTGGAGGGCTTGATGGCGAAGGTCTTCAGCTCGAAGCTTGAATAGACCGTTCCATCGTCGGCAGCCACCGCAAACTGGTGCGACTGCTTTACAGTGCCATCAAGGCCGTCGACCATCATAGAATCCTGACTGTAGGCGCGACGCTCCGTATCCTTCACATCTTTCTCCAAATAGCGCATGGTCTCGTTCATCTCGAGATTACGTGAGGCCTGATAAAGGCTGCGGTTCACCGATTCGTCAAACTGCTCCTTCTTCATCTTCGCCATCTGCTCGATGTAGGAGAGCTGCAAGAAAAGAAGTCCCAAAAACGAGAGACCCATAATCGTTGCTATAATCCAAATCGTACTTTTCTTCATTTTCTTTTTCTATTGCGAGTGCAAAGATAGCTGATTTCTTAAAATCCTTAATGCATTTTGTTAATTATTTGCGGCAAATTTAAGAAAGTTAACAATATTGTAAATATTTAGATGCTATATTTTAACTATCAAAATCTATCATTTGGCAAGAAGTCACAAAAAAACCTCGTTCCGAAGAACGAGGCCGAAGAAAAAAAAAAATAGTTTTATTCAGACTATTGTTCCAAAGCCATGAAAGTCAACTTCTCATACCCTTCGAAATCATCGAACTGAATCTGGAAGTTGGCATACAGATAGTGGTTACCACCCGTATTGTGCGTATCCTTAATCGAATTGCTCTTGGCCAGCGCATTCAGAATCTGGTTGTAAACCACCTTATCGTTGTTGTCGTCAGGAATCTGAATGGCCATCGAGGTCACTACGCCGTTCACGATCTTATAGGTATAGTCGCCTGCGGCATAGAGCTGGAAGTTGTCGGTTTCGAGAATCGTCTCCAGTTCACCCACCTTTGCCTCTAACTCTTCCTTGGTCAGATTCACGTGGTTGATGGGTTCGCGGTTCTCATCCAGTTTGATATAAGTGGTGTCGACGGCTTCCTTGCCATCAGAATTCTCTGTTGCATTCAACGTTATTGTACCCACAAGGAGCAGCAGTCCTACGAGTACCATTTTCTTCAAATCTTTCATCTCTCTCAACAATTTACAAATCATTTCCGGCTGCAAAGATAGTATTAAAATAGAAATGAACCAACAGTTTGCTACATAAAAAAGTATAAAAACCGCATATTTTTAGTGCTTTTTGACAAAAATCAACCGTCTTGCGCTTTCATTTTGCAACAAGACGGTTGAATTTAGTATGCAATTTAATATTACTTCAGCGGACGGATGGCGAAGGTGAAGTCATAATCCTGATACGGCATCTGGTACTCTCTGCGCGGCCAAGCACCCCAAGAGTTCACACAGCCCAAACCGAACTGTCGCTGCTGGATATGCACCTGTGTCAACGGACGCTCAATCAGGTCGCCAGAATGGTGTCCCCAACTCTTTTCCTTACGAGGGCCATCGTCGAGATCCGACATCAGATAGTTCAAGGCGCTGGCCTCCATCGGCGCGTTGCTATAGAACTCGAGGCCTTTGCCTGCTGCATTCTTCACGCGGAACCAGCGGATATCGGTATGGTTACCCGACTCCTGCGGACGGACGTAGCTATAGTACTCATCAGCCACCTTATTATTATATACACCGATGAATTCGCTGGAGTTACGGTCGATGTAGTTCTCCACAGGTCCGCGACCATAATACTCTACCTCGTTATATGCCTTCGGCATTTGCAACTGCATACCGAAACGGAACATATTAGCGATCTTTGCCTCCTTGTCAGCCTTCAGCTGCTCGCGGATGATCACCTCACCCTCTTCGGTCAGCGTATAGGTCATCTTCAGTTCGGCCTTCACATCAGGCATTTCGAAGGACACCTCCACCTCATTGTCGTCGACCTCAAACTCCTTTACCCTCATCTGCGGATTCTTCCACACAGCGAAACGGTTCTGCAGGCCTGCACCATAGTCATTATCCGTTGGTGCGCGCCAGAACTCAGGCGTGATTGACTCACGGTCGAGAAGCATCGGCTCACCGTCGACATCGAGATAGTCTATCCAACCGTGACGCTTGCCAATAGTCAGTGTAGTGCCGCCTGCTTCGAGCTTCACATAGCTCTCGGTTTCTTCAGTTGACAGTTGACAGTTTTCTGTTTCCAGTTTCGGGAACTGATAGGGATTCAGCACAAACTGCTGACGAGCCACCACCTGACCCTTTTCGATCAGCGGCTGAGCCTCGCGGGTCTTGAACTGGAAGATGACAAAGAGCTCCTGATCGCCATGATGGCCGAGTACGCGCTCAATGACCTGCTTCATGGCGTCGATGGTAATCACCTTACGCTGCTGAGGGCCAACGCCGCTTACCACAGTAGAGCCTCCGTGACCGAAGGTCATACCCTCAGGACGTCCTGGATTATCGTGATGATGACCACCAGAAGCGCCACCTACGAACCATTCCATCTCCAGATCGTCGAGCGACTTGAAGAAGTTCTCATTATAGATTTCCACCTTTCCGTCCTTGAAGCCCTTATCGGCCACCCATACATTCTGATAGTAATAGCGTACCTCATAGGCATGCGGATTCAAACGACGGTCGGGAGCGATGATACCGTTACAGTTGAAGTTATAGTCGGAAGCGGGATAACGGCCGTAGTCGCCACCGTAAGTAAAGATCTCCTTACCCGTGATCGGACTCTTGTCGCGCAGACCCTGATCCACGAAATCCCAGATATAACCGCCCTGATACTTGCCGTTCTGGCGGATGATGTCCCAATACTCCTTGAAACCACCCATCGAGTTACCCATTGCGTGGGCATACTCACACTGGATCAGCGGACGGGGATTGTCGGTCTTCGAATATTTCTCGCAATCCTCATAACCCATATACATCGGACAGAAGATATCCGTCTTGCCAGCGTGTCCGGCCTGCTCATACTGCACAGGACGGGTCGGGTCATAAGCCTTCACCCAATCGTAGGCCTTCTCGAAGTTCACACCGTAGCCAGCCTCATTACCCAACGACCACACGATGATAGAAGGATGATTCTTGAAAGAGCACATATTACCCTCCTGACGCTCGATATGCGCCTTGGCAAAGGCCTCGTTCTTGGCCAGCGTTGCCTCACGATAACCCATACCGTGACTCTCGAGGTTCGACTCAGCGGTCAGATAGAGTCCGTATTCGTCGCAGAGGTCATACCAGCGGGGATCATCGGGATAGTGGCAAGTACGCACCGCATTGATATTCAAATACTTCATGATCTTGATATCCTGAATCATACGCTCCACAGAAACGATATAGCCACCATCGGGATCGAGTTCATGACGGTCGGCACCCTTGATCAGAATCGGCTGACCATTAACAAGCAACTGACCACCCTTGATCTCAATATGACGGAAGCCTACACGCTGCTTGATCACCTCCAGCACTTTGTCACCCTGTTTCAGTGTCACCAAGACGGTATAGAGATTGGGCGTTTCAGCTGTCCAAGGCTTCACATCGTTCAGGTAAATCTCGTGGTTGGCCTCAATCTCACCACTGACTTGGCCGTTATCGAAAATCACCTTCGCTGTAGCAGTAGCTTTGCCTGCCGTCTTCACATCGAACTTCAAAATTCCTCGCTTGGAATCCACCACCCAGTCCTGCGTCATCGTAAGATCCTCGACATGTACCTTCGGACGGGCATACAGATATACCTCGCGGGCGATACCCGTAAAGCGCCAGAAGTCCTGATCCTCGAGATAGGAGCCGTCGCACCAGCGCATGATTTGCATGGCGATGAGGTTCTTGCCGGGCTTCAGATACTTGGTGATGTTGAACTCCGCAGCCACCTTCGAATCCTCCGAATAGCCAACGAACTTACCGTTCACCCAAAGACTGAGGTTACTCGTTGCCGAGCCCACATGATAGATCACCTCCTGACCCTTCCATTCTGCCGGCAGCTCGAAGGTTCTGCGATACGAACCTGTATAGTTGTTGATCTCGCCGATATAGGGCGGATTATTCTTGAAGGTCGTACTCCAGGCATAGCCGATGTTCTTGTAGATCTTGTCGCCATAGCCATTCAGCTCGAAGAGTCCGGGAACGGGGAAGTCCACCCATTTCGAGTCGTCATACTTCAGGCCGAAGAAATCCTTCGGGGCATCCTGATGGTTCTTCACGAAGTTGAATTTCCACATGCCCTCCATCGAGAGATAGCGCGACGATTTCGTCTTGTCGCCTTGTTTGGCGAGGTCTTCACTCTCGAAAGCAAAGAAAGCGGCATGTCTCTGCTCACGATTCAACTGATTCACATTGGGGTCTTTCCACACGGGTGTCTTGTCAGCAGCAAAGCTCTGAAAAGCTGCCAGACAAGCAATCGACAAAATTATTCTTCTCATATACTTGGTTATATTAGTAATCGAGATTATTGCTATAGGTTATAAATCAGGCTACAAAGATACACATTTTTTCCGTTATCCCCAAATATTTTTGGAATTTCGCTCACTTTTTTGTATCTTTGCCCTCGCAATGAAGAAAGAAGAGCGATACCAAAAGATCTTAGCGCATTTCCGCAAGGAGATGCCCAACGTGAATACAGAACTCGAGTTCGGCAGCGTGTTCCAGCTGCTCGTGGCCGTCATTTTGAGTGCGCAATGCACCGACAAGCGCATCAATCAGGTGACGCCAGAACTGTTCCGTCACTATCCCGATGCCAAGACGATGGCAAAGGCGGAGCCGGAGGATGTGCTGGAATATATCCGCAGTGTCTCCTACCCCAACGCAAAGGCGGAGCATCTTGTAAAGATGGCGAGAGCTTTGGTGGAGAAGCATGACGGCGAAGTACCATCAGACATGAACCTGCTGTTAGATCTGCCTGGTGTGGGCCGAAAGACCGCCAACGTGATTCAGAGTGTGGCCTTTGGGAAATCCGCGCTGGCTGTCGATACCCACGTGTTCCGCGTCGCCCATCGCTTAGGGCTCGTGAGCAAGCGCGACAACACGCCCTATAAGGTGGAGATGGCGCTGACGAAACATATTCCCGAAGCCGATATCCCCGATGCCCATCACTGGCTGTTGCTGCACGGCCGGTATGTCTGCACCTCGCGCAAGCCCCATTGCGACAAATGCGAACTGGAGCCCCTCTGTCCGAAACTTCTCGACGGCTCTAAACTGGAATAAAAAGAATACCGCTGCTCCATCATAGAGCAACGGTACTCACATTTTCCATTCTAATTCTTCTACTTCTTGGTGTTCGGCTGGCCTTTCTGCTGGCCTTGGCCTCTTTGCTGTCCTTGACCACGAGGCGCGAAGCCGCCCATTGGCGCACCCATTCCTCCCATCGGGCCTCTGCCCATATTCCTGAGCAGTCCGCGATGATACTGATCCTCGGCCTTGATGACATCAAACACCTTTGAGGGCGACATCACACTAAAGAACTTGTTGTGATAGGTCTGTTGGATGCTCTTCAGCTCCAGCTCCACCTGATCGCGCTTCTGGATCATCTTCTTACAGGCAGCCTCGTCAGTAGGTTTGATCCTCACGTCCTCACGCATCTTGTTATAGAGCGCACGCTGCTTCTTCTGCATCTCCCTGAAAAGGGGGAAGAAAGCGGAAGCCTCCTGTGGCGTGAGACATGCCTCCTTGGTGATGTACTGCTCCAGATCAGCCTGATATTTCTCCGGAGAGAATCTCTGCTGCTGTTGCTGGCCGTTCTGCTGCTGGAACTGCGGGAAACCTTGGCGGGGGAATCCGCCTTGCGGGTATTGTCCCCAAGGACCGTCAGCAAAAACACCAAGTGTAGCTGCTAAGCAAAAAAGACCAATTACCAATCGTCTCATTTTAACATCATTTAATAATCTGATGACAGACAGGCATAGATATCCTGATTGTCAAGCATCACGTAGTCTGCGGCCTCCTCAAAATAGTCATCCATCAACATTTGATTATTGGCCACAACAGTCTGAGTGGGTGCTGCGACGCCTTGGTCTGAGTGAGACTGATAGGCCACAACACTGATGAACAATGCACACACACTGGCAGCAGCATAAAGTACAGGCCTGAGCCACACCACTTTAGCGCGTTTCTCCTTGCCTGTCTTAATGTCTCTGGGCGCGACACCCTCTGCTTCTACTTTTGCCATAATCTGACTGCTGAGCGTGTCGAAATAGCCCTCGGGAACCCTGAACGGATTCTCCTTGCCGACCTTTTCTATGAGATATTTTTCTTCCATCATACTATATTGACGTTTATTTTTCTAAAAGGTTTAATCATGTGACTTAAAAAATTCAGATATCTTTTTTACAGCGATGTGATACGAGGCTTTCAGACTGCCTTCCGAGGTCTTCAGCCGTTGACTCATCTCGCTGTATTTCATCTCGTCGAAGTAGCGCAGGGTGAACACGGTACGCTGCACTTCCGGCAGTGAGGCGATGGCTTCCTGCAGCAATGCCTCCGTCTCGTTGCCATCGAAATAGTCGTCTGCCATTAGCGTATTGGCCACGTGCGCATCCTCATCGTCGGCACTGACCATAGAGAGATTCTTCTGACGACGCACAAAATCGATGCTCTCATTGATGGCAATCCTCGAAATCCAGGTAAAGATCTTCGCGTCGCCATGAAACGACTCCAAGCCGTTCCAGGCTTTGATGAAGGCATTCTGCAGAACATCATTGGCATCTTCGTGCGTCATCACGATACGTCGCACCTGCCAATACAGCTGTTCGCTATATTGTTTCACAAGCAGCTCGAAACCCTTGTGCTGGGTCTCCGCCTTCATCAGCAACTGCTTGATCTGTTGATCGTCGTATTTATCCATTTGCACTCTCTGTTAGAACTCACTTCGGCAGGAAACCGTCGATGGCCGACGCTATTGCCTGATCATAACCGTATAGATCGGGCCACGTTTGCATGATGCCTGTGGCCGGATTCGGATAAGCAGTATAATAAATAATGTACACGGGCACGCGAGGCGACACTTCGTGATAGGTCATCAGCCGATGAGGCCTTGGTTCTTCCGCATGTTCTTCCATATAGTCCTTCCCACGATCCGTCTGCGGTTGGAGGTCCATCGAGATACGCAGCCGGTCCTGTTCCCACTCGTCCATCTCGGGCAGCAGGAAGCATGCCAGGTCGAAGGGTTTCTCCACACGGATACAGCCATGCGACAAGGTACGTTTCTCTCGCTGGAAGGCACCGCGGTTATTGGTATCGTGCAGGTAGACGGAGAAGTTGTTGCTAAAGCGGAACACGATGCGTCCGAGACTATTACCCGGTCCACCACGCTGTCCTACGCGAAGCGAACCCGATGCGATCTCCGACTGTGTCACCTCCGCAGGATCGAGACTGTCGCCAGTAGCCCGTTCCACAATATAGTAGTGATGACGGGCGAAGTAGGCCGAGTCGCCAGCATGGTGCACGATGTCCGACTTCACGATATTATGGGGAATGATCCAGTCGGGATTCACCTGGATATGACTGATGGTGCTATGCAGCAGCGGACTCTTCGTCGTAGTAGCACCACAACAGATACGCATATCGAGCACCGAGTCACCGCCTACGGCCCACAGTTGCTGGGCTGGGATATTCACCAATACCGCTTTCTCATTGTCATCGGGACGACTCATCTGCCAGCGGCAGCGTTCCATATTGACTGCCAGTCGTCTGCGGGCGTCCTTGGCCGTCGCTGTAGAGAGAGCCTGCTGCAGACGCTTATACAATGAGTGCTGCGGTGTCGACGTCATCAGATAGTCGAGTCGTCCGTCTGACGACAAGCGGGCGATGGCCTCGTCATAATCCGGCTCCTTCACTTCCTCGTCGAAGAGTTTGGCGAACTCATCGCTGTCGGCTTTCTTGTAGAGTTTGTTCAATAGTCGGGTGGGTCGTGTAAAACCATAACGCTGTCCCACGGCATAGCGTACATAAGCCTTCGAAAGGTGATAGTCGAGTCGTGGGAGCAAGTCGTTGATATTCTGCCCCACGGAGTCGAAGGCAAGCGCTCTCACGATACCCAAGTCCTCGGCAATCTCCGGAAGGAAGAAGGCGGTGGTATCGAGACCGCTCTGTGGCAGTTCACGACGCAGATAGTCCAGCATCGTGTCGGCCTCGCCAATCACACCCATCCTGGAATACCAGATCGGGGTATCCTGAAACTTTGCGAGTTCTGCATAGCGTTTCTTCACAGCCTGATCAAACGCCCAATGCGATGTGTCTTCCGATAAAATATGCTTCAGACTCTGTTCCAACCGAACAGTATCCAAAGCATTCACATATTGACCAAATGTAGAGAGGTCAGCCTCAGATGGCACGCGGTCTCCCGTAGAACAGGAAACCAGCAGTGCGCAGGTCATCAGTAGCGTAGATGCTAATGAATGGAAACCTTGCGCACTACGTTGCCAACCTTGAGAACATAACACCCTTTGGTCAAATTAAGTTCAATACGCTGGGCAGGGCTATCGATTTGATACTCTGCAACTTGCCTACCTGTGAGCGAGACCACGATGAGTTTCTGGCCCTGTGCACCGCTTACGGTAACGGCATTTCCGTCAATCGTCAGGGTGATGGGCTCGTCGATCATCTCGGCTACACCACGCTCCATCACCATCGTTGTGGAGGCGGCTACTGGAACGGCAAGAAATGCCATCATTGAGATTATAAGTAGATTCTTTCGCATACGCATACGTCTATAGTTGTTGCAAAGATAGTATTTTTTGGCGAAACTACAAAATTTTTCTTAAGAAAAATGCATTTAACCCCCAAAATTACACGTCAAACACGTCCATTTCGTTCGTCAAATAGCAATTCTCGTACACTTCCTTGGCTTCTTTGAGCAATACGGTCTCGTCCTCATACCTCGAACTGTAGTGTCCTAACAGCAGCTTCCCCACCCTCGCCTTTTGTGCCACCATCGCCGCCTGTCGGGCGGTGGTATGACAATATTTCTCAGCCTGCGGAAGGTGGTCGTCGCCGTATGTACTCTCGTGGTAGAGTGTATCCACGCCTTCCACTAACTGCCACAGATCGTCAAGATAGCGGGTATCACTGCAATAAGCATAGCTTCGCACAGGGTCAGCGGGTGTCACCAACCGTTCGTTGGCGATAATCTCACCCTCTGGCGTCACCCAATCAGCACCGTTCTTGATATTGTTCCGCTGACTGATGGGAATATCGTAGAACTGCATCATCTCCGGACGAATATGAGGCTGCGTAGCCTTCTCGCGGATGAGATAGCCGCAACAGGGCATACGGTGCTGCAAAGGTATCGACCACACTTCCACACTACGGTCGTGATAGACCACCTGATGCTGGGTGGGGTCGACGGGATAGAACTTCACCTCGAAACCCAGATCGTGGGTAAAGAAACTGATCTGCCCATCGAGGATGGGACCCAATTCCTTCGGACCATATACATGTAACGGGGCTGTTCGTCCTACGAGTCCGAAGGTGGAGATCATGCCGATCAGTCCAAAGCAGTGATCGCCGTGCAGATGGGTGATAAACACATGACTCAATTTCGTGAAGCGGATCTTACTGCGCCTCAGCTGCATCTGCGTACCCTCGGCACAGTCGAGCATAAACATCTTCCCCCTCACCTCGACCACTTGCGAGGAGGCGTTATGACGAAGGGTAGGAAGCGCACTTCCACACCCTAAGATATGCACTTTAAACGGTTCCAAACTAATGTCTGCTAACGATTAAAATTACAGGTGGAACTCATCGGCAGCGTCCTCAAGCTGCAAGCCGTGCAGATCCATCTGCTCAGGCTCTTTCCAACGGCTGTACTCAAAGGTTTCCATTTCCTCTCTGGGCTTGTTCAGCGTACGATAGACCAGCGAGTCTGCACCCAGTTTCACAATTTCATACAGGTTGAGCTCTTCCTCGTCGCCACCGCCATCGCGCTGGGAGAGAATCTCTAAACGACCGTTGAAGAGCTTCCAAGTCTTGTAGATGATGCTGCTCTGGTCGATGCTTTCAGCCACACCGCCTTCCTTGATACGGATGCCGACCTCCGAGCTGCCATCGATGGGATTAGGCATCACCCAATCGCCCAACAGCGCATTCTGGTTGATCACGATGATGGCCTCCGAATTGTTGTCGTTGGCATACACAGCGATACGGTCGCCCACCTGCAGACCACCAAACACCTGACCAGCCTCCATCGCGTTGGTAATGCTCAACACCAGCGTGTCGCCGTTGTCGCGTAACAACTGAAGGGTGTTCATAGCCGTACCCTCACCACAAAGACCATACAAGGTCTTGTCTCTTGGAATAGAATTAATGGCCGCCGTGTCTTCTTGCTGCGAAGCCACCACCTGCTGGCCGCCTTTACCACCACAACTCATCATGATGGTCATACTGGCCGCTGCCATAAAAAACATAATCTTTCTCATATATCTTTCCTTTTGTTACTTCTTACATCAGCCTTCTTCCATCTTACATCTTTCCATCGCCTTTGCTTCATTCCAAAGTTTATCCATTTCTTCTAACGTCATATCTTTCAGCGGCTTACCAATTTTGATACTATGCGCCTCGATATAGTTAAAACGGTCGATAAACTTACGGTTGGTCATCTCCAAGGCATTGTCGGGATTCAGCTTATAGAGACGGGCGGCATTGATCACCGCAAAGAGGAAATCGCCCAGTTCTTTCGTCGAACGTTCTTTGTCGTCGCGCTCCAATTCTGCCTCGAGTTCATCAATCTCCTCACGCACCTTCTTCCACACATCCCGACGGTCCTCCCAGTCGAAACCCACATTACGGGCCTTGTCCTGAATCCTATAGGCCTTGATGATACTGGGCAGCGCCTCAGGAACCCCCGAGAGCACACTCTTGTTACCATCCTTCTCCTTCAGTTTGATCTGCTCCCAGTTCTCCAAGACCTGACTGACGGTTGTCACCTTAGATTCTCTAGACTCTCTAGAATCTCTAGGATTGTCTAGTTCCTCCGGCACAAACGGCAGCGGCTTGGGATCCTCGGCATCAATCTGCGAGGGATGATACACATGCGGATGGCGGGTGATCATCTTCTTCGTGAGTGCATTGCAGACATCCACCATATCAAACTGCTCTTTTTCCTCAGCTATCTTCGCATAGAAACAGATATGCAACAGCACATCGCCCAGTTCCTTGCAGATG
>JAEEGG010019192.1_pt1 | contig 13819 bp, 13 predicted proteins | sample 9134161 | NCBI WGS metagenome assembly JAEEGG01 (sample SAMN16246543, study PRJNA631951) | gut metagenome | biome: gut microbiome; feature: rumen; material: CR-attached | host: Bos | place: Iran: Karaj | collected 2018-10 | reverse complement strand
ACTATCAGTACTGTGTTACAGGCATTTACCCACTATAAACAAACAAGCTCATATATGGTGGTTCCATATATGAGCTCAAGGTTTACCTGAGTGTCCAAAATCAGGGTTTATTGACTTTGGGTTCGTGTCCTTGACAAATGGAGTAATTTAAGGGTCAGCCCCTCAAGACTGACCCTCAACAAGTTTGGCAAACCCTCATAAAGTTTGATTATCCGGACTCAACGCCCCCGATTTGGCAAACCCTCAAAAAGGGTGATTATCCCGATTTTCTCACACTTTCTCAAAAAACGTATCCAGTCTTTTGGGATCAAATATCTCGTTACATGTCATAACTGTAACCTGTAACCAAATTCTCCGTCTCTGACAGATTGATAATATTATGGATCCATCCCGGTATCATGTGAACAGCCTCTATCTTATCGCCACTCACTTCCAACTCCACAGGCTCGTATTTCTTATCTGTCTCTATGTTATTACCTATCTTTCACAATTCTAAGAGTCAGTATACTACATGCACTATGTATAAGTATTGACATTTTTTCTCAAAATAACTAACTTTCTTTAATTCGTACAAAACACCGTAAATTCATCATCAATAAACTTATGTTTACCGTTAACAATTATCTTCGTATCTCGATGATGGAAATCATCTTTTCCTATATCATTTATTGGGGGCTGATAATAATAAATCAACGCTCCCTCAGCACGTGTCCTATCTTCGTCATTACTAACGAAGGCCCGCGTGTATATAAGAATTTGCCCTTGTTTCAGAGCCCTCTTCCAATCGTCCAAATGTTCATGATCATTTCCGCCTATTCGTCTTTTAATACTATGTGCTTTACCTATGTATAGAAGCTCTTGCACATCAACTTTGTCGGTTTCTTCATTATAAGTACCTGCATAAACACAATATATTCCAGCTCTGTCTTCTAATCCTGATTTTTTTTCTTCTCGTCTGTATCCTTTGAATTCAAGTTTTATAGTTTTCATAATCTACATCCTTCCAATTCGCAGGGTATGAACCCTATAATAAGATAATATAATTTTTTTCTCAACTGTATTCCCAAAATAATTTTCTCATCCTCATCCGTTATCTGTAGCTAATAATAATTGGCAAATCCTCAAAAGCTCTTTTTATCCCTAACACTGTCAACACAATGCTGAACGTGCCGCATTCAATTCGCTCTGTGTAAGCATTATTTCATTTTCTCTTGTTCGACAAGCAATCTTGGTCTCAAGTCTATTCCAATCTACATAATTGCCTTTTTTCTCATTTGAAATCTTCTTTACTTCAAAACTAATACCTATCTTTTTAAATTCTGAAGCCATTTCCTTATTATAATTCATAATTTCCCACCTATAATCTGACGTATATTAATATTATCTGATATATTTTTCCAAACATTATTTCAACTTCAAGCAGTATCTATTATAAAACAAGTAGTCATTTAACTTTCAAAACATCTCTTTTATATTTTTTGTAAGTTTTCCGTGTATGGTGATATGTCGCTGCGTATATTGACAAACATTTTATCCATATCAATATCTTTTACTGGTTGATCTGGATTTCTTACATAGAGACCCTCTGGATAATTAAGTAAAATAATATTCTTTATACCTTTCTTCGAAGCAGTAGTTCCATCTAGTACAATTTCCCCAAAAGCATCTTTTTCCCCATATTCCTCTTCTACATATAACTCACAAACCCATATAAACTTTGGCATTCGAATCTTTGCATAATACATCTGCATGCCTAAACACTTTTTCTTGCCAAAACTATTAACTCTTGATTTCTTGAAACTTCTTGATGATGCCAAGAACAATCTAACAACTACATTTTTATTATTTGTCAGCCTATCTCCCGACCATGCTACAACTCCCCACTTTTCACTTTCGAGAACTGCGATAGCAGTATCATATGCATCAGCCGCTTCCAAAAACATTCGTTTATACAAAGGTACTGCAATATTAGTAACACGCATATCCTTATATAGTGATAACATGTCAAAATTTCTTACTTCGTACGGAAATTGATTATCATCAATTACTACATACTGTTCATAATAATCCGCTGAATTAATAAATCCATATTTTCCTGTAAACCCGTCCCCAGCAATTTTTTTTCGTATTTTCGCTCTTTCAATATTCTTTTTACCTGAATGACCAATACATATTAATGAATGTCCAATTCCATTACGATTAAATGGTTCAAGATTGACAGCTACCGGAATTCCTGATTCTACGTAATAATGCATTATCCGTTCTAGCTCATCTGATTGCTCTAGTCCTGATAAATCATCCTTTCTCATTGCTAAAACATTATATAATCGAGGAGAAAATCCAAAATCAGAAAGTACTCTAGTTAAAACATGATATGTTATTCCTTTTGAAGGAAGTACTCGCTCATGGCTATACCTTTGCTCTGATGCAATTATTTCACTTGGTACTATACTTTTATATTCAGAATAATGATTTGAATAATACTCCATTAAGTTAAGTAACGTAACCTCGGAGCATCGCATCGTCTCTCCATCTTGCATCTGATATGGGAATGCATCTATTCTAACAGTTTTTCCATAAACATTAATTTCAAATCGGGTTTTTCTTAAAAAAACACTTTTATCTTTAATAAAATATATAGGATTTAAGAGTACTCTTCCAATAATCTCCCCATTTTTTGGCTTTATCACGCAGGATCCAATTGCATCCTCCATAAGCGATTCTTCTGAACTAGATAAAAATTTCTCCCAGGAATACCTACCCTTCATTAAAGTCAGCCTTATACAATATCTATCAACTTGAAAATGCTGATTAGAAAAATATAAGTAATATGCATCCCGATAACACTTATCCACATGATATTCTTCGCAGATAATAGTATAGTTAATATCTATTACATTTAATAAATACTTTAAAAACTGCTTTCCAGTTATACTTTTAAGATATGATTCTGGGCAAAATATTCCGTCGATAGTATCATCATACTCTGGCCAAAGACGCTTTATAAATTCGTTTGTTTTCTTTTCCTTATTGTTTTCGGGAATGTAAGTATATGTTTGTATTTTTTGCATTTTTATCGCCTTTTAATAATTTATCTTATATGTTTTATCACCTTCAGCATAAACAAAAATCCTCTTATCAATCATCTTATGTAATATTCCATCCATATTGTTTATATCAAATATACACAAATCATTTTCTCTATAAGGACAAGTCCAATTATCAGAATGCATATTACATTTTCCACCATATTTAGGTAGCCATTCAATAATCTCTTTACATGTAAACCCTTTATGTTCGCTCAAGTGTGTAATTGCTTGTAAATATATGCAGTAATTTGACTCATCTAACTTTACTACATAATCCTTGATAATTTTCTTTATCAAGATGATAATGTTTCCTATATCCATGTTAGGATCAGATATACCTGTTATGACATTAATTATCTTTTTAAGGAAAAGATCTTCAACGAAAGCTATTACAATATCTTTTATTCTGATATGATAACGACTATCCCGTAAATAAAGTTGCGAAGGAGTCTTTTTATCAAATATAAATGAATCACCTTCATCAAATTCACAATCTGGCAATTCATTGTTTGAAAGGATTTTAATAAGTTCTTCTTTTAAGGATTGATCATCAACATTGTATTTATTGAATATTTCTGTTATTTTATCTTGAATATCTTTTCTAGTCACTTCATAAACAGCCATACTTTCCTCCATGCAAAAACTTTCATTCTGCTCCATATATAGGTCAAATATGCCACATCTTTTATTATACCATATTTGTCAACCACTATATATAGTATAATCCTAAAAATCAATGCTTTTCTGTATTCGAAGAATCTATCAACTTCATCTTGTTTAAATACGTTAACTTCCTGATATTTTTCCACTCAAATATCTTTTTTGACATAAAACCTGATGAAATTTCAGGTTTTTTTGATTTTTTCGTCTCCCGCCTCTTCGTTTAGGCTTCAGTTCTTCATATTTCTCAACCATTTCTGATTCAAAAAATGCGATTGCTTCTTCAAGGCTTTTGCTAAACTGATGACAAAACAACAATTTTGTGATACAATAAATTTAAGATGTCAGCTTGTCTCTCTGGGACAGGGTTCTTGTCCGTATAATTCATGAACACCGTCCGGATATTTCGGGAACGTTGTCCCAGATTGGCAAGAATCATCACCTGTGTGATGAGTTCATTTTTGATCTTGCGTTTCCAGTAAAAGTACTTATCTTTGATCAATCCGTTTCGGATACACAATTCGGAAACGTTAAGACCGCTGGCTTTCTGATCGGCGATCCTGGTCGCCCATTCGTTAAGCATTGCCTGATGTACGATAGTTTTAGCTGACATGAGAAATACCTCCTAAGATTGTAATAAAAAATAACAATTAAATGGTGATATTATCTCATGAATGTGGTAAGATTAAAAGGTACTCGTTATTGAGTGCTTACGCCACTTCCGTTAGTCTTAAAGTGTCCTAATTCGTTTCAAAAATCTTACATCGATTGGCGTAAGATTGGCGTATTTGATAGTTCTAAATCCCTTGTAAAGCCCATAAATACGGCATTTCTTATCATAAACTTTTAAGGGTCGGGATAATTACTACTTTTTGTTCTCTTTAGAATCTTGTAATGACCATATCAATTTCACTCATCAAATCTTTATATTCATCCTTCGACATTATATGATTTACTTCATTACATAAAGAAATAATCTTTACTTCAGAAAGTTGTTCCGCTAATTCCTTTCCTTCTATTGATGCCACGATAATCTGATTGTCCGTTTTATTCCACGTAAGTAGAGATTTCAACACACTTTCCAAATGATCCTTATCCTGTTCCAACACATTCGGTGAATCGATTACTATCGGAAATGATATTATCATATCTGCAATACTCTTCTGTGTTTCTAAAAAAGACAACACTTGTGCAATCTTACACCTCGGGCCATACGCCCCACTTGCTTCAATGAAAGAACCAGGCTCACTTTGTCTCGGTACTTGGTCACTCGGAATATCTAGTTTTCCATAATTTGAATTCAATACTGATAAGTATTTCAAGTTTGCACTCGTTTTGGCTTGTTGGTATTCTTTTAGCAATTCTCTTATATTCTTATTATTTTCATTCAGATCAGAGATTATTTCTTCATTTTCGGCTATTTTTTTACGATATTCTTCCAACAGCTTCCTAGTGGTTTTTGCCTTCACGTATGTATCATATAAGCCTTGTTCATTGTTTAAGGAGCTTTCATAGTTCTTTAATTTTGCCTGATAACCCTCATATTTTTCTTTGAGTTTTTTGATTTTTTTCTCAACTTTCTCTGTTTCAGAAGTTATTCTTATATAATCATCGTTTAATGATTCTAGCAAATATGCTTGTTCTAACTTCTCTGATAATGATTGCTCAAAGAACAGGCCACATCTTGGGCACTCAACAACTTCTGTTTTAGCAGTTGGTGTCACATCATTCTTTTTAATATACTTTGCTAAAACCTCTTTTTCATTCAAGTGATTTTGATACAAATCTTCTGCATCAACCAATTCTTTACGACATCTTGCAATATCTTTTAAAATGGAATTAATCTCATCTTTCCTACATAGAATAGCTGCTTCCAAATCTTTTGTATCAAAAGCCATCTGAGTATCATCTAACCCCATCTTTAGCGTTTCTATTACAGTTCTATACTTTTCATTTTCTTTCGTTAATTTCGATATTCTATTGCTATTTACTTTTTGCCGCTTGTTCTGTTCAACATAATCGCCGTCTAATACTCCAAGATGGAAGAAATAACTATCTTTCCGTTGTGGCATATCAAACTGTGTCATCCTATCAAATGAATATGAATTTGTACTCCATCCATTCTCTTGATCAATATAATAGGGTAAATAGTAAAAAGCTGGCGGACATTTTGTGATAGTACCTTCTGCATCTTTTCCAACTAGTTCTATCTCAAACTCAAATAAATCGGCTAAAAAACATCCAAATTCTCCTACAGTGTGACATTTAGTAACAAATTTCATGTTTTCAAACACCACGAACATATTGCATAATCGTCCTACAGTGTATTCTTTTTCTCTAAGAACAAAGCTGAGGATTGTCATATAATTCAGTGTTTTTATCGGATTAGGAAAATATACTTCCGCACCCAATGTGTAATACAGGGATTTCATTATTACTGATTTACCATAATGATTCCCTTCACTTGTTATCATATTTTTTCCTGGGGCAAATTCTACTTTTTTTGCTTCTTTATCAGTTAAATCAACTAATATCAAAGATTTAAATATTAGGTTCAAATAGAATCACCTCCATAACAGTATTTATAAGCCAACAGCATTATTAGCATTTTGAGGTAATACTCTTCTGAATATGCGGCTGCTATTTTTTCACGATCTACACATTTCTCATAAACCATCTTTAGTAAGGTTGAAAAATCGTCATTTCTTTCATCAACAGTTTCTTCAATAATCGTAATAATATTCTTTCTTGTATTTATAAAAGCTTCCTTCTTTGAAAACATATCCATCTTAATCATAGAATACCGCTGAGTATACTCTCTTATTTCTCTTGCTGATGAAACATTAAAGCGTGCAAACAACTGATTTTTGTCTGGCAATTGTACCGCTAAACCAGTAGTGATTGTAGCATTTATATCTGAGCTTAGAATGCCTTTCTTCTTAAATATTTCATTTACATCCGAACAATCTTCATCTAATTCCCAATTGAATTTTGCATCAAGTTCATCAAAAATTGTTCTAAAAATCGCTCTTGCAGCGGCTATTTGAAGTGCCGAATCTTCTTTTAATAAAAAACTTTCGAATTGATGCTCCACTTCATCCTTATGTCCATTAGTAGATAGACTAGATTTCACAAAGAAAAAATGAGACAAATCAACTTCATCTTCTGAAATCTTCATATCTTCTGCTATTGCTTTTACTATCTTTTTAACATTAGAATTATCTTTAAAGTCCTCTAAACAATTTCGTTCATTCGTAAAAATGCTTTCTTGTTTATTAACTATATCTGTATTACAAATAAGAGAGGCTTCCTCAACATTTCCTACAAATTTCTGTGCATTTTTATATAGTTTCTGAAACCAATCGTCCTTTATTACAGTCGCCAATGAATACTGCTTATCTGTGCTTTTAGTCTTCACCTGATATAAATGTATCCCTGTAGGATCTTCTGGATTTTCGATAATAACTACATCCTCTATATAATCCATCAGAATAACATAATCCATAGAATAGTATTCCATTATCAGTTGCATAGCATAACTAATTTGAACAGTCAATCTATTCTTTGTTCTAGAGCCAGAAATATCATTTTTATTCAATTCTATTTGTTCTTTTAATGACATATCAGCTCCCCCTTTCTTATTGCAACAAAAAGCTCACGACAACCTTCGCTAACAGAAGATAACCTGAGACTCTAATATCATCTTTCCAATTCTATTAACATCAAATCATTCCAACAATCACCGCTTAGCGTGTAGCTTTCACTAAAGCATCTTTGTCTCATAATAGATATAGAACCTTTACTAATCCAAGACCTTTGATTGTGGAAACCATCTATATTCTCTGTTTAGGAACAAACTCTATCCTAAGAGCCATTCCCATACCTTCTGCTAGACGCTTCAATAGATTAACAGAAGGATTTCTGGTTCCATTCTCCAACTTGCTAATATCAGCCTGATTGATTCCTGTACGCTCTGCCAACTCCTTTTGAGTAAGATTCTGGGATGTACGAGCATCAACAATAGCTCTGATCACATCCATCTCAGGCTGGATTGCTTCGTATTCTTTACGAAATTCTTCATCTTTCAGCTGTTCTGAAAGCATATCGTTTAATGTTTTCATGATCATCCCATCCTTTCAATGTAATCAGCTCTTCGCTCCTTTGCTAGTCTTTTCTCTTCTGGCGGAGACTTTTGCGTTTTCTTCACAAAACCATTGGTAAGTATTATCTTACCCTCGTAATAGAAGAAATATAACACTCTGGTGATGTTGCTCCCGACTTTACACCTAAATTCAAATATTCCGTCATCAAGATGCTTGCTATATGGTTCCCTCAGTGAATTTCCCTTCTCTTGAAGTATAGATAATAAACCGTACATTTTCGCTCGCATCTTAACATCAAGAGCATTTATAAAGTCCTCTACTGGAGATTCCCCATCTTCTTTTTCATAAGCTATAACTATGAATTCTGTCATATGTCTTCCTCTGATTGTATTATATGGCAAATACGCCATATTGTCAATTATCAATTAAGTCTGTTTCCAAGTATATCCACATGACGTAATCTTACAAAAGGGGCAAATTTATCTTACCGCACACAACCAATGGGATCTGGTAAAACTATCCCCGATAGAATACTATCAGTACTGTGTTACAGGCATTTACCCACTATAAACAAACAAGCTCATATATGGTGGTTCCATATATGAGCTCAAGGTTTACCTGAGTGTCCAAAATCAGGGTTTATTGACTTTGGGTTTGTGTCCTTGACAAAGGGAGTAATTTATTGAGGGGCAAGTTTGAGGGTCTGGTTTGAGGGTCTGGTTTGAGGGTTTCAAACAATGTAAGCGGTACATAATGAGTACCACCTGAAAATCAAGCCGCCTTGCGCGGCCACGTTTATTTTTTCCTTTTGCATTCCTCGGGCAGGTTATCTGACCAGGGAAGCAGCTCCTCACAGAAATCCAGATTCTTATCATCCATGTGGTTCGGGATTTCAGTAAGCAGATGTTTTATATATTCATAAACATTCAGGTTATTAGCCTTGGCGGTTTCTACTATGCTGTAGATCACAGCACTGGCTTTTGCACCTGATATAGTGTCTATCATAACAAAGTTCTTCTTACCGATACAGAAGTTCCTTATAGACTGTTCAGTGCTTTATTCATATATGAGCATAAAGCGCTTTATCCTTAGTATATTTTTATCCTCATCTTTTGTCAAGAAGCACATAAGCACTACAATTATCCGACAAAAGATGAGAATAATCACTTTACCTTAATCCACAGATACGGGCAAACTCATCTTCGTCATCCGGCCATAGCGGTTCTTCGGCATTTAATCCGGGAGTGCTTTTATCCATTGCGGCTTTCAGCATTTCAAGTGACGGTTTAGCGTAGATTCGCGTAGTTTGGGTTGATGCATGTCCAAGTATCCTTGAAACCAGTTCAAGCTCGACGCTGTTCTGGTAAAGATTCGTTGCCCTTGTCCTACGGAACATATGTGGATGAACATTCTCCGGAAGTTCCGGATGTGACGGCCTGATAATCCGGACATATTTATCAATGATCCGTGCAACATTCCCTGGCGACATAGGATGAACCTGCTCGTGGATGACTGTATAGAATAACTGTTTTATCTCAGGTGAATCCGGACCATGATACAGATTCATATAATTCCTCAAGTGGTCTGCAGTATTATCGGAAAGCGAAACAATACGCTCACGGTCTCCTTTCCCTCTGATCCTGAGATATGGGATATCCTTCTGAAGATTTACATCAGATGTCATCAGTCCAAGAAGTTCACTGAGGCGTATCGCAGAATCATATAGGATGATCATAATCGTCGCATCTCGTATCCCACGCTTGTTTTTAGCTGGAGCAGTAAAAAGTGCCTTCAGGCATTCTTCACTCAGAGTCTCCTTTTCTTTATCCGGAGTTCTGAGAAATGGGACCCTTGATACCGACAAAGCATTCTGTTGTAGGGAAATGTCCCCGTCTGCAACATACCACATATAGGCTTTGATTGCCGCGAGCCGTTGGTTGCATGAGGTTTTTTCATATCCGGTCTCTTGCAGGTATTCCATGAACCCGAGAAGGAAGTCACGGTTACAGTCATCAAAGGAGAATTCTTTTAACGATAATCCTTTTGATGTAATGTAACGCCTAAGTACCGTCAGCGCATCTCGATAAGCTTTTATTGTATGTGGGCTTCTGGAGCATTGGGAGGTCAGATATATATCCAGGAAATCATGTGTCCTGGAAAAGAACAGATCTTTGAAGTTTTTAACTTTCATGCTGCACCTCCGGAATCACACGTGATGATATAACGTCCTTCCGGCGCACGGTCCGGAAAACGTCTTCTACCTGGTGAAAATAATAATACGTTTCCATGGAGCCCATATGCCCAAGATAGCTGCTGAGATAAGGCATCATTACCTGCAACGGTATATCAGCTTCCATCCAGTTGCTTATCCTTTTGGTAACAAATGCGTGTCGCAGACAGTGTACCGTAGGTTTTTTATCACATGTTTTTGATGACCTGGTAGCGTTCCAGAACTCGTTGAACTTTTTATCTATCGAGGTTTTCTGGACAGGGTGTTCAGGATGCCGGCCCGGAAAAAACCATACCGATGCTGAACCGAGATATGTATTCAACCATTGGCGATAGTCTTTGCATAGCTTACGGAGATCTTCGGGTAGGTATACAATCCTATCCTTTCGGCCTTTTGAATGGTAAATTGTCAATAAACCATTGTCTGTATCGAGATTTTCAGTTTTCAAGGAACACGCTTCATTAATACGAAGCCCGCAACAATAGATCAATCGGAACAGTACTTTGTATTCATATGCCATTCGCCGGAATACTGGGACGGGATCTCTGGGTTCATAAAGATCAACCTGTTTAAAGAATTCCCTGATGTCCTCATCCTTCATCAGATAGGGAACTACTTTTTCAGGTCTGGGCAGGTTCGCAGGTATGTATGCAGGTATGCCCATTGTATTAAGGTAAACACAAAAATTCCGTAATGCCTGTAACCGGTTGTTCTGTGTTGTTTTTGTTTCTGTCCCTGATTTCGAAGCCCATGACTCGAATAATGGTTTTGTAATCACAGTTTCTCTAACATCTTTGTCCGAACAATACTGATCAAAACGATACAGCCAGTATGCGGGATTGTCATACATAAAGCCTGCCTCGCGGCGTGAGACGATATAATCCACGATCAGTTTTGAGAAAACACTGTTATACATATATTCCTTATGCATGGAACGCACCTCCTTTGTAAGAGATGCAGGTCTCTTCTAGGGATAAAGGGCACAATCTCATTCTCTTTTCATCCAGGGATAGATATTTGCGGACTGTATCGTCAGTGGAATGTCCCAGGGAGTCAGAGATCAGTTCGACCTTTGTGCTTCCTTCAAGGAGCTGTGTTGCAAATGTTTTCCTTACCACATGGAAGCCGTATCTTTTATCAGTCGATGGGCCAATGAACCTTGTTAAAGCTTTGGAACATACACTACGTGTCAGCCTCCCGTAAGGAGCTTTATGGCCGATGAACAAAAACGGTTCATCGCTTTTTGGTCTTCCATCACGAAGATAGCGGAACAGGATATTGCCGGTTTTTACAGGCATGGGCATGACAAGAATTTTTCCTGTCTTTTGCTGGATGATCCTGATAGTTCTATGCTTCCAGTCGACATTTTGAAAGCACAGTCCAGTGATGTCTGATGCACGAAAACCCATTGACAGCCCTATGCATAACATCGCATAATCGCGTAAGGCTTCGGGTGAGAGCATATCAGAATCTACAGCCCAGATTGCTGAAACTTCTTCCTTAGATAGAGTACGGATAACAGAAGTCTTTGGAGAAGATACATTCGGCAAAGCTCGGAACAAATATGGATCATCGATCATTCCCTGTTCATACAGATAAATGATAAATCTGCGTATACGGCAATTGTAAGCTGCTTTACCTTCCGGTGTGTCGTGGCAGTCCTGAACATTGAAGTCCTTTATTATGGATGGTGTAACTTCAGAGAAGCTAATGATGTTGATACTTTGAAGGTATTTGCAGAATCTCAGATTGCTCGATCTTTGCATCGCAATCGTGGAAGGTCGCCACCCTTCGCGCTTTAACAGCTGCAGATAATCTGCAAGAGGTTCTCTAAGCCATAAGGAAAGAGAGTCTTCCTGCCTGCTACGTAGAGGATCGCCTGTATAGCCAATTTCTATGGAGCCAGTCTCCAGAAAGGTTAAAAACTGACAAAGAGAGCGGCGATGCTGTTTCCATCCTGAACCCAGTAAGGGCTTTATCTGGTTGAACCAGCACCACAAAAGAGTATCGTTTAAAACCGCTTGATGCATATCCAGAAAGATGTACAGAAGTGTCAGGATATGGCGTGAGCCTTTCAATACAGTTTTGCCATAACGGGCCTTCGCCATTCCTGCAAGGAATTCATCAATCAAAGGTATTGTAACCGATTGATACTCTTTTCCAGAATTTCTGTGAAGCTCCTCGTCAGACAGTGTTATGATCTGATGGCTCATCTGTTTGTTCAAAGCAAGTGAAAGGCCAGGCGAACATAAACCTTTTTCAGCCAGATAGTTTAAAAACTTCCGTATAAGATCCTCATAAACATCTTTTGATTTAGCTGATGAATGATGATCATCCTTATGGAATCTTAACAGGATATCATAATCAAGATGTTCTACACTGTCGAGACCTTCTTTTTGTAAATACAATAGGAATCTAGCACAAGCAATCCGATGCCTGTCATCATTCTCGGGATGGGCAGCAATAAAATCATCAAGTATGGAACGAAAGTTAGGACTCAGTTGATAATACGGTGGTTTACGGCAATACAGATGTTCTACAGATATGCTACCTGCCTTTCTGATGTCCTCTAGCTGATCAAGGAAATGCCTGGAGCTTGTGTACTTTCTGTGATTCCAGAATGGTTTGCGTTCCTCAATCCATTGGTATGCTGTTTCTGATGAATAAACCTTCCCAGCATCCACAAGGAAGCTGTGTAGTTCCTTATAACATACTTTATGTGCGCTGATTTCGGAAGGGCTGAAGTTTTCGTCTTTCAGAAACTTCAAAATAGTTGCTACATTTGTTTCGAATTGTTTCATTGGAATTCACCTCCTGTGATTTGGTGATTCCATTATCGAAGACAAATGAAATTTTATCCACATATTTTTTGTGAAAAACAGCTGTTTAAGCACATCTTGACAAAAGATGAGGATAAAAATATACTAAGGATAAAGCGCTTTATTCATATATGAGCATAAAGCGCTGAACGTAGCATAAGATCCTTCTGCGTTGGCAAGCATAACTGGCACATCATAGATTCTGTAAATGGAGCTAAGGCAAGTGCTTTTCTTTACAGTATCGCCGAAAGTGCTAAGGCTAACGGACTAAAACCGTACGAGTATTTCCGGTACCTGTTAAGCGAGCTTGTAAAACATCCTAGGGATAATGTCCCGGAAGATGTATTAGACAGGATAATGCCGTGGTCAGAGGAACTTCCTGATTGTTGTAGAAAAACAAAAACAAGGTAATAACCTATGCCAGCCTTGAGGGCTGGCTTTATTTGAGGTCAGGACGGGTTATTTACCATTTACCGCACATCCGGGTGCGGTTGTCAAGTACTTTTTTGATATTTTTTGTACTGGAGAGCATAATAAAACACGCTACCCTCCAGCAATATTCGTGGAGTTAGCGTGTTGCAATTAGTCTATAAAGTTAGGTTGACCGTAAGGTGCCCACGTTGGTGACAGGCACCAACGTGGAGGTCTTACGAAAAGCCCAGGAGGCGTCGGAAAAGGCTTTGAGGGTTAAAAAATAAAGGAAGTTAAGAAAGATAGAGGAAGGATGTTCTCGTTATCGTGTCAGTGACTGTGTCCGTGCCCCACAATTCCATGTATCAAGGCAAGCAATTATTCCCAGGGCAGAAGTGGGAGTAGATTACTACTTTGCCTTGTTTAGCTTTCTTAAAATTGTACGAACTAATTTTTTCCGTTCTTCCTTTTCGAAAACTATAATAATATGTACAAAAACCCCGACCA
>JAEEGG010019191.1_pt1 | contig 13820 bp, 7 predicted proteins | sample 9134161 | NCBI WGS metagenome assembly JAEEGG01 (sample SAMN16246543, study PRJNA631951) | gut metagenome | biome: gut microbiome; feature: rumen; material: CR-attached | host: Bos | place: Iran: Karaj | collected 2018-10 | reverse complement strand
GCTACTACTATCTGCCCAATACCTACAATCTGAATCAAAGCGGATACTACCTTGGCAATAGCAACGGTTCGGTGCAGAACACCTATTTCCCGGGGGCTTTGGAGGGTAGCCTTGGCAACCCTGACATCACCTGGGAGCGTGCCCGAAAGTATGACGTTGGTCTGGAGACCAAGTTCTTCAAGGATCGTCTCTCGATCGATTACGACTGGTTCTACGAGAAGCGCGACAATATTCTCACCACGCTCGGTACCATCCCTTCGATCTATGGTGTGTCGGCTGGCGATGTTCCTCCTGCCAATGTCGGTATTACCAGGAACCAGGGATTCGAAGCCGTCGTGAACTGGACCGAACGCCGGGGCAAACTGCTCTACACCATCAGCGGCAACATCAGCTATGCCAGGAACAAGATCATCTACAAGGCCGAGGCCTCGAATCCATACCCCTGGATGAACGAGACCGGGCATGCCATCGGTCAGCGTTTCGGCCTCACAAGCGATGGGCTGTTCAACACACCCGAAGAACTTGATGCACGTCCATACAATACATATACGGGCAATGCAGCAACGCTGGGTGATATCCGCTACAAGGACCTCGACGGCGATGGCAAGATTGACATGAACGACCGTTCACCCATCGGCAAGCCCAACTATGCAGAATATCATTTCGGCCTGAAGACTGAGGTCGCCTACAAGGGATTTGATGTCCGGCTCCTCTTCACGGGCAGCATCAATGGCTCGTACTACCTCAACAGTGGTTACACCATCCCGTTCTTCAAGGCGGCAGGCAATGCCTGGAAGTGGCAGTACGATGGCCGATGGACCGAGGAGAAGTACAAGGCTGGCGAGGACATCAGCTATCCGCGTGCTACCTACGATGCCACATCGGGCCATAACAACTTCCTGCAAAGCGACTATTGGGTGAAATCCACCAACCATCTCAAGCTCAAGAACATCGAAATAGGTTACACCTTCGACTTCTCAAAGCATAACATTCCACTCAGTGGTCTTCGTATCTACGCCAATGCCAACAACGTATTCACCTTCAGGAATGCCCTTTCGGATTATGGTATCGACCCCGAGACAACCGATGGCAGTGCCTACATCTATCCTCTTACAAAGGTCCTGACCGTGGGTCTAAATTTCCGTTTCTAAAATAAAATTGGAGATACAAATATGAAAAAGTATATCGAAACCCTGCTCATCGCCTCTGCCCTGATGCTTGCCTCGTGCGATGAATTTCTGGAAAAACCCGACACTACGGGAACTGTGGACCAGGAGGCAGTATATGGTTCAAGCAAGAATGCCTTCTCGGCATTGATGTCGTGTTACAACAATATCCTGCGTCATGGTTGGCCTGGTGGTATGGGCATCGGCCATTGCACTTTTGGTGCCATATCAGGCGAGGTAGGCCGGGGCTACAGCTGGCACGGCAGCTACAACATCGTGCAGCAGGGCCTGTCGGTGAACGGTACCGACGGTTCGGATGCCGGAGCCGATCACTACGGCAACAACTGGAAGTTCATCCGTCAGTGTTTCCTCGTCAAAGAGAACATCGACCTGGTGCCCGATATGAGCGATGCCGAGAAGGCAAGTATCCGAGGTGAGGCCACAGCCCTTATCGCCTACCGTTATATGGGTATGTTCTATCGCTATGGAGGTGTACCTCGTGTGGAGAAGTCGTTTAGCTCAAACGATGACCTCACCGCAGGGCGCGAAACGCTGCAGGGCACGCTCGACTACATACTCCAGCTCTGCGACGAGGCCTACGACCTTGTTCCCGACAAGTGGGATGCAGCCAATACCGGCCGCATCACAAAGGGAGCAGTTCTTGCCATCAAGGCCCGCACATTGCTTTTCGCCGCACGTCCATTGTTCAACAGCAGCACTCCCTATCTCGACAACGGCGAACTGAACGACCTCATCTGCTTCGGCAGTGCCGACAGGCAGCGCTGGCAGCAGGCCATCGACGCCAACCTCGCAGTGCTCAACTGGGCAAGGTCGAACGGCGTGGAACTCATCAATACCGGTGGTGCAGGCGAAGGTCGCCCCAACCCCAATGCCTTCGACGACTATGCCACTGCTGCGTCCACTCCGGGAAGCCGCGAGATTATCCTGGCCTACAAGAACGACAGGAACGAGGGTAGCGACCCGATGGTGAACTTCATCAACTGTTCGAACTACCAGACCACCAACCGCTACGACACCGATTGCAGCGGCGTGCTGACCAATTTCATCGAGAACTACTATGCCGCCGACGGCACCGACATCGACTGGCCGAAGGCTGGCGACACGGCACCGCGCGACGGGTCGGACTGGGTGGCAAACGTCGCACGTCTCGAACCCCGTGCTTTGGCCGACATCAAGTGGGGCGGTCACGACTCGATGAACAATCCGGGCGAATACAACTGGCAGAACCAGGGCTGGAACCGTGGCGGCTATTCCGCCGACAAGGGCAAGGGCGACATCTTCCCCAATGCCATCGACGGCGACAAGGGTTGCGGCGAACGCACCAAGTTCTTCTACAGGGCAGGTTCCCGCCTGTGGTTCGAGGCGCCTTTGTTCCGTCTGGCAGAGACCTACATGAACCTTGCCGAGGCGTACAACGAGGTGGGCGACACGCAGAACGCGCTCAAGTACCTCAATGCAGTTCACAACCGTGCCGGTCTGCCCTCGGTCACCGAGTCCGATCAGGCGAGGCTCCGCGCCGTCATCCAGCGCGAGGATGCCGTGGAATTCTTCCAGGAGAATCACCGCTACTTCGACGTGAAGCACTGGAAGCACCCTGGCATCGACAAGGGCATCTGCGGCGGCGAGATGCGCATGCTGCAGTTCAACATCAAGGACACCGACGAAGCCACATGGCCCTATGCCGCCAGGTGGATCGAGACCTATTGGGATGCAGTGGCGTACAACGCCTTCTGGAGCCCCGCCATGTATCTCGAGCCATTCCCTCAGTCGGAAATCAACAAGGGTACCATCACCCAGAACCCCGGATACTAATTGGACGTGAGAAATGAAAATCGATAATTTGAAATTCAAAGAAACAAATTATATGAAAAAGAAATTTATGACCGTTGCCTTGGGTTTGCTGACACTTGCTCCTGCAGCACTGAATGCCCAGGATGCAGCTTCCGCCAATGAGCATGCGGCAGGGAATGTCTCCACGGCATCCATTGCTACCGTTGCGGGCGACGAACTGTACAAGACCGTTACGTCAAACTTCACGAATACCCTGGTGGGCCGTCTCTCCGGTCTGATTGTCAGCGAGGGCACAGGCGAACTTGGCTCCAACGATGCCCGCTACCTGGTGCGTGGCATGGGCAGCTTCGGCATCGGCAGCTGGAACACGGCAAAGATCTTTGTCGATGGTTTCGAGGTTACGCCACAATATCTGTCAGGTCTTTCGCCCACCGAGATCGAAAGCCTGTCCGTACTCAAGGACGCCGCTGCCCTTGCCGTCTATGGCGAAAAGGGTGCCAACGGCGTGATCCTGATCGAGACGCGACGCGGCCAAGTCGGCAAGCCCTCCATCAACGCCCGTTTCCGCTCCGGCGTACAGCTTCCTGCGAAGATCAACCGTCCGCTCGACTCCTACGGCTACGCTTCGCTCTACAACCAGGCAGTGTCGAACGACAACGGCATGCGTTGGACCCCCGCCTATTCTGCCGATCAGCTCGAAGCCTACCGCAGTGGAAAGGGCACGAACGTCGATTGGTACGACGAGGCACTGAAGGGCAGCGGCCTCTTCGTCGATGGCAACGTCGCATTCAACGGCGGTTCGAAAAACGCACGCTACAACATCGACCTGGGATACCTCAACAACAGCGGTATTCTGAACACTTCGAACACCGATAGGACGAGGAACCTCGGCTACTCGAAGTACAACCTTCGTGCCAACCTCGACTTCAGCATCCTCGACATCTTCGACGTGAGGCTCGACATGGGCGGGCGCATCGAGCACACCGCGCGTCCCAACTATTCCATCAGCCAGCTCTTCACCGACCTGTCGCGCTATCCCTCCAACGTCTACGACGTCTTCGACAATGAGGCGGAAGCCCTCTACTCGGGCACTGCCGTCTATCCCAACAATCCCTATGCCTCGGTCAACGCCCTGGGCTGGCAGTCCTACAAGGCGCGCACGCTGCAGACCAACTTCTCGGTGCGCGAACGGCTCGACATGGTCACGCCCGGTCTCTATCTGAAGCAGTCGGTGTCGTTCTACAGCTACACGCTCAGCGCCTACAGCAAGACGCGCAACTATGCCCGATGGCATCAGGGCGCCACCACCACCACCGACGAGACCACCACCATCACTGCCAGCGGCTATGGTTCGAACGGACTGCAGGACTGGAAGCAGTACAAGCTGACGGCGGGCTACGACCGCACTTTCGGCCGACACGCCGTCGCGTCGATGCTCAGCATGGACGTGTCGTCCTACAAGGGCGACAGCCACGACTCCTATCGCTACAAGTACAATACGCTCAATCTGAACGGCTTCGTCCACTACGACTACGACCACCGCTATGTGGCTGAACTCGCCATCTCGCGTTACGGCAACGATGCCTATGCCGAGGGCAATCGCTGGAGCACCTATCCCGCGCTTTCGCTGGCGTGGGTCGCCAGTGCCGAAGATTTCCTCAAGGATAACGACATCGTCAACTATCTGAAGGTTCGCGCATCGGCTGGTCTTGCAGGATCGTCCGAATCATCATCAACGGGTGTGCTCTCCAGCTTCAACACCTCGGGCCGTTACCTTTTCAAGGACTTCTTTACCTACAGCTATATCGGTGCCTTCTACACCGGAAGGAACCAGGGCGCCTGGCAGACCACCTACGTCCCCATGTTCGTGCCCAACGAGAAGGCGCACGCCGAGCGCAGCACGAAGTACAATCTGGGCATCGATGCCACCCTGTTCCATCGCCTCGAGCTCTCGGTCGATGCCTATCTCGACAAGCGTCGCGACATCCTGGTGCTCGACAATTCGCTCATGGGCTACTATGGCAAGCAGTATTACTTCTCCAACCTCGGCAAGATGACCAGCTGGGGCGTTGACCTTACCACAGCCTACTCGGGCAGTTGCGGCGATTTCGACTATCGGGCCTACGGCATGATGACCTTCGGCAGGAACCGCATCGACGAGATGGCCGAAGTGCCTACAGCCAATGACTTCAGCGCCAGGACAGGCCGTGCCTATGGTGCATTGATAGGCCTTGTCGCCGACGGGTTCTACGACATCAACGACTTCGATGCCTATGGCAATCTTGTCAGCGGTGCCACGCCGGCATTCGGAACCGTGCAGCCTGGCGACATCAGGTACATCGACCTCGATGGCAACAACGTGATCGACCAGAACGACGTCACAGCGGTGGGGCGCACCGAATATCCCGAGTGGTACTACAGCTTCGGCGGCAAGGTGGGTTACAAGGGCTTCGACCTCGAGGTGCTCTTCCAGGGTGCAGCCGGTGTTTCGGTCAACCTGCTCGACAACTGGGATCAGGTGGTGGCATTCGTCGATAACGGCAATGCCTTCGACATCGCCAAGGGTGCCTGGGCATACTATCCTACAGAGGGTATCGACAACCGCACTCATGCCACCTATCCTCGTCTGACGACACAGAGCAATGAGAACAACTATCAGCTCAGCTCGTTCTGGGTGAAGGACGCTTCCTATCTCAAGCTTCGCACGGTAGAGCTCGGCTACAACTTCAGCCCCGAGAAGCTGAAGAAGTGTGGTATCGAAAACCTGCGCGTATATCTCAATGCAAACAATCTTTTCACGATCAGTTCGCTATTGAAAGACTATGACATCGACCCCGAGAATGTAGTAAGTCGCTATCCGATGATGAAGTCCTTCAATGCAGGAGTAAGTATAACATTCTAAACCATTATGAAAAAGATGAAATATCATATTCTTGTTGCGACTGCATTGATGGTCTCGATGTCGTCGTGTGAAGACTTCCTCGACACAAGTCTTGATACAAACCAGACCAATGAGACATTGGCAACCAACCGAGGCAGCATCTGGGCTTTTGCCAATGCGTTCTATGCACCAATTCATTATGGCTATTCTGCCATCGACGGCAATATCTTTGCATCGGCATCCGACGAAGCCCAGCAGACATCTGCCTCTTCCGATGTAATATATTTCAATAAGGGTATGGTCAATGCCAACGTAAACCCGCTGTCATATCACTACACCAACTGCTACGAGGGCATTCGTGCTGCCAACTACTTCCTCGACTATGTAGCCGACGGCAAGGGCAAGGCTTTGCTCGAACTGAACCGCAACCTGGTGACCGATGCCGACAACTACAAGCGTGACCTGCTCTCACTCGACTGGTACATCGCTGAGGCTCATATTGCAAGGGCCTACTATTATGCCGAACTGATAAAGATGTACGGGGGTATGCCCATCATCGAGCAGACCATGTCGCAAAGTGGTGGCGCGATGGTAAGCCGTTCGTCTTACGAAGAGTGTGTAGAGTACATCGTGGGCGAGATTGATGCGTGGAAGGACAAGTTGGCAAAGGATTGGAGCAACTATGCCGATCGCGAAGGTCGCTTCACGCTGGGTGCGGCATTGGCGCTTAAGTCACGCGTACTGCTCTATGCCGCCAGTCCGCTCCACAACCCCACCGACGATCATGCCAAGTGGCTTCGTGCAGCTCAGGCAGCCAACGAGCTACTGACGTGCAGCGACATCAGCTACAGTCTGGATCCAAGCTACGACAACTATTTCAAGGGCGAGACCTCGCTGACGAGTCCGGAAACCATCTACCTGGTTCGCAGGGAAGCTTCGAACAACCTCGAAAAGGCCAACTATCCGATAGCAACTCCCGGCGGCAGGAGTGGAGTATGTCCTACAGAGAACCTTGTAAGTCAGTATGAATACATCGGTGAGCCTGTAGCCAATGATCCCTATGCAAATCGCGACCCACGTCTGGCAGCCTCCATTGTGACGAATGGCAGCCAGTGGAATGGCCGTCAGATTGCACAGGCACCCGGTGAAACCGACGATATGGCTCACGCCAATGCAAGTCCTACGGGCTATTACCTCAAGAAGTTCCTCACCGACGAACTGAACCTGGTCCAGGGTCAGACGGCGCAGCACAACTGGGTGGCTTTCCGGTATGCCGAGATCCTTCTCAACTATGCTGAAGCCATGAATGAGGCCTTTGGTCCAAACAACCGACCTGATGGTTTCGCTATGTCGGCGGTGGAGGCTTTGCAGCAGGTGCGCGACCGTGCCTCAGTCAGTCTTCCTGCTGTCAACTCATCGACGATCGAGACATTCCGCAACGCCGTGAAGCATGAACGTCAGATCGAACTTGCCTTCGAGGACCATCGCTACTGGGACCTCCTGCGCTGGAAGGATGCGATGCGCGTGTTGAATCAGCCCGTCAGTGGCGTGAAGGTCTCCAGGTCGGCACAGGGCTATGCCTATTCGGTGGTGGAGGTCGCTCCGCGCGTGTTCTACGAGAGAAATTATTATCTGCCGCTTCTTCATTCCGAAATCGAGAATTCCAACGGCACCTTGTCACAGAATCCGAATTATTAGTATTATGAGAAAACTATTACTGTTGGCTGCAGGCTTCTGGGCGGTTTCGGCGCTCGATGCCCAGATCCTGAAGGTGACGCCGCACGCCACATCATGCGCTCTCTATGAGCGTGTGGATGTGGATGTGGAGCTGCAGGGCGAATGGAGCAACCCCTATCGGCAGGAGGAGGCACGTCTCGACATGGTGGTGACTGCGCCCGAAGGCAACGTCATCGTTGTGCCTGCATTCTTCGTCGATGGCGAGTCGGGCAGCAAAAGCCGCTGGGCGGTCCGTTACACTCCTCAGCAGAAAGGACAGTTGACCTATTTCCTGCGCTACGTTCAGCCGGGATTGGAGTCGGTATCACCATCCTACCGGCTTGATGTCAGGGAGGGGGCGGGTCACGGCATTCTTCACACTGCCGACAACTGGACGCTGCGCTTCGACGATGGCACTCCGTTCCGTGGTATAGGCGAGAACATCTGTTGGGAGTCGAGGGCAAACGACGACTCCAGGTATTTCAAGCAGCTGCATGAACAGCACGACCGGTTCAACTATCCTGCCATGCTTCCCAAGTTTGCCGCAAACGGCGGAAACTTCGTTCGTATATGGATGTGCGGATGGAACTTTCCTATCGACAAGAGGGATAGTTTCAACAATCCTCGCTACGAAGCGTGCGAAGGACCAATCAACCCAAGTGCCGTAAAGCGACTGGATGAGACTGTGGAGCTATGCGAGAGACTTGGCGTCAGGATCATGCTGTGCATAGGTGCAGGTGACGTTCGCACCGACAACGAATTCTTCACGAGCGAAGCGGCAAGGGCGGCTCATCGCAACCGTCTGCGTTACATCGTTGCACGTTGGGGATACAGCGAGGCAATCGCAATGTGGGAGTTTTTCAATGAGATTGACAATATTCAGTTCCGCGATAGAAACAATCCTATCCCTGCCAAGGACATCGTCGATTGGCATGCCCACATGGCTCGTTACGTCAAGAGCATCGACGCCTACAGGCATATTGTGACAACCTCCATTTCCCATCGCGACCTGGACGGACTCAATTCCATTGCCGAAATGGACATCAACCAAAAGCATATCTACAACCAGACAACGGTTATCCCTGCGACCATCAACGACTATACCCTCCGATTCGGGAAGCCCTACATCATAGGCGAATTCGGTTACGAGTGGGACTGGTCAAAGAATTTCGATGAATTTGCAGACGGGATGGATATGGATTTTCGTCGTGGCCTGTGGTATGGCTTATTCTCTCCTACACCTGTGACTCCAATGAGTTGGTGGTGGGAATACTTCGACAACCGCAACATGCAACGTTTCTTCCGTGCTCCTGCCTTGGTCAATAAGGAGATGATTGAGTGTGGCAACGGTAGTTTTGTACCGTGCAAGGCAAGTGCCGACAATGGTCAGGTGTTTGCCGTGACATGTGGAAAGAAAACCTATGTTTATCTTTTCAACGACTCAAAGCACGCCATGAAGCGGGTGCAGGTCGAAGCTAGTGGCTCTTTGTGTGAATTAGATATCGAGAAGGCTGCATGGGGTAAGGCCCGAAAGTGCTCAGGCACTATCAGCACTTTGGTAAAACCTAATGCAGAGAAGGTCTTTGTGATTGAATAGTGAAGATAAAAACGGAATACAATGAAAAAATCAATAAAAAAAGTATTTGCATTTCTTGCGTTGGCTTCGGCAGTTGCCTCATGTGGCGACTATCTTGAAATGCCTGATATAATCAAAAATCCCTTGCCCGATGGTTCTGATGAACCGATAACGGGTGATCTGGTGTTCCATGGGACAACCGAAACACTTGCCAATTGGGAGAACGGTGATAAGATATCCTTGTTCGACGGTAAAAGTGTAAGCATTGTCGAAAATTCTGCAAGTTCAGGAACTGTAGCAGAGTTTAAGAAGGCGGTGCCGGAGCTTGTATCATCATGGCTTGCATTCTACCCTGCTACCGAGAATATGACATCAACATCTGCAGTGAGCAGCATACCCACTGTGCAGATTGCAAAAGTAGGGTCTTGCCAGCGTGAAGCTTCAAAAATGATAGCCAAGTCATCGACATCACGTCTTTACTTCCGTAATCTTGCTGCCGAGGTGAGTGTTGTGCTTGACATGGACAATATCAAGAGCATTACACTGACTGCAACGGACGGCACTCCTCTCACGGGTGATTTTACCGTGGATTATTCAAACGACGACCCCATCGTAAAGGCGACTGGAACTACTACCAATTGCGTGACGCTCGAGGGTGACATCGAGCGTGGCAAGGAGTATCGCTTTGCCGTTCTTCCTAATCTCGTCGATGGTTTCTCGCTTGTGGCCAGGAACGCAGATGGCGAAGAGGTCGCTCACAATGTTTCCAGCAATGGTGCTCTTCTTACTGCTGGTTCAATTTTCAATCTTGGTACAATCAAGGCTGATGCAGACCTTCCGAAGACCTTCCATATCACACACATGTGGTTGTGGGGTGGTACTGGTGCAGAATACGACTGCTCTAAACTCTGGGATATGTTCGAGAAGGCTGGCTGTTTCGACTCAGAGGATGGTCGAGGCATTGACGCACTTAAGGATGATGTGCTGGAGATGTATCCTGATGGTGTATTCAAGAACTGGGCAGGAGAGGATGCTCGCCACTGGTGGATGGCTTTCGACAAGTCGCAGACTCCTTCCGGATACAAGTCGCTTGATATGAGTGCCTACTATTCTGTTCTTCCAAAGAACGAGGGCACTTACACGATTAGTGAAAACACCATTACATTCACTCATGAGGATGAAAAGGTCACTATAGGTACCATTGTGGGCCCCGGCACTTACGAACTGCCAGGTTGTTCGCCTGCCAAGTCGGTTACCATCACCACAATGGCTATCAAGTTTGTGTTGCCAAGTGCTCCCGATGATTGGGATCATGCCTGGGACGACTATGGCGTGTTCTACCGTAAGCCACGCCAGCTCTATGTCGAATTGGAACAGATGCCTGCTGGCTATGTTACTCCAGAGAAGTCAAAGACCGTTGATAATGTTGTGTTTGTTGAACCTGCCGACCCAGAACCAGATTTTGACATCACTACCCTCCCTGGATCATATAAGGTGAAGGCACTTCGCGTCAATGGTGGTTCAGGTGACGACCCGGCTTTTGTAGATCCTGTTGAAAAGAGCTGGTGCTGGGATGAGTCTATCTGGTGGGAGAGCGACAACCGTCTGGAGATTACCTCTACAACTCTCAACTACTGGTCGGGCGACGACGAGAAGTTCTGGGATTACAAATGGCATGGCGGACAAAGCGATGAAGTTGACATGTCGCACGTCTATGGCATCTTGCCTCACGGTGAGACGAACTACTCTCTCGACATTGCCACGATGGAGATGACCATCGGCGACCGAAAGGCCAAGTTGCTCGCACCTGGCACACATCATTTCAGTGCTGGTAATCGTGACCTCACCATTGATAAGGGATGCATTGCAATTCATTTCCATATCATGGATATGGTGGATGCCACATCACAGCGTTGGACAGATGTTGACCGCTTCGTAAATGCTCCTATCGACTGGGTAATGATTTTCGAAAAACAGTAAGTCTAATAAAATTCGTTTTTCATATGAAATAGGTATCAATTATTGTGTTGGTGTCTGGCCCTACGGAGCCAGATGCCGCACAGTAGGCGAAACATCTGGCAAGAATAATGAAGAAATATCTGTCTCTATTAGTTTGTTCTCTGTTGTCAGCAGCGTCAATGGCTCAGGATGTGAAAGTGTGGGAGACAACCCGCGACGGACAGTCGCGTGTAGCTCTCAGCTCTCAGGTTTATTCTTTTTCTGACAAGCCGACCGATCGCTGCGTACCTATCACCGTCGATGACCGACAGCATTTCCAGAAGATGCGTGGTTTTGGATATGCTCTCACTGGTGGTAGTGCAGAACTGATGATGGCTATGAGTTCCGATGCCCGTCACGACCTCATCCTGTCACTCTTTGGCCATGGCGAGGGTCAGGCAGGTATCAGTTATATTCGCCTGACAGTTGGAGCATCAGACATGAACTCGTTTGTGTTCTCTTACGACGACATGCCTCGTGACATGAGCGATTGGGACTTAAAGAATTTCTCGCTAGCTCAGGATATGAATGATGTCGTACCTGTCATGAGGGAGATACTAGCGGTCAATCCTGACATTGAGATATTGGCATCGCCATGGTCAGCACCCACATGGATGAAGACTAACAACGACGTGCAGGGAGGCAAATTGCGAAAGGAGTGCTATGATGTCTATGCCCGTTATTTTGTCAGATATATTCAGGAAATGGCAAAGCAGGGTATAACGATTTCAGCCCTTACAATACAGAACGAACCTCTCAATTCGCGCAATACACCGAGCATGGCATGGACACCGCAGGAACAGGCTGAGTTCATTGCCGACTATCTCGGACCGCAGTTCCGAAAAAATGGAATCTCTACCGAGATCGTATTGTTCGACCATAACTGCGACCGTCCGGATTATCCTCTCACCATTCTCAGTAACCCAAAAGTGTCGCAATATGCTTCGGGTGTGGCTTTTCATCAATACATGGGCGATCACTCGGGCATGACTACTGTTCATAAGATGCGTCCTGACAAAGACATTTTCTTTACGGAACAAATGATAATCGATCGCTCGGGCAGTGCTACTGCCACGATAGCACCAGTGGTGGAACGAGTGGTGGTCAATGTTGTACGCAACTGGTCGTGCAATGTAATTCTTTGGAATCTGGCTGCAGATGCTGATGCAGGGCCACATACTGACAACGGTGGTTGTCCTTTCTGTCATGGTGCTGTCACCATAATAGGCAACCGATGGCACAGGAACATAGCATTCTACGGTTTATCTCACGCCTCAGAGTTTGTTCCTGCTGGATCTTACCGTATCTCAAGCACATCGCCAACCGACAGCGGTACAATCCTCTTCGAGGATGAACAGTCGGTGGGTACCATGCGTGCTGTGGAGTACGAGCATTCGGGCGTGTTGCCGAATGTGGCATTCGAGACTCCCGACGGCAGAATTGTCCTTGTTGTTTCCAACACCCATTCTTCTTCAGAGTCAGTTTGGGTGAGATACCATGGAAAGTATTGCGAGATTCCGTTGGCAAGTGGAAGTGTTATAACTTTGGAATGGAATAAATAATCAGAGCAATATCATACAAAAAATGAAAAAAAACCATTATGTCCTTTTACTTTTTCTGTTTTCATGTATCTCAATATATGGACAGTCATTTTCAACGGAAAGTTGGTGGTCTCCTGAAACGCAAAAATTTTCTGAGTACAAGTTCGATATTGATGGTCTGAAAGTATTAGACTACAAGAACCCTCAAGTGAAAGTCGGTACTGAGGTGTATGGAAGCGTTGTAGAGGTGTGTGCATCAGTTCCTCGTTTCGACCAGTATGTTCATGCTGGCAGTGAGGTCGATGTTATCAGTTATATCTCTACCTCACTCTCTCAGCGAAGGAAGGTATATGTCTACATTCCTGCTGTGTATTATGAGAACCCTGAAATCAGACTTCCGGTATTGTATCTCCGACATGGTGGAGGCGACGACGAGAGTAGTTGGATCCGCTCAGCATCGGCTGATGCAATCATGGACAATCTCATTGCTGGGGGTAATGCCGAGCCGATGATTGTTGTCATGACCAATGGACTTACCGATGGCTCTTGGGCTGGAGGAAGTAATGTAGAGGGCATGAGGGCTTTGGAGGAGGAACTCCTTAATGATGTTATTCCTCTCGTAGAAAAACGCTATCGAGTACTGACCGATCGCAAGTCGCGTGCTATCGCTGGCCTCTCAATGGGTGGCGGTCAGGCTTTTGTCATTGGAATGCGTCATCTGGAGTTGTTTTCAGCGATAGGCGAATTCAGTTCCGGCTTACTGAGCGACTCTTCCTGGGACTACTCAAAATATGGTATAGCAAGCATTGACGACTCTGTAAAGGTGAATTCCATGCTCTCGCTGTTATGGGTTTCGTGTGGCACAAAGGATTCACGCTGGGAAGGACATAAGGAGTTCTGCCGACTACTAGATAGGAAGGGCATCAAACATACGTTCCGTCATAGTGAACACGGCCATGAGTGGCAGTTCTGGAGGGAGCAGTTGCGTGATTTTGCAACAGCCTTATTCCATTAAAAAAGTACTTCTGAACAAAAAGAGAATAATGTATGGAACTAAATAAATTTGAAGGCAATCCGATACTCTGTCCTAATCCTGAGAACGAGTGGGAATCCTTGATCACATGTAATCC
>JAEEGG010019187.1_pt1 | contig 13825 bp, 10 predicted proteins | sample 9134161 | NCBI WGS metagenome assembly JAEEGG01 (sample SAMN16246543, study PRJNA631951) | gut metagenome | biome: gut microbiome; feature: rumen; material: CR-attached | host: Bos | place: Iran: Karaj | collected 2018-10 | reverse complement strand
AAGTGCAGAACTCATATGAGGTTACATCTGATTATCATCCAAGAAAAAGAACCACAATTAAGACATACGAATACAGTATTTATTCTGCTAAAGTGGAACTCCCAATAGTATCAAGGTATTCATATCATACATTTTACAATGTGGATGTGGAGAAAATGCGTGATGCGGCAAAGTACCTGGTGGGAGAGCATGATTTTAAAAGTTTTTGTAATGTAAAGACTTCAGCGACCACAACAGTAAGGGAAGTGGTTTCAATAGATATTGATGTTAAGGGTTCCATGATAGTTTTAAGAATATCAGGTAAGGGATTCTTATATAACATGGTGAGAATAATTGCAGGTACTCTTCTTGAGGTTGGAAGAGGTGCACTTACACCTGAAGATGTAAAGAAAATTCTGGATGGCTGCGACAGGACGCTGGCGGGACCGACACTTCCTCCGTGCGGACTTATGCTCATGAGCATAGCTGAAACAGAAGATGAAAACAGTAATATATCAGATGAAGAATGTGTTGATTGAAATATGTTTTAAGGAGTATTTGAAATGATTAGGAAATTGGCAGGCAGTATAAGAGAGTTTAAAACGCCAACAATTCTGACAATTGTATTCATTATACTTGAAGCGATAATTGAAAGTATTATTCCTTTCATTACCGCTAACTTGGTAAATGGAATCAAAACAGGTATTGATTTAAAAAGAATACTTTTTGTTGGAATGATATTAATAGTGCTGGCTGTTATGTCACTTGCAAGTGGCGGTATTGCAGGCTTTACATGTGCCAAGGCATCAACCGGTTTTGCAAGGAATCTTCGTAGGGATATGTTTGTTAATATTCAGGGATTCTCTTTTGAGAATGTTGATAAGTTCTCATCTTCATCCCTGGTTACAAGACTGACAACAGACATCAATAATGTTCAGATTGCATTTATGATGATAATAAGAATTGCATTAAGAAGTCCGCTGATGCTGATTTTTTCCATTATTATGGCTTTTTATATGGGTGGCAAACTTGCTTTCTCATTTGTAATTCTTATTCCGATTCTCGCAATTGGTCTTATTCTTATTGCCAAATTTGCTATGCCGGCATTCAGAAGAGTATTTAAAAAATATGATAAGCTCAATGAATCTGTTGAGGAAAATGTCCGCGCCATGAGAGTGGTTAAAGGCTTCGCAAGAGAAGAGTATGAAAAAGAGAAATTTGATACAGCAGCTGATGATATCAGAATAGATTTCACAAAGGCAGAAAGAATAGTTGCTCTTAATGCTCCTTTGATGCAGCTTTGCATGCAGTTTAATATGGTTTTTGTAATGTATATCGGAGCACATATCATTATAACCACAAGGGGCGAAAGCATTGATGTAGGACAGCTTAGCGCAATGCTTACATACGGCTTCCAGATTCTTATGTCTCTTATGATGTTTGCTATGATATATGTAATGCTTACAATGTCGGCAGAATCAGCCAAGAGAATTGCAGAAGTTCTTGATGAGAAGTCATCACTTACATCCAAGGAAGACGCTATTACTGAGATTAACAGCGGTAAAATCGAGTTTAAGGATGTTAAGTTTAAATATTCAAAAGATGCCAAGAAGTTTGCTCTTGATGATATTGATCTGGTAATTAATTCAGGAGAAACAGTTGGTATTATCGGTGGTACAGGTTCAAGTAAGAGTACTCTGGTTCAGCTTATTCCAAGACTTTATGATGTTACTGAGGGACAAGTTTTGGTAGATGATAAGGATGTAAGAGACCTTGATCTTGAAATGCTTAGAGATGAGGTTGCAATGGTGCTTCAGAAGAATCTTCTTTTCGCAGGAACCATAGAAGAGAACCTTAAATGGGGTAATCCAAATGCCACCATGGAAGAGATTTATAAAGCATGCGAGATAGCTCAGGCAAGTGAATTTGTTAACAACTTCCCTGAAAAATTCCAGACACATATTGAGCAGGGCGGAACCAATGTATCAGGTGGACAGAAGCAGAGATTATGTATTGCAAGAGCGCTTCTTAAGAAACCGAAGATTATTATTTTTGATGATTCCACAAGCGCTGTTGATACACATACAGATGCTCTTATCCGTAAAGGTCTTGCAGAATATATGCCTGAAACAACAAAGATTGTTATTGCACAGAGAATATCATCTGTACAGGATGCAGATAAAATTATAGTTATGGAAAATGGTCACATCGGAGATGTGGGTACTCATGAGGAACTCCTTGGAAGATGTGAGGAATACAGAGAAATTTACGAACAGCAGATGAGTGGAGGACAGGAAGATGAGTAGAGGAATGGGTCCGGGCAGAAGAGGCGGTGCCGGACATCCAGCGGATGCCGGTAGTTTTAAGGCTCTTGGCAGAATAATTAAATATTTATTCAAGTTTTATCCTGTGCTTGCACCAATGATAATTGTATGTATTTTATTTCAGGCTATAGCACAGAGTATACCAGCATTATTCTTACAGCGTATTACAGCGTTAATAGAGAAGTATTATGAAGCAGGTGACTGGAGCGGAGCAAAAGAGGAACTCATTCCGCTTCTTGCAATTCTTGTAACCATGTATATTGTTTCAATTATTGGAACAGTCGTATATACACAGATTGGTGCATATATGACACAGGGGTTCTTGTATAAAATGCGTAAGGCCATGTTTAATAACATGCAGGACCTTCCAATTAAGTATTTTGATACCCATAAGCATGGCGATATCATGAGTTATTATACAAATGATATTGATACATTAAGACAGCTTATATCACAGGCGCTGCCATCAGTTATTCAGGCAGGTTCGGTTGTTATTTCAGTATTTATTATTATGATTTATTTCAGCCTGTGGTTAACACTTGTTGTTATTGGTGGAATTGTTTTAATGTTCCTTGTTACCAAAATAGTCGGTGGCGGTTCAGCTAAATATTTCATCAAACAGCAGAAGGCTCTTAGTGAGACAGAAGGCTTTATTCAGGAAATGATGAATGGCCAGAAAGTTGTTAAGGTATTTAATCACGAGACAAGCGCTATCGTGGATTTTGACAAAGTTAATGATCAGTTATTCGAAGACAGCAACAAGGCTCATACCTTCGCCAATATACTTGGTCCTGTAATGCAGAATATCGGTAATATTCTTTATGTTGTAACTGCAGTTGCAGGTGGCGTTTTATTCGTACTTGCAGTGCCGAATATCGGTCTTTCAGGTATTCCTATGGGAATAGATATTATCGTTCCATTCCTTAACATGACAAAGCAGTTTACAGGTAATGTAAACCAGTTCAGCCAGCAGATTAATGCTATCGTAATGGGTGCTGCCGGTGCTAACAGAATACTTGATTTAATGGATCAGGCCAAGGAAGTTGATGACGGATATGTAACTTTGGTTAATGCAACAATAGATGAAGACGGCACCATTCACGAAAGCGAAGAGAGAACAGGAATCTGGGCTTGGAAGCATCCTCATGGTGACGGTACTTTAACCTATACAAAACTTGAAGGCGATGTACTTCTTGATGATGTGGACTTCGAATACGAAGAAGGAAAGAGAGTCTTAAGTAACGTTTCAGTATTCGCCAAACCAGGACAGAAAGTTGCCTTCGTTGGTGCAACAGGCGCAGGCAAAACCACCATCACCAATCTTATTAACCGCTTCTACGATATAGCAGATGGTAAGATAAGATATGATGGAATAAATGTAAATAAGATTAAGAAAAAAGACCTTAGAAGATCTCTTGGAATAGTTCTTCAGGAAACCAATCTTTTCACCGGAACTGTTATGGATAATATCAGATACGGTAAGCTTGAGGCTACAGATGAGGAATGTATTAATGCAGCGACTCTGGCGGGCGCGCATGATTTTATCACAAGACTTCCTCAAGGTTATGATACCATGCTTACAAATAACGGTTCCAATCTTTCACAGGGACAGAGACAGCTTATTGCCATTGCAAGAGCAGCAGTTGCTGATCCGCCTGTTATGATTCTTGATGAAGCAACATCTTCAATTGATACAAGAACTGAGGCCATTGTTCAAAGAGGAATGGATAAACTTATGGAGGGAAGAACTGTATTTGTTATCGCTCACAGATTATCCACTGTTAAAAACTCCGACGTTATCATGGTGCTTGATCATGGTAAGATTGTGGAGCGTGGCAGCCATGATTCCTTAATTAAGGACAGAGGTATTTATTACAGACTTTATACAGGTGCTTTTGAACTTGAATAATAAAAGTATTAGGGGGTTAATATGATACTTGATGAGATTTTAAAGTATGACAACATTGTAATCCAGGCCCATGACAATCCTGATGCAGATGCATTAAGTTCTGCATATGGTTTGTGGCGTTTTGTCACCAGTAAGGGTAAAAAGGCAAGAATCGTATACAGCGGAAGAAGGCCTATTACCAAATCAAATCTGGTTATGATGGTTAAGGAACTTTCAATTCCGGTGGAATACATTAAAGAGGGCACAGACCTTAAGGCAGGCATTCTTGTAACGGTTGACTGTCAGTATTCACAGGGCAATGTATCAAAACTTGTGGCTGATAAGGTTGCAATTATTGATCATCATGTTCCGTCCAAAGACCTTGTTGATTATCCTGAAATAATCCAGACGGAAATCAAGTCATATCTTGGAAGTGCAGCCACACTGGTATGGCAGTTAATTGCATCTGCAGGACTTGATGTAAATGGTGACAAGAAACTGGCGACAGCCCTTTATTACGGGCTTATGACAGATACCAATAACTTTGCAGAAGTAAACCATCCTCTGGACAGGGCAATGCAGGATACTCTGGTATTTGATAAAACATTAGTTAGTAAATTCATTAATTCAAATATATCTTTACAGGAACTTGATGTTGCAGGCGAGGCGCTTACCAAGGCAATTTATGATGATGAATATAAATTCGGAATCATTAATGCCGAGCCTTGCGATCCTAACATCTTAGGTTTCATTTCTGACCTGGCTCTTCAGGTAGAAGGCATTGATGTATGGCTTGTATATAATGCACTTAAAGACGGATATAAACTTTCAGTAAGAAGCTGTCACAAGGAAGTTCACGCTGATGAATTCGTGGCATTCCTTACAAAGGGAATTGGACAGGGCGGTGGACATATTGATAAGTCCGGTGGTTTTGTTGACGGGGATCTTTTAAAGGCGATTGCAGGCAATATGTCGCCTACTGAATATTTTGCAAAGAGAATCAGGGAATATTTCGATACATCAACAGTTATCTATGCCAAGGATTATCTCCTTGATGAAGACAAACTTACAAGGTATGTGAAAAAGCCTATAGAGCTTGGATATGTGGATCCGCTTTCATTCCTTGATCCGGGCGCACACATTACCATCAGTACACTTGAAGGTGACATTGATATAATTGTTGATGATTCCTTCTATGTAATGATAGGACTTAAGGGCGAGGTATATCCGATTAAGAAAGAGAAATTCGCCAAGGGATATGTTCCAAAAGACGGAGAATACAACCTTGATACTGAATATATTCCGATTGTACACTGCCACGACAAGGGCACAGTTGAGCAGATTACCAAGTATGCCAAGAAGTGCTGCACAACCGGAATTGCATACATAAGATGTATGGAGATTGACAAGACGTACAAAATCTTCACCACCTGGGATGAAGAGAAATACATGCTTGGAAAACCTGGTGATTATATAGCACACAGGGAAGATGATCCACATGATATTTATATTATTGAAAGAGATATTTTCTTCAAAACATACGAAAAGGCATAAGTGGTTTTAACCACGAAACGTTACTGATGTGATTTTTTCAAGGGGAGGACAAACATGTCACTTAAAGACGTAAAGTATGATGCTTTTATTAGTTACAGACACACAGATCCGGATGGCTATGTAGCCAAGACTCTTCACAAAAAGTTAGAGACATTCAGAATTCCAAGATCTGTTGTTAAAAAACACAATCTTAAATCCAGAAGAATAAGCAGGGTATTCAGGGATGAGGAAGAACTGCCTTTAGAGGGCAGCCTTAATGATTCCATTAATATGGCTTTGCATAATGCAGGAAAACTGATTGTTATCTGCAGCCCAAGACTCCAGGAATCAGTGTGGTGCCAAAAGGAAATTGATACCTTTATTTCTCTTCATGGAAGAGATAATGTTGTGCTTGTTCTGGTGGAAGGAGAACCTGAACAAAGCTTCCCAAGGCAGCTGACTTTTGACGGTGAGAAAGTAATAGAGCCACTGGCAGCAGATGTCAGGGGAAAGAATAAAAGGCAGATGAAGAAACAGATGGATGAAGCCGTTGTCAAAATCATCGCCGCCATCTTAGGTCTTAACTATGACGATTTAAGACAGCGTCACAGAGAGCGTAAAATCAGAAAGACTATGGCTTTCTTCGGAACGCTGACTGTTGTGCTTACATTATTCTTAGCATTTACTCTTTCCATGTTACTTAAATTAAAGGCGCAGTCTGTAACTATTGAAACACAGCTTGATACCATTGTAAGTCAAAGTGATTTACTAAGGGAAAGCTACAGGGAAAACAAAGCAAAGTTTGCCCAGAACCAGGCTGAAAATGCAAGAAAACTAATAACAGAAGGACGATTTAAGGATGCGTTATATGTATTAAGATCTGTAAGTCCGGATGATAAATCTGATGCAGAAACGCCATATGTTTCTGATGTTGAATATGCAATTACTGATGTTATGTCATTATATTCAGATGGTAACAGGTATGTTCCTGATGATATTTTTGAAGCCGAGGGTAATATCAGGGATATGTTTATATCCGACGATGGCAATATAATCGTACTTTCCGATGTGGCATGTAATCTTTATGTTTATGATATGAAAACCGGTGAGAGCAGAGGACATATTAATGATATGAGCGTTACTTCAGACGAAGTATGTATATTCTATAACAGATATGTATGTTATGTAAGTTTTTCCGGTACAACCAATTATTATGATATTGAAACCGGTAAAAAAGATGTACTTGGTGAATCGTGTAATCTGTTAAAAAGTATGGGGAATACCTTATGCACTGGTTCATCAGGTGTATTTGGCGGCACTGTCAGTTTTTATGATAAAGACTTAAATCTGATTTCGACCTGTGATGATTGTGGTGGAAGTTTCATGAATTATTCAGATGCGCAGATTTCCATGGATAACAATTATGCATTCGTTTTTGGAGATGATGACAAAGATACTTTAGTATGGAAAATAAATATTCAGACAGGAGAAGTTGAAGACAGCATAAACGAGAAACTTGGCTCCATCCAAAAAACTGCAGTTAATGGTAAATATGTTTATTTGGTGACCAATGACTTCGGTGATTCTTTTGATCTTGATAATATTAAACATCATTTTATAAGTGTCAGTATGGAGGATTTAAGCATACGTGATTATCCGAATTTTGAAGGAAAATTCTTAGATTATATGGAAGTTATGCATTCAAAGGACGGTTCAAACATTATTGCTTTTATGAATAATAGCGTATATTCGTATATTGATTATTTTAATCTTGATACCGGAGAGTATGTTAACAGGTTTTCACTTCCTGTAAAATTTGCAGGCGTCCTTTCAAATGATGGAAACACATTAAGAGTTATGGCTGAGAATGGAGAACTTCATACTACCGGTACAAATATGAATGATGACCTTATTACCTCAATAATGGGCTTTGAACTTGAAAAGAGAATAAAGAAAGCATTTATGGCCCATGGCAAGATATATGTATATTTTGAAAATTCAGATTATCTTTGCTCTTATTCACTTCCTGAAAATGAATATACTCTCCTTGCAACTGGTAATGTTGATGGAATTTCCAGAAATGGCAGATATTATGTGCTTAATAATGATGAAGACTTCACATCTACTGTCTATGAAACAGAGACAGGTAAGGAAATCTTCACTATTACAAACTGGGATTACAAAATAATATATGATGAGAATAATCAAAGAGACCTCATAGCATATGAAGAAGGTGGTTCAATAATTGTCTGTGATATGAGTGATGGAAGCGTAGTAGGTGGTGTGGAAAATGCCGATTATAAATATTTTAAACAGTTTACATCGGATGGTCTTGTGTCAATTTTTAGTAGTACTGAATATGATACGAATATCAGAACTTTTGAATTATATGATACATTATCCGGAAATAAGCTGTTTGAGATAAAAATGGAAAACCGTACAACCACACAGAATGAAATGTTTAAGGCTGACGTAAATGGCACTTATAATATTATTGCCTATACTGATCAGAATGAAGGCTGTATTGTAATGGCCGATTTAAAAGGACAGAATAAGCATACTGTTGATGTTTCTCCTGATGCAGTTGTGTCGCTGTGTGTTTCGTCAGATGGCAAACATGTGCTTGTAGGACTTACCAATAACAGTGTTATGATTGTTAATTCCAAGACAGGAGAAATGGAAAAGACATTCTATGATTTTGAGCCGGAGATAAAAGGATTTGTTTATTGCGAAGCACAGGACAGATATTTATTCTATGTTGGCGGAGTCTTGGACCTTGGAGGTATTTATGTTTCCGACGGTGACTTCAACCTTATCAGTTATCTTGAAAGCGCGTACGATTACAATCCTGACAAGAAGGAATTTTATATAGTTGATTTAGGTTCAGATATTATTTATTCCAAGAAACTTCTTGAATATGACGAGATAATTGATAAACTCGATGAGGCCCTTGGCACATATAAACCTAGTGACAAAATCATCGACCAATATAATCTGTAAAACTGCTATTTATTTCTTGTCAAAAAAAGAGATTATTTGATATAATTTAAGTGATTTTTGTTAAATCAAAATTTTTTCCGGGAGGTCGATTATGGATTTAGTTAAAAAGTGTATTGCTGAGTTTATCGGTACATGTGTTTTGGTTACTTTCGGTTGTGGTACAGCAATGTTAGTTGGATGCGATGCAGCTAATGGTGGAGGATATATCCTTACAGCATTTGCTTTCGGTCTTGTAATCGTTGCCATGGCATATTCAATTGGTAACATTTCAGGATGCCATATCAATCCGGCTGTTTCACTTGGTGTACTTATTTCAGGTGGAATGAACGCTAAAGAGTTCTGCTGCTACGTAATCTCACAGATTCTTGGTGGTATCTGCGGTGGCGGTATCCTTGCTTTCATCTTCAAGGTTGGCGCTCTTACAGATATGACAGGCGGTTTCGGTGCTAACGGCCTTGGCGGTGTTAACGGAAGCATCCTTGCAGGTCTTTTGGTAGAAGTTGTTCTTACATTTGTATTTGTAATTGCAATTCTTGGCGTTACAAGTTCAAAAGCAGGTCATGGTTCATTTGGCGGTCTTGTAATCGGTCTTACACTTGTACTTGTTCATATCTTTGGTATTGGACTTACAGGTACATCAGTTAATCCTGCAAGAAGTATTGCATCTGCAGTAATCGCAGCCTGCGCACATAATCCAGAACCAATTAAGGTTGTATGGGTATTCATCGTTGGACCATTGGTTGGCGCAGCACTTGCAGCACTTATTTATAAGTTCCTTGAGAAAAAGGATGAGAAATAATTAATTATTAATTTATACAACATAAGATGACAGGGGGTATGTTCTCTGTCATTTTATGTTTGTTTTAAGAAAGGGAATCAGGAAAATAATATGAAATCAAGAGTAGGAATTTTAGGATACGGTAATTTAGGAAGAGGCGTTGAGTGCGCAGTAAGTAAGACTTCAGATATGGAACTGGTTGCAGTTTTCACAAGAAGAGATCCGGAAAGTGTGAAAATTGTAAGTGATGGTGTGAAAGTAGACAATGTGGCAAACATTGAAGAATATAAAGATAAAATCGACGTGCTTATTATCTGTGGCGGCAGTGCTACAGACTTACCAAAGCAGACTCCGGTATATGCAAAGATGTTTAATGTAATCGACAGCTTTGATACACATGCAAGAATTCCTGAGCATTTTGCAAATGTAGATGCAGCAGCTAAGGAAGGCGGACATATTGGTATTATTTCAGTAGGCTGGGATCCTGGTATGTTCTCACTTCAAAGAGCATATGCCAATGCAATCCTTCCAAATGGTAAGGATTATACCTTCTGGGGCAGAGGCGTAAGCCAGTGACATTCAGATGCCATCAGAAGAATTCCTGGTGTTAAGGATGCAAAGCAGTATACAGTTCCAGTTCCTGCAGCACTTGAGAAGGTAAGAAATGGTGAGAACCCTGAACTTACCACAAGAGAAAAACATACAAGAGAATGCTATGTTGTACTTGAAGATGGTGCAGATGCTGAGGCAGTCAGACAGGCAATAGTAACAATGCCTAACTATTTTGCAGATTATGATACAACAGTAAACTTTATTTCAGAAGAAGAACTTAAGGCTAATCACAGCGGTATTCCACATGGCGGACAGGTTATCAGAACAGGCGCTACCGGCTGGAACGACGAGAATAAGCACGTAATTGAGTACAGCCTTAAACTTGATTCCAATCCTGAATTCACTTCAAGCGTACTTATTGCTTATGCAAGAGCAGCAGTTAAGTTATCAGCTGAAGGACAGACAGGATGTAAGACAGTATTTGACATCGCTCCTAAGTATCTTATGGATATTTCTGAAGCAGACATGAGAGCGCATCTTTTATAAGGTGCCTGGAGGTAGGATATGAATCTACCGGGAATAATAATATTCTGGATACTCCAGTGGACATGGGGACTTATGCAGAACATAGTAGGTTTTGTAATCTTCTTATTCTGTATTAAAGACAAACACATGATGTATAACGGCTGCGTTGTAACATCATGGAAGATGAGAGACTCCATGTCTATGGGGATGTTCCTTTTTATAACACAGGTAGTAAAGGGTGATATTAAAGATCCGGAAAGCTACCCACATAAGGTAATGGTTCATGAATTTGGACATGCCATGCAGTCCATTTTATTAGGACCTTTGTATTTCTTTATAATATCCATTCCATCAAGCGTGTGGTGTAATGTTCCATATTTTAAGAATATGAGAAAAAATAAGAAGGTTTCTTATTATACTTTTTATCCGGAGAAATGGGCTAATGCCTGGGGAGAAAAAGTTAGTAAGCAAAAGGCGGTACATTAATGTATAACGATTTATTTTCGATAGGTAAAATTACAATTCATTCATATGGCGTATTGATTGCACTTGGCTATGTTACGGCAATTCTTATCTGCTATTTCAGGGCAAAGAAGAGAGACCTTGACCCGGAAGTAATACTGGACATTGCTCTTATAGCAATATTTGGCGGACTTGGCGGTGGTAAGCTTCTTTATATCATTGTTGAATGGAAACGCTTTATCGAAAAGCCACTTGCCCTTTTGGGTGGTGATGGTTTCGTGGTATATGGCGGAATCATTGTGGCTGCCGTATGTGCTGTTATATATTGCAAAATCAGGAAGGTGGATTTTCTTACATATTTTGATCTGGTTATGCCGGCAGTAAGTGTGGCTCAGGCTATCGGAAGACTTGGATGTTTCTTTGCAGGCTGCTGTTACGGAGCTCCTACAGATTCAAGAATCGGTGTTATATTCCCGGCAGGAAGTCTGGCTCCGGCAGGAATACGCCTGTGGCCAACACAGTTATTCTCATCAGGCGGTGACTTAATTATAGCGGCGATTTTGTTCGCAGTATCTACAAGAAAAACCAAAAAAGGTACTGTTGGAAGTCTCTATCTGGTTTTATACGGTATAGGAAGATTCATTGTTGAATTCTTCAGAGCAGATTCAAGAGGAACGGTGGGACAGCTTTCTACATCCCAGTTCATTTCAATATTTATATTTGCCATCGGCGCAATTTTATTAATCTACTTCAATTTCCTTATGGGTAAGGATAAAGATGGAAATAAAGAAGGAAAGAGTGGCAAGGATAAAAAAAGAAAAGAGGCTGTAAAATAGTGAATTATAAACAGGCAAATGAAATAGCCAACTGGATATTAATTGCATCCATCGTATCCTGCGGTGGTGTATTCTTCACAACAGGGGTGGTAGCCCTTGTACTTTTGGGAATTGCAGTATTACTGATTCTGACTTCAATATTTATAAGAATTAAGTATTCAAGATGCCCGCACTGCAAGAAGAGACTGCACCTTGGATTTAGGATGGAACCTGATAAGTGCCCTTACTGCAGAGGGGTTTTAATTGAAAAAGACGATAAGAGATAGGCTGACTGTCATTCAAGGCTTACTTAAGAATGACAGAAAGCCTTTTTTTATAAAAATTTTATAGATTATATGGAATAAATGACCTGTTTTATGTATAATGGGATAAGATGAGGGCAGAATGTGTATGCCCAAAAAGGAGATGTTTGATATGGAATACTCTGAATTAAGTAAAATGTGCCTTAACTGCATGCATATGAGTAAAGAGGACGAATTCTGTCCTGTATGCGGTAAGCCTAAAAGAGTAACAAGAAGCTATGAGAAGGCTTTGGAACCGGGTACTATACTTAATAACAAGATATTAATTGGTAATATTCTTGGTATGGGTAACTTTGGTATTACCTATATCGGATTTGATATGTTATTGGAGTATAAAGTAGCTGTTAAGGAATTCTTCCCGGATGAAATGGTAGAAAGAGAACCGGATGGCTCATTAAGAGTATCTGATGATACCACAGAGGAAGAATATAATGAAGAACTCAGGGCATATCAGAGAGAAGCAAGAACTCTGGCTCAGTTCTCCAAGTATCCTGGTATTGTTTCAATTAAGGAATTATTCTATCAGAATAATACAGGATATATGGTTATGGAGTACTTAGAAGGTGGTACTCTTAGAAGATTTATTGATAATAACGGTGGTAAACTTCCTGTAGATAAAGCATTATCCCTTATGGAACCTGTTATTTCTTCCATGCAGGAGATTCATAAAAGTGGTCTGATTCATAGAGATATCAGTCCTGAGAATATCATGCTTGATAATGATGGAAGTATTAAGGTTATTGACTTTGGTGCAACCAAGAAACTTAGCAACAGAACCGCACAGGTTTACTTCGGTAAGTTCGGTTATGCTCCACTTGAGCAGATGCTTGGTGAAGGCCAGGGACCTTGGACAGATGTTTACGGTATCTGTGCAACACTTTACTGTATGATTACAGGCGATATCCCAACTGACGCTTTCCAGAGAAGTCAGGGTGAGGATATTGTTCCTTTGACAGATTATGATATTGATATTCCAAACCGTGTCATTAAGGCTATCCATAAGGGTATGAGTATGGAATGCCAGGACAGACAGCAGGATATGGAGCAGCTTCATAAAGACCTGTATGGTGTAAGAGCTGACAGCGTTCAGAAGACAGCTGAACCGGAGATGATTTTCCCAGAGGGTGATTCATCAATGCTTTATGACAGAGCAAACAAGAGAATCTGGTTTGGTAAGTATCCAATGAACGAGGTTGTTGGACCGGCTTTAACAACAGATATTCTTTATGCGAATTATGATCTTAATGACTGTGCAACAGTTAATGGCAGCAGATATAAGAGATTCCAGGCAGCCAATGCCCTTATGACAAGAGAATATCGTAATGCCAACAGACAGAGATTCAAAGATGAAAGAAAGATGTACAGAATCTTTGAGTTCACAGAGATTCCTTGGGTTATCCTTTCACACAGTGGAAATCAGATGATAATTCAGTCTGAATATACTCTTGATTATCAGCTTTTTGATGAGAAAGACTATATGGATATGAGTGAAAGAGAAGTATCCAAGATTAGAACAGGTATTACCTGGGAAACTAGTAAAATCAGAGAGTGGCTTAACAGAGATTTCTTCCAGACTGCATTCACCAAGGAAGAGCAGGAGAGAATTCTTATTAAGGAAGTTAAGACTCCTATCTCATCATTTACAG
>JAEEGG010019186.1_pt1 | contig 13825 bp, 14 predicted proteins | sample 9134161 | NCBI WGS metagenome assembly JAEEGG01 (sample SAMN16246543, study PRJNA631951) | gut metagenome | biome: gut microbiome; feature: rumen; material: CR-attached | host: Bos | place: Iran: Karaj | collected 2018-10 | reverse complement strand
GTTGTTATTCATAGTAGAGAAGCTACAATGGATACTATTAATATATTAAAAAAATATAATGTTAAAGGAGTAATTCATTCATTTTCTGGTAGTTTAGAGATAGCAAAGGAATATATTAAAATGGGATATCTATTAGGTATTAATGGAGTAGTTACATTTAAGAATTCTAATCTAAAGAATACACTTAAAGAATTATCTATAGATAATATAATATTAGAAACAGATTCACCATATTTAACACCAGAACCAAATAGAGGAAAACAAAACAGTCCAAAATATATTCTAGATATTGCTAAATATCTATGTGAAATATATGATGTATCTTTAGATGAATTATCTATAATAACAAATAATAATATTAAAAGAATATTCAATGTTTAGAATATTCTTTTTTTATCTAACATATAATTATTTGGGAGGATTATATGGAAATAACAAATAGTGATACTAATTATGGTAGTCATGAATTAAAAGTAATAGATAGAAGTATTATAAGTATATCAGGCATTAATAAAATAATTAGTTTTGATGATCAAGAATTTTTAATGGAATCAAATATGGGTACAATTCTTCTTAAAGGAGACAAATTGGAGATAATTAAATTGGATACTCATGATGGTAACGTTAAAATTAAGGGTAAGATATATAGTTATGCCTATATAGACAATAATAAAAATAAAGAACATGAAAGTTTTATTTCTAGATTATTTAAATAATGAGTAGTGGTATTCAATTAATAAGTTTAAGTATATCTTTTTTATATGGAATAATTTTTTATTATCTATCAATAATTAATTTTAAAGTAATTAATAATTTAAAGAATATAATTAAAAATATAATCACTATTATTTATGTATTTGATATAAGCATAATATATGTCATATTAGTATATAAAATTAATAATGGATATTTTCATATTTATTTTATTTTAATGGTTATTTTAGGATATATATTAGGTAATTATCTCAGTAAAATATATGTAAAGGTAAAAGCAAATAAATTGCAATAGCAATATTCCTATGATAATATGAAAATGAATAGGGTGGAAATATGCATAAGAAAAGTAGGAAGGAAAGAAAAAGATTATTAATAATATCAATAGTAATAATATCTTTACTAACTCTTTTAGTTGGAAGTGTATATAAAGACTGGAAACAAATATTAAAAAATAGAAGAACAGAAAATGAACTTTCTAAAAAATATGAAAAGTTGTTAGAAGACGAAACAAAATTAAATGCTGAAATTACTAAATTAGAAGATAGTGAATATTTAATGCGTTATGCTAAAGAAAAATATATGTTATCAAGAGATGGCGATATTATTATAAAAATGGATTAGAAGGGTACATTTATGAAGAAAATACTTCTTATTAGTATTAGTATTTTAATTCTTTTATTGGTCTATTGTTTTATAGACTATAACTTATATATGGATGTAGAAATAGTTAATAATACGTCAGAAATTAATACATATCATAAGGTAAAAGAATATATAGGTGACACAACAAATGTTAGATTATTAAATGGTGATGAAGAAATATTTTTTAATAAAATTGGAAAAAATAATGTTCATATAAAACTAATTAATAAATTTGGAAAAATATATAATGATAACATATTAGTAAATGTCATAGATAATGAAAAACCGGTAGTTGAATGTAAGAATTTTTCATCAGCAGTATCCGAAGAGATTGATTTTATAGAAGAATTTAATGTAAGTGATAACTCAAATGGTAAATTAACTGCTAAAATAGTAGGTAATTATAACATAAATAAAATAGGAAAGTATAAATTAACATATTCGGTGTCTGATTTAAGTGGTAATATAAGTGAATGTGATTTTACATTAAATATTAAATCTAAGATAGATATGGTAAGTAGTGATTTTTATTATTTAAAACTTAACAAATCTCAAAATGTTTTAATGATATATGCAAAAAATAATGATGGTAAATATACTAATTTAGTAAAAACGTTTGTTACCTCTGCTGGTAATGCTACCCCTCTTGGTATATATAAAATAAAAGAAAGACATACCTATATATCATTTCCCGGTGGTAGCTGGGGTAGATATGGAGTAAGAATTACAGGCCCTTATTGGTTTCATTCTGTTCCTTATAATAGTAAACCAACTAAAAAAAATCCATATTGGAATAATATTTCTTATAAAGAGTATAATAAACTAGGTAATTTAGCATCTCACGGATGTATTAGATTACAAGTATCAGATGTTAAATGGTTATATGATAATGTTCCAAAAGGTACAATTGTAGAAATATATGAAAGTAAAACTTTACCTGAGGGAGTTATAAAACCAACACCTCATACAATTGATGTTAAAAGTGCTTATAGAGGATGGGATCCAACTGATATGGATAGGAATAACCCATGGAATAATTAATCACAATTAAATTGTGATTTTTTTATATATTTGTTATAGTATTTGGGAAGGAGTTTATATGAAAAAATATGTGTTTATATTTTTAACAATAGTATTATTAGGTATATTGTTTGTGTTTTTTAGAAACAACTCTAAAGTTTCTTTTGATGTTAAATTAAAAGAAATTGATATAAATGTATCATATAAAACAAGTGATATAGTTACTAATATTAGAAATGGCTTACTAACAAATGATGAAGAAGTTATTTTTGATTCGCTTGGAAATAAAGAAGTATTATTTAATATTAATGATAAATATGGAAACAGAAAAGAATATACTATAAATGTTTCTGTTATAGATAAGGAAAGCCCAACGATAAATGCGAAAGATGAGATAAGTATTATAAAAGGCAAGAAAATAGATTTATTAAAGAATGTAACAATATCTGATAACTCTAGGGAAGAAATAATACCAGAAGTAATTGGTGAATATAATATTAATAAAGAAGGTAAATATAAATTGAAATATAAAGCAACTGATAGTAGTGGAAATTCAAGTGAATTAGACTTCGTATTAATAGTTAAGAATGATGTAAAGAAGACATCTAATAATAAATATTATGTTAAAGTAAATAAAACTAAGAATGTTGTTATGGTATATACATTGGATGGCAACAATAATTATAGTATACTTACTAAGACATTTGTGTGTTCAGCTGGTGAAAATACCCCTGTTGGTGTATATACAATAGATGCTAAAGCAGAGACTCTAGCCTTAGAAGGAGGAGTATATGGTCATTACACAACAAGATTTTTAAAAAGTAGAGGTATGTGGTTTCATTCTGTTCCGTATTTTAGTAAACCATCAGTTGATAGTGAAGGAAACAAACATTGGGATAATTTAGAATATGAAGAGTACAATAAACTTGGCACCCTAGCATCTCTAGGATGTGTTAGATTATCAACAATTGATGCTAAATGGATATATAATAATGTATCTATTGGTAGTACAGTAGAAATATATGAAAGTGATACACTTCCTGAAGGTGTAGTAAAGCCAACACCAATAAAAATAGATGTAACAAGCGAAAATAAAGGTTGGGATCCAACTGATCCAGATCCAGAAAATCCATGGAACAATTAATAAACAAGGAAGATTTAGTATTATATGAAAAAGGTATTTAATAACGGAAAAATAATAGGAGAATTTGATTTATATGATTATAATTTGCCAACAATAAAAGGATATTTATTTCATCAAATATCAGATGGCGGAAATCATAATGATAAATATCCTCAAAATAGAGAATATTTAAGAATTTTAGGGTTAACAAAAGATAATGAACTGATTGAATATGGATATATATATTTTATGTTATATACAGATAATGATGGTTTAAAAGTTTCTTCTTTAATTGGCTTAAAAGTATCAGAAGACTATCGAGGCAAAGGAATCGGAGATTTATTAATGTCGATTTATTTGTATTATAGTTATGATAATGGCTACTATCTTGTTGATTCAGTTACAAAACAAAGAAAGTTAGATGTTTTATCATTAATGAATAAATATGGGTTTAAATTGTTAAATCCAGAAATATACGAATATGGAAATAGAACTACAATTTATAAAAATAGTATGGTAATTGATATATATAAGCAAAGAAATAGTGGGTTATATTATAGATTTAAAACAAAGAAAGCAGAAATAACTTATAGAAGAGATAATCATAAAATTAGTGATAATTATAATTATTTACCTGCTCAAAATGAAAATGATATTGATGAAAATCTTTATAATCATAAGGGATGGATTGTGCCAAACGAAGAATATTCAAAAGAATATACTAAAGCAGAAGAATCTTTAATACAAGATAAATTAGATAAATCGGGATTTTCAAAATAAAAAAGTTAGAAAACTAACTTTTTTTAATTATTTCATCTATTAGACCATATTTTAGTGCTTCACTAGCATCCATAAAATTGTCTCTTTCTGTATCTTTTTCAATTGCTTTAACATTTTTACCAGTAACTGTTGCTAGGATTTTATTTAATTTGTTTTTAATTTTTATTATTCTTTCAGCTGCTATTTTAATATCAGTTGCTTGTCCACTTGTTCCACCTAGTGGTTGATGAATCATTATTTCAGCGTTTGGTAAACTACACCTTTTGCCTTTAGTCCCATTTGCTAGTAAAAAAGCTCCCATTGATGCCGCGAGTCCGATGCATATTGTTTTAACGTCGCTTTTTATATAGTTCATTGTATCATAGATGGCTATTCCACTTGTAATTGATCCCCCTGGACTATTTATATATAAATATATATCATTATGATTTAAACTATCTAAATATAATAATTCTGATACAACAACTGATGCCATATTATCATCTATTTCTCCGCTTATAAAAACAATTCTATCATTTAAAAGTCTTGAATATAAATCATAAGCATATTCTTTGTTAGAAGATTTTTCTATTACTGTAGGAATTAAATTCATTTGTTCACCTATAATTATAATATATAAAATAGTAAGTTTTTATTCAAAAAAAATATAAAATATGATATTATTGTATATAGTAAAGGGTTGATAGGATGATATCTATTACGTGTGATAATATTAAAAAAGAATTTGAAAAAGAAACATCTTACTATGTAATTGGTAAGGAATTTAATATGGGAAAGAATATTTTAGGGGTAAGAGTTAGTAATGAAGTTAAATCATTAAACAGTAAAGCTCATAACGATGCAGAGATAACATTTATTGACTTAAATGATATAACTGGAAACAGAATATATAAAAGTGGTATTAAATTTGTTTTTGAAGTTGCTTTAAAGGAAGCATATCCTGATCTAGATATCGTTTATCAACATAGTGTTCCAAATGGTTTCTTAGCCGAAATAGTAGGAGATAGAGATATTATTGAGGGAGATATTTCTAAAATAAAAGGAGTAATGGCTAGAATAATATCTGACGATATAAGGATTAATAAATTAAATGTTAAGAAAAAAGAAGCTTTAGCATATTATGAAAAAATGAATCAAAAAGAAAAATACGAAAATATTCAAAAAATAACAGATAAAGTAGTTACTTTATATGAATTAAATGGTATATATAATTATTTTTATACAGAAATGCCTTATAGCACTGGTAGTCTAGATAAGTATGACATTATTTATTTAGGCAGAAACAGAATTATAATTGTAATTCCATCAAGCGGAAGTAATGGTAACTTACCAGAATATGTTCATTATGATAATATTATTAATTCATTCCTTGGTGGTAAGAATTGGCTAGATATTCAAAGAATGAAATATGTTGATTCAATAAATGATACTGTTGGTGATGGAAAAATCAAAGATTTTATTAGTTCATGTGAATTACTATTTAATACTAATATTGGTAAAATAGCTAATTATATTGTTTCAAATAGACATATTAAATTCATTTTAATTGCTGGTCCTTCTTCATCTGGTAAAACAACAACTACTAAAAGATTATCATCATATCTTAGAGCCCAAGGATTTGATCCGGTATCTATATCAATTGACGACTTCTTCTTGGATAGAGAACAATCTCCAAAGGATGAAAATGGCAACTATGATTTTGAATGTTTAACTGCAATAGATTTAGATTTATTTAATGATACTTTAAATAGATTATTAAATAAAGAAGAAGTTAGTTTACCAACATTTAATTTTGCAAGTGGAAAGAAAGAATTCAATGGTAATATTATTAAATTAAAAGAAAATAGTATAGTTTTAATTGAAGGATTACATGCTTTAAATGATGATTTATTACCAAGAATTGATAATAGACTAAAATATAAAATATATTTAAGTCCGTTCATACCATTAAATATAGACAGACATAATTATATATCTACAGTTGATCTTAGATTAATAAGAAGAATGATTAGAGATAATAGAACAAGAGGATATGATGTTAATCATACAATAGATAGTTGGCAAAGTGTTAGAAGAGGAGAAGTTAAATATATATTTCCATTTATTCATCAAGCAAATGTTATATTAAATACTGCTCTTACTTATGAATTGGGAGTATTAAAAGTATATGCTGAACCTTTACTTCGCTCGGTAAGTGTTGATAGCGTTTATTATGAAGAAGCCAGAAGATTATTAAATTTCTTAAAAATGTTTTATCCGATACCAAGTGAATATGTTAATAAAGATTCAATATTAAGAGAATTTATAGGAGGTAATGATGATTAGAGTAGCAATTAATGGATTTGGTAGAATAGGTAGATTAGCTTTTAGGGAAATGATTACCAGTAGAGATTTTGATGTTGTTGCTATTAATAGTACTAAACCAGGTGATGAACTTGCTTATTTACTAAAGTATGATACTGTTCATGGTTCATTCCATATTAATGAAATAGAAGGCTTAGAGGATGAAATAATAATTGCAGGTAAAAAACATGTTAAAGTGCTTGTTGAAAAAGATCCAGAGAATTTACCTTGGAAAGATTTAAACATTGATTTAGTATTAGAATGTACTGGTTTATTTACTAGTTTAGATGACGCAAGAAAACATATTACTGCTGGGGCTAAAAAGGTATTAATAAGTGCGCCAGGAAAAGGTGATATGAAAACTATAGTATATGGAGTTAATGAAGATAGTTTAGATGGTACTGAAGAAATAGTATCTGCAGCAAGTTGTACTACTAATTGTCTTGCTCCGGTTTTAAAAGTATTAAATGATAACTATAAAATAGTTAAAGGATTTATGACAACAATTCATGCTTATACATCTGATCAAAACTCTTTAGATGGCACTCATAAAAAGGGAATGTTATCAAGAAGAGGAAGAGCCGCTGCTGAAAATATAGTTCCAGCATCAACTGGAGCAGCATCAGCAATTGGTTTGGTTATTCCTGAACTAAAAGGTAAATTAGATGGAATAGCTTTAAGAGTACCTGTTAGTGATGGTTCTTTGATTGATGTAACAGTAGAATTAGAACGTGATACAACAATTGAAGATATTAATAAGACATTTATAAATAATCAAAGCGATACATTAAAGGCAACAAAAGATCCAGTTGTATCATCTGATATTATTGGTAAACATTGTGGTGCTTTAGTTGATACATTACTTACAAATATAGTAGAAGTAGATAATAAAAAATTATATAAAATAGTAGCATGGTATGATAATGAACTTGGCTATACTGTGCAAATGCTACGTACTGCTAAATGTATGTTTAAATAAAATGTTAACTATATGTTAACTTTTTGTTTTTATACAGGTTAAATAATAAATATAATGATATGATAATAATGGTGAATAATATGAAATTATTAAGTGAAAATAATATAGAAAATAAAAGGGTATTATTAAGATGTGATTTTAATGTGCCAGTAAAAGATGATGCCATATTAGATAATAGTAAGATAATTAAAAGTTTAGATACAATTAAATATTTACTAGATAATCATAATAAAGTAATAATATTTAGTCATTTTGGAAGAATAAAAAAAGAAGAAGATAAAAAAGATAATAGTTTAAAGATTGTCTTTAATGAATTAAAGAATTATATTGATATAGAGTTTATTCCTAATCCATTAAATATTAAAGAGGTAACAAACGTTTCTAGCAGCAATTGCTTTCTTGTTGAGAACACTAGATATACTGATTTACCTAAAAAAAGAGAAAGCGATAACGATTTAGAACTTGCTAGGTATTGGGCTTCTTTTGGTGATGTATTTGTCCTTGATGCTTTTGCGTCTTCTCATCGTGCTCATTCATCAACTGCAGGTATTTCAAAATACCTACCTACTTATTTAGGATTTCTTATGGAACGTGAATTAAATGGATTAGATAAACTTGTTAATAATCCAGATAGACCATTTATAGCAATTATGGGTGGTGCTAAAGTAGATGATAAAACTAAAATAATTAAAGGGCTAATTACTAAATGTGATAAGCTAATTATTACTGGTGGAATACTTAATACTTTTTTAAGTGTTGCTGGCAAAAATGTTGGTAATAGTTTAATAAGTAATGATGAAGAAGCAAGAAGTAGTGTCAAGAATATATTAGATAATTATTCTGATAAATTGTTCTTTACAGATAATTTTACTGTTTTAAGAGATAATTTACATATTAATACTACAATTAAAGATATAAAAGATAATGATATTATATATGATAATATTCCTAGCATTAGTAAAATAATAAATGAGTCTAAGACAATATTCTTAAATGGAACATGTGGTAAGTATGAAGAAGATGGATATGAAGAAGGAACAGTTAATTTATTGCAAGAATTAAGTGATTCTAATTCTCATGTATATGTTGGTGGTGGAGATACTATATCTGCTGTTAATAAATATGGATTTAGTAATGCTTATAAATATTTATCAAGTGGCGGTGGAGCTACTTTAGAATATGTTTCTAGTGGCAAATTAAATGCTCTAGAATGGATTAAAGAAAATGGTGTTGATAGCAAATAAGTTATCAACTTTTTATATAAAAGACACTATTCGACATTTGTTTACAATAATTGACAACACTTGTCAAAACTTCCTATGGATTTTTGTCAATTAAAATCTTATAATGTTTTTATGTGCTGTATTTTAGTTGTTTATGAAAAGGAGACAAAATGAAAACCAGTATTAACGTATTAGTTATTGATAGTAATGAATCTTTAACTAAAGATATTGAGAAGTACTTCGGCAGTAATGAATTAATTAAAGTAGTAGCAAAAGCAAATGATGGAGAAGAGGGATTAAGTTATATTATTAATCATCATCATGATGTAGATATCATTGTAATGGATTTAATTCTTCCTAAACTAGATGGTCTATTTCTTTTACAGGAGATGGATAAAAGAAATATAAATAAGAATGTAATAGTAATGACTAATTTTAGAGATGAAAAAACTATTATGGAAGCTAATCAATATGGTATAGATTATTATATGTTAAAACCAATAAATTTTCAAAATTTAGAGAAAAGAATACTTAGTGTTAATATATATAAGAATAAGAATAAGTTATTTAATCAAGAAGCAATAATAGCTGATATGTTACATAGACTGGGAATACCATCCCATATTAGAGGATATCAATATATTAAAGAAGGAATAATGATAGTTTATAAAGGTGGTAATCATATTTCTTATATTACTAAAGATGTTTATCCAGAAATTGCTAAGAAATTTGAAACAACTCCAACAAGAGTTGAGAGAGCAATTAGACATGCAATTGAGATAAGCTGGACCAGGGGAGATATGAATTTAATGGAGGAAACGTTTGGAAATAGTTTGGATATTAATCGTGATAAACCAACTAATTCGGAATATTTAACAACAATAGCAGACAAAATTAAAATAAGTCATAATTTAATTATGAGTTAGAAGTATATAGAAATAGATTACAATAGAGAATATTGTAATTTTTTTTTGCTTATGTTATATTATCTCTAAGGTGAAACTATGAAAAAAGTATTAACTATAATATTAGATGGATTTGGATATAGAGAAGAAACTAGAGGAAATGCTATTAATGCAGCTAATATGGAAACATTTAATAAATTATGGGATGAATATCCTCATTCTTTATTGGAGGCTTCTGGTGAATATGTTGGCTTAGGTGAAGGTCAATTTGGTAATAGTGAAACAGGTCACCAAACAATTGGAGCTGGAAAACTAGTTAAACAACATGAAACTTTAGTAAATGAGTTTATTAATAGTGATGTGTTAGAAAATGAAAATTTTAAGAATATTATAGATAATAAGGATAAAGATATTCATTTAATGGGCCTTTGTAGTAGTGGGTATGTACATTCAAATATAGCTAGTATTTTAAACTTTTATGAATTATTAGTTAAGAATGGATGTAAGAATATATATTTTCATGTAATAACAGATGGCAGAGATACTGGTGTTCATTCTTCTTTAAAATTTATTAATATGATTCAAAAGAAGATAAAAGAAAATAAAGTTGGTGAAATTGCTACAATTTGTGGAAGATTCTATGCAATGGATCGTGATAAAAGATATGAAAGAACATCTAGATATTATGATTTAGTAACAAAGGGTATTGGTATTGAATCAATTGAAATAAAAGATATTATCAATGCAATGTATGATAGAGATATAACCGATGAATTTTTAAATCCGATTATTCTTGATCAAAAAGGAATTATTAAAAACGGAGATATATTAGTATGGTTAAATTATCGAGAAGATAGGGCTAAACAAATAATATCCTCATTTGTTAATAAAGACTTTGATGGGTTTAAAGTAAAGAATATGGAAGATTTAAAGGTATACTCATTCTTACCAATTGATGAAAATATTAAAACTTTATATTTTACAGAGGCAGAAAGTATAGAAAATCCTTTAGGTGTATATTTGTCTAAACTAGGTTTAACTCAAGCAAGAATAGCTGAAACAGAGAAATTTGCTCATGTAACTTATTTCTTTGATGGTGGCTATACTGGTAAATTATCAAAATGTAATCAGTTTTTAATACCATCTCCTAAAGTTAAAACATATGATTTAAAACCGGAAATGAGTGCAGTAGATATAACTAAGAAGGCAATTGAATGTATGAGTCAAGATTATGATTTTATATTAATGAATTTTGCAAATGCTGATATGGTTGGTCATACAGGTAATTATGATGCTACTGTAAGAGCATGTATGGTATTGGACATATGTTTAAAGAAGTTAATTGAAAAAGCTGAAGATAATTTCTATAAAGTAATAGTAACGGCAGATCATGGCAATGCTGATATTATGATAGATGATGCTGGTAATAAGGTAACAACTCATACTTTGTCTAAAGTACCATTTATTATATTAGATAACAATGTTGAGTTAAAAGAAGAAGGAGATATTACTATGATAGCTCCAACAATATTGGAATATATGGATATAGCAGTACCAGATGAGATGAAAAATACAGAAATACTACTTAAGTAGTAGAAAAATGTAATAAGATTTGATAATATAATATAGAAGGAGTTTGATAAAATGGAAGATACAGTGGTTGAAGTTGCCGAAAAGAAAAAAAGCGGAAAGGGAATAGTTCTTACTATAATAGGTGTATTAGTAGTAGCACTTATTGGAATTGGTGGATATTTATATCTTACCGGGCCAAAGACAAATGTTTATTTAAAAATAATTGATGAATTTTCTAGTGCGTCACTTAAAGCATTAAATATTGCTGATACAAGTGATAAGAAAGAAATGAATTATGAAGCATCAGTTTCTTTAAAAACGTCAAGTGCTAATTATAAATCTATAGCAGATGTTTTAAATAAAATTAAGGTTAAGGCAAAAATCCAAAGTGATTTTGATAGTAAGAAAATAAATGGAAATCTTGAGTTATTCTATAATAACGCATCAACAATTGATGGAAGTTTATATATTAATGATAATGATATGTATTTAAGTATTAAATCTTTATATGATAAGTTACTTAAATTGCCAGCAGATGAAGATTTTTCTTTAGATAGTATATGGAAGATGGCTAATCAAAATAATCATATAACTATTATTAAAGAATTAACAAGTATAGTAAAGAATAATTTAAAAGAAGAATATTTTACTAGTACTGATGAAAAGTTAAATGTTCTTGGAAAAGAAGTGAACGTATTAAAACAAACATTTACTTTAAATGGAAATGATTTAAAGGAATTTACTGATGCAGTTAAGAAAGATATTTTAAGTAATGAAACACTACTAAAGGCTTTAGCTGATACATCTGATATAACTGTTGATGAATTAAAGAGTGAAATAGAACAAAGCGAAAACAACTTTACTGAAGAAAGCATATTTTTATCAGAGATATACATTAACAAGAAAACAAGAGAAATTGAATATGCTAAGGTAAAGATGGATTCAGAAATGTATGAATTTGTTAAATCAGCAGAAAATACATATGATATAAAATATCTTGAAACTAAGGTTGGATCTATATCAGCAAATGATGATAATCTAATCATTTATATAAATAGTGAAACTGGAAATGCAGAAATAACTATAAAAGAAAATAATGTTGAAGTAGTAATAACTAGTGGTACAACATCAATCAATATGGTGCTAAAAGGAAACGAAAAGAGTGGTATTGCTACAATTAAAACTGTTGATAAAGCATTAGATATTGATGCAACGGTTAATATAACTTATTCTGTTAAAAATATTAAATCATTAGACGCTATAAATTATAGTGATTATAAAAATATTGATAAGTTGACAGATGAAGAATATAATTCAATTATGACTAAGGTTTATGGTAACAAAAACTTAGCTACAATGATTCAAGACATAATGGGTCAATATAGTTCTGTTCCGGAATTTTAGAAATCAAAATAAATCCTGCTTAACACAGGATTTTTTTGTTTGTAAAATAGTTAAAATTTATGCTTGCATTTCATATAATTATTGTGCTATAATTTTAAACGTATGACTGCGATGATGCGCGAGGTTGCTGATACACTAGGGTAAGTTGGTAAATATTATTCTAGTTAACCCAGGGAATTCGAGTGGAGCAAGTCTATACTAGATATAGGCGAAAGGAGGACATGGATAATGTCAAATAGTAAAGTTAGAATCAACTTAAGGGCTTATGATCATAGATTACTTGATTTAGCGGCTTCAAAAATAGTTGATACTGTTAAAAGAACTGGTGGAGAAGTTTCTGGTCCAGTACCGCTTCCAACTGAAATTGAGAAGTTTACTGTACTTAGAGCTGTACACAAATATAAGGATAGTCGTGAACAATTCGAAAGAAGAACTCATAAAAGACTAATCGATATTAAAAATCCTAGTAAGGAAACTGTTGATGCTTTAACTCATTTAGATTTACCAAGTGGTGTTGACATCGAAATTAAATTATAGAAAAGGAAGGAAAAATTATTATGAAAGGAATCTTAGGACGCAAAGTTGGAATGACTCAAGTATTTACTAAAGATGGTAAATTAATTCCTGTAACAGTAGTATCTTGTGAACCTAATACAGTAATGCAAGTTAAAACTGTTGAAAAAGATGGATATAATAGTATTCAACTTGGCGTAGTAGACAAAAAAGAAAACCGTGCTAATAAGGCTGAAAAAGGTCGTGCACAAAAAGCTAATACTGCTCCTAAGCGCTTCTTAAAAGAAATTAGAAATGCTGAAGGAACATATAACGTTGGAGATACTATTTCTGCTAACGTATTCGAAGTAGGAGAAATAGTTGACGTAACTGGTACTTCAAAAGGACATGGAACTGAAGGTGTTATTAAGAGACATAACCAATCTAGAGGACCTATGGGACATGGATCACATTATCATAGAAGACCAGGATCACTTGGTACTATGTTACCTAAAAGAGTTTTAAAGGGTAAGAATCTACCTGGACATATGGGTGTTGAAACAGTAACTATTCAAAATCTAGAAATTATTGAAGTAAATACAACTGATAATTACATTTTAGTAAG
>JAEEGG010019182.1_pt1 | contig 13827 bp, 13 predicted proteins | sample 9134161 | NCBI WGS metagenome assembly JAEEGG01 (sample SAMN16246543, study PRJNA631951) | gut metagenome | biome: gut microbiome; feature: rumen; material: CR-attached | host: Bos | place: Iran: Karaj | collected 2018-10 | reverse complement strand
TATTCCCACACCTTGCGGTTTTGGGACTGCAAATGTACAACACTTTTGCTAATTTGCAAAATTATTTTCTCTCAATCAGTACGATTGCCCAGACTTCGCACCCTTCTTTGCGTCCGACGAAGCCCAGACGCTCGGTCGTGGTAGCCTTGACGCTCACTCGCGCGGGGCTGATGCCCATCACTTCGGAAAGGCATTCGCGCATCGCCTGGATGTGCGGAGCGAGCTTGGGGGCCTGCAGGGCGATGGTGATATCCACGTTGACGACCGACCAGCTGCGATACTCCGGGAGATTCAGCACGGCGGTGAGCAGCTCGGTGCTGTCCACGCCCTTCCAGCGGTCGTCGGTGTCGGGGAAGAGGTGGCCGATGTCGCCGAGGGCGAGCGCGCCGAGCAGCGCGTCGCAGAGCGCGTGGATGGCCACGTCGCCGTCGGAATGGGCCACAAAGCCCGTCTCCGACGGAATCTGCACGCCGCCGAGGAACATCGGAAGACCCTCCGCAAGCGCGTGCACATCGTATCCTTGTCCTATTCTGTACTCCATATTGCTGCAAAAGTACAGAAAAAATAGTTACTTTTGTGAGTTATGGGACTTTTTAATTTCTTCGGTGAGAACGAACACCGGGTTTTCAACTACAAGCCGATCTACTACGATCCGGCGGAGGAAGAGCGCAAGCGCCGCTTCGGCGCCGTGGACGGCACGATGGAGCGGGAGAAGGCAGAGGGCACCTATGTGCCCGGCTCCTACATCCGCGGCTCCTTCCGGGATGGCGCACGCACGCGCACCCCGATGAAGCGCGCCCAGACCATCATCGGCATCATCTCGATGCTGCTGATCATCGGCGTGCTCTTCTTCATCGCCAAGTTCTACGCCCTGCTGTAGCGGGATGGGCAAGTTGAAGATCCTGCCGGCGCAAATCGCCAACATGATCGCCGCGGGCGAGGTCGTGCAGCGACCCGCGTCCGTGGTGAAGGAGCTCATGGAGAACGCCGTGGACGCGGGCGCGACGCAGATCGCCGTGGTCGTGACCGACGCGGGGCGCACGCTCCTGCAGGTCATCGACAACGGCTGCGGCATGTCGCCCGTGGACGCCGTGCTTTGCTTCGAGCGCCACGCGACCTCCAAGATCGCCACGGCCGAAGATCTGGAGCAGATCCTCACCTACGGCTTCCGCGGCGAGGCGCTCGCCAGCATCGCCGCCGTGGCGGAGGTGACGCTGCGCACGCGCCGCCCGCAGGACGAGACGGCCACGGAAGTGCGCGTGGGCGCCTTCGGCGAAGTGAAGACCGCCACCGTGGCGGCGCCGGTCGGATCCAATTTCGCGGTGCGCAACCTCTTCTACAACACCCCCGCGCGCCGCAAGTTCCTCAAAAGCGACAACGTCGAGCTCAAGCATATCCTCGAAGAATTCACGCGCGTGGCGCTGACGCGCCCCGACATCGCCTTCACCCTGTCCCACAACGGGCGCGAGCTCTTCGTGCTGAAGAAGGCCAAATCGCTGAAATTTCGCATCCTCGACCTGCTTGGCAGCAACGTCGTCGGGGACATCGTGGACCTGTCGGCCAATACCTCCGTGGTGCGCGTGAGCGGCTTCGTCGGCCGCCCCGACACCGCCCGGAAGACCCCCGGCAACCAATATTTCTTCGTCAACGGGCGCTATTTCCGCAGCGCGTACCTCCACAAGGCCGTGATGAAGGCCTACGAGGAGATGATCCCGGACGGGGTCACACCCTCGTACTTCATCTACCTGGAGACGGACCCGCACTCGATCGACGTCAACATCCACCCGACCAAGACCGAGATCAAGTTCGAGGAGGACTCCGTCATCTTCCAGATCCTGTATGCCTGCGTCAAGGAGACCCTGGGGCGCAACAGCTTCGGCGCCAGCATCGACTTCAACACCGAGGGCGCCGTCGAACTCCCCCAGTTGGGCAAGAGTTTCGGACAATACAAGGACGTGACGATGCCCACGATCGAGACGGACCCGTCCTTCGACCCGTTCAGCGGGACGGGGGAGATTCCGGGTCAAGCCCGGAATGACTATAATGGGGCCCGGAATGACTATAATGGGGCCCGGAATGACTTCGGTGGGGCCGGAAAGGACTTCGATGGGGCCGGGAAGGACTTCCAGGGGGAAGGCTACAGCCGCCACGTCGACCGGAGCGAGGACTACGGCCGCCTGTTCGAGGAGAAGACCCTCCCGAACGGGCGCGTGCTCATCCTCCAGGGACGCTATATCCTGACCCCGGTCGCCTCCGGCGTGATGTTCGTCCACATCGCCCGCGCCCGCGAGCGCATCCTCTACGAGCAGAACCTCCGCGCCCTGTCGCGCGAGGCGCATGTCACGCAGACCGCACTCTTCCCGGTGCAGGTGCAGGTGGGCCCCCAGAACCGGCTCCTGTTCGAGGACACCGCGGAGACGCTCGCCCGCCTGGGCTTCGACATCGCCCCGTTCGGGACGGACACCGTCGTCGTGAACGGGGTGCCCGAAGGCTACAGCTGTGAGCCCGGCAAGGTCGAGCAGCTGGTCGGCGACCTGGTATACATCCTCTCCGAGGACAGCCAGGCCCTCTCGGAGATGATGCAGCAGCGCCTGGCGGAGAAATTCGCCACGCTGGGTGCCTCCCACGCCGGTCCGCTCACCTCCCCCACGGAGGCCCAGCGGCTGATCGACACCCTCTTCGCGAGCGAGAACGCCGAACTCACCCCGGGCGGACGGCGCATCGTAAGCATCGTCTCCATCAGCGACATAGACAAAAAATTCTGACATGTCATTCAATTACTACGATAGCGGGCAGCGCGGAGGTTTCCTCTCCTCGCTGCCGACCGTGACCAAGAACCTGATCATCATCAACGTGATCATCTTCGTGGCGACGCTGATCAACGAAGATTTCATGATCGGGACCTTCGCCCTGTTCTACCCCACCTCGCGGTTCTTCCGCTGGTGGCAGGTCATCACGCACATGTTCATGCACGGCGGGTTCTGGCACATCTTCTTCAACATGTACACGCTGCTGATCTTCGGAAGCGTGGTGGAGCGCTACCTCGGCCCGAAGAAGTTCCTGCTCTTCTATTTCATCTGCGGCCTGGGGGCCGTGGCGTTGCATTTCGGCGTCGAGTACCTCCAGATCCACGCCTATATGGACAGCGCCGCAGAGGGCAACGCCGCCGCACTCCAGCAGATCGAGGCCATCAAGTACACGCCGACCGTGGGCGCCTCCGGCGCCATCTACGGCGTGCTGATGGGCTACGCGATGCTCTTCCCGGAGTCCAAGATGACGCTCCTGTTCCCGCCCGTGACGCTCAGCGCCAAATGGATGGTGGTCGTGTTCGCGGCCATCGAACTCTTCACCGGCGTGACCGGCTGGGCCAGCGGCATCGCGCATTTCGCCCACCTGGGCGGCATGCTCATCGGCTGGCTGATGATCCTGATGTGGCGCAAGCGGGGCATTTTGTTTGACCAGGACAAACTGTAGCGATATGGACAGTACTCCCGTTATCCAGGAAGCCGTGAGGATCCTGCGCGAAGGCGGCGTGATCCTCTACCCCACCGACACGGTCTGGGGCATCGGCTGCGACGCCACCAACGAGAAAGCCGTGGCGCGCGTCTTCGAAATCAAGCGCCGTTCCGAGGCGAAGTCGCTGGTCCTGCTGGCCTGCGACCTCGACATGGTGGCCAAGCACATCAGGCAGATTCCGTCCATCGCCATCGACCTCGTGGAGGTCAACGACGCCCCGATGACCATCATCTATCCGGGCGCCCAGTACCTGGCCCCCAACGCCGTCGCGGCCGACGGATCCGTCGGGATCCGCATCCCGGTGGCGGAAGAGGCACCGAAGGGCGGGCTGACCGCCGGCGCTTTCTGCCGGGAGCTGGTGCGCCGCCTGCGCCGCCCGCTCGTGAGCACCTCCGCCAACATCTCCGGCGAGCCCACGCCGGAATCCTTCGCCGAGATCTCCGAGGAGATCAAGGCCGCCGTGGACTACGTCGTGCCGAAACCCTTCGGCGCCGGAGCAACGGGCCGCTCCTCCCAGATCATCAAGCTCGGCCTGGGCGGCGAGGTCGAAATCCTGAGACCGTAGACAAAGCGCGAACACCCTATGGCAACGAAAGCGAAGACCGTCTTCTACTGCACTTCGTGCGGCAACGAGAGTCCCAAGTGGATGGGGCGCTGTCCGGCGTGCGGCGAGTGGAACACCATGGTGGAGGCCCCGTCTGAGACGAAAAAAGGGCCGGCGGCAGGAAGCGCTGCGCGCTCCGGGCGCCGCCCGCAGCAGCTGCGCGAGATCGACTACTCGCAGGAGGCTCGGATCTCCCTCGGCATGGGGGAGGTGGACCGCATCCTCGGCGGCGGGATGGTGCCGGGGTCGCTGGTGCTGATCGGCGGCGAGCCCGGCATCGGCAAGTCCACGCTCAGCCTGCAGATCCCGCTGATGTGCAAGGACCTGCGCACGCTCTACGTGACGGGCGAGGAGAGCGCCAGGCAAGTCGGCATGCGCGCGAAGCGCTTGGGCGGAGACGACTCCAACTGCCTGATATTCTGTGAGACGCTGATCAGCGCCGTCATCGAGGAAGCGACGGCGATGAAGCCCGACCTGATGATCGTGGACTCCGTCCAGACCATGTACACCGACACGGTGGAGTCCGCTCCCGGCTCCGTCAGCCAGATCAAGGAAGTGGCCGCCGCGCTGCTGCGCTTCGCCAAGGACAGCGGCGTGCCCGTGATCCTGATCGGCCACATCACCAAGGACGGTTACATCGCCGGTCCGAAGATCCTCGAGCACATCGTGGACGTAGTCCTGCAGTTCGAGGGGGAGAACCGCGGATCCTACCGGATCCTGCGGAGCATCAAGAACCGTTTCGGCTCGACTTCCGAGCTGGCAGTTTTCGAGATGACGGGAACGGGCCTCCGGGAGGTCGCCAACCCGTCGGAGATGCTGATCCCGATGCATGAGCAGGGACTCAGCGGCACGGCCATCGCCGCCATGCTCGACGGCACGCGCCCGCTGCTCTTCGAGGTGCAGGCACTCGTGAGCTCCGCCGTGTACGGCACGGCGCAGCGCTCCGCCACGGGCTTCGACGCGCGGCGCCTCAACATGCTCCTGGCCGTGCTGGAGAAGCGTGCCGGATTCCACCTCAGCGCCAAGGACGTGTTCCTCAACATGGCCGGCGGCCTGCGGGTCAGCGACCCGGCGGTGGACCTGGCGGTCATCTGCGCCGTGCTGTCATCCAACTTCGATTTCGCCATCCCGCCGGATGTGTGCTTCGCCGGCGAGGTCGGCCTGAGCGGCGAGATCCGCCCGGTCGGGCAGATCGACCGCCGCGTGCAGGAGGCCGCCCGGCTGGGATTCAAGCGTATCTTCGTGTCCGCCTTCGCCAAGGTGGAGCTGAAGCCCGAGGGGCTCCGCGTCGTCAAGGTCGCCGACGTGCCCGCCCTGGTCAAGGCCCTGTTCAAGTAGCCGCACGCGTATGGAACTCTTTTTCTCTGACGATATCCAGGACGCCCAGGTCCGGCTGGACCCGGAAGAATCCGCCCACTGCGTCCGGGTGCTGCGGCACCGCGAGGGCGACGAGATCTCCGTGATCGACGGCCGCGGGACACTCTACCGCTGCGTGCTCGAGCTCGCCGACGCCCGGGGTGCCTGGGCGCGCGTGCTGGAGCGCACGCACGGCTTCGGCGCGCACCCCTACCACCTGACGATGGCGGTCTGTCCTACCAAGAACCTCGACCGCTACGAGTGGTTCGTGGAGAAGGCCACGGAAATCGGCGTGGACGTGGTCGCGCCTGTCATCGGCGAGCGCTCGGAGCGCAAGGTCCTCAAGACCGGGCGCCTGCAGAGGCTCGCGCTCTCGGCGGCCAAGCAGTCGCTCAAGGCCGCCGTGCCGCAGATCGCGGAGCCGGTGAGCGTACGGGATTTCATCCTCTCCGCACCGGACGGCACCCTGAAACTCATCTGCTACTGCTTCGACGACGTGCCGCGGACGCAGGTCACGGAAGCACTCCGCCCCGGGGCGGAAAGGATCGCCATCCTGATCGGCCCCGAAGGGGATTTCTCCCCGGAAGAGGCCGCGCTGGCGCGCGCGCACGGGTGGATCCCCGTGCAGCTCGGCCCCAGCCGCCTGCGTACGGAAACCGCCGCAGTCCTTTCGGCCACGGCGGTTTATCTGGAATCTCTGTAGTACGGATTCCCGTTATTTCATGCGGTCGCGGGTGTCATTGCCTGCGCCGGTACCCTTGTACTTGCTGGCGGCCGTGTTGAAGCGGTAACGGACCGAGAGCACGACGCGCTGGGTGTCGAAGATGTTGCTCTGGGTGACGCTGTATCCGCCGAAATCGGCGAAGACATGGTTGTTGCCCAGGCCGGCCAGGTCCTGGCCTTCCAGGCGGAGGACCAGCGAGCCGTCTGCGAGCAGGGTCTTCTGTACCGCCGCGGTGAGGTTGAAGAAATGGTTGGTGACGAGGGCATTCTGCGAGTAGCCCGGACTGTGGTATTCACCGCCGAGCTCCAGCTGCCAGCCCTTTTTCAGGGAGAGGGTGTTGTTCAGCTGGGCAATCCAGAGGGGCCGGTTGTTGAATGTGAGCCGGCGGTAGCCCGAAGCCTGGCTGGGATCCTTGGCGTCGATCGTGAGCCACTGCTGCTGCACGCCAGCGGTATAGCTGAGCGTCCAGGGGCCGATGGTGGGCGTGGCGCTGACGAAGGCGGACAGCATCCGCATCGGCTTCTCCAGGTTGCGCGGCTGCACGAGGATGGCGCCCTCGTCGTTGTAGAGCTCCGACCAGGTGGTGATCATGTGGTCTACCCGGTTGTAGTTGACCACGAAAGTCAGGAATCTCCACAGGGACGTGGCGGAGAAGGACTGGAAAGTCTGCGGCTGCAGCGCAGCGTTGCCGCTCTGCAAGGTATAGCGGTTGTTGTATTGGATGGCGCTGGAGAGCATCGAGAAGTCGGGACGGATGGTCCGGGCACTGTAGCTGAGCATGGCCTGCACGGGGCCGAACAGGCCGGCGAAGGAGAGGGACGGGAAGAAATTGTCGTAACGGCGGGAGAAACTGTCCTGTCCCAGCAGGTCGTCGTAAGCGTAGTTGACATGTTCGTAGCGGAGACCTGCGCTCATCTGCCCTACCTGCCCGAGGGCGAAGGCGTAATTGACGAACGCCGCGACATTGTCTTCCCGCACGCGGGAGGAGGAGGCCGGGATGGCGGCACCGGTCAGGGAATAGTCGTCACGGCGACGCGAGAAGGTCTCCTCGGTGCCCAGCTGCAGCATGCCGCGCCAGACGGGATACGAGAGCACCAGCTTGGCGGCATAAAACCGGTTGCCGGAGCTGGAACGCGTGCTGATCGACGCGTCCTCCACGGTACTTCTCTCGTCCGTATGCATGTATTCGGATGCGTTGGACTGGTAGAGGTCGAAGTTGAAGTCGATGCCGAGCTTGCCGGCCTGGCCGTTATAATAGGCGTTTGCGCCCCAGACGACCGGATGGTCGGGCTGGCTGGTCGAGACCGTTGTAGACAAGAGGTGGTCCAGCAGGACTCCGTTCAGGAAGACATCGTCATCCAGCTTGGTGAGGCCGGACGAACCTATCCGGGACCAGTCCAGTTTGAAGCCGGTGAAATGGTTGTCGGCGATCTGCCAGTTGACTCCGCCGTTCAGGTTGAGCGTTCGCTGCTCTCCGTCACCCAGGATACTTCCCTCCTGACGGAAGGCATTCTCTCCGTTGGTCCGGTGGATGATGTCGCTCGTCTGGCGGTTGGAAACGCGGGAACCGCCGATGCCGCCGAACACGTCCATACCCCCTTTGCGGTAATTGGCATTGAAGGAAGCGCTCGGGTCGTTGCCCTCTTTCTTGCGGAGCGACTGCCCATCGGCCAGGTTCACGTTGAAGCCGAAACCCTCGCCCTGCCGGCGGATGGTACGGATGCGCACCACGGCGCGGACGGAGGCGTCGTACTGGGCGCCGGGATTGTTGATCACCTCGACGCTCTGGATCTCGTGGCTGAGCAGGCGGTCCAGTTCGGATGCGTCGGTGAGACGGCGGCCGTTGATGTAGACCTGCGGGGCACCCTTACCGATGACCTCGAGCCCGTCCTGGCCCTTGATCAGGCCCGGAACCTTGCCGAGGACATCTCGCGCCGTGCCGGCATTCTCCAGCACGGAACCGTGTACGGAGGTCTGGAGTCCCTCTCCGGTGAGCTTGGTCTTGGGCATCACGGCCTGGACGACGGCCTCGCCGAGCAGCTGCGTGTCCTCTTCGAGGCGGATGGGCGGCAGCTCCATCTGCGGGCCAGTCAGGCGGACGGGCTGCGAGGCGTCGCGATAGCCGACGAGCGAGACGGTGAGGGTGTACTCCCCCGGAGCCGCGGCCAGCGAGAAGCGGCCGTCCTCACCGGCAGTGGCACCGATGACCACGGAGCCGTCTGCGCGGGAAAGGTATGCCGTGGCGAATCCCACTGGCTCCCCGGCGGCATCCACTACGCTGCCGCGGAGAAGGGTCGCATCCTGCCGTCCGGCGAAGGCGCCGGGAACGATTGCGAGCGCGAAGAGCGCCGTAAGTGCGATATGAAGGAAATGTTTCATAACCTTTATGTGTGTATTAGCATAATAGTACACTGCAAAGGTATGACAATTTTTCAGAATTCCAAACGGAATGATGAAAAAACTGAAAAAACTAATGCCGCGGGAGCTCGAAGACTTCCATATCCTTGACTTCGCCGTCTTCGATCTTGAAACGGAGGGCGGTACGGACGACGTGCCAGCCCTGGATGCCTGCCGCACCCGGGTTGATGTAGAGCATGTTGCAGCGGTGGTCCTGCATCACCTTGAGGATGTGGGAGTGCCCGCAGATGAAAACATCGGGCTTGTAGCGGTCTATCAGGGCCTGCGCCCGCAGGTCGTAGTGGCCCGGCGATCCGCCGATATGGGTCATCAGGACCTTCAGCCCCTGGACCTCAAGATACTGATGGGCGGGGTATTCGCGGCGGATGTCCTGTCCGTCGCAGTTGCCGTGCACGCCGACCAGCGGCTTGAAGGCCGCGATCTCGTCGGTGAACGCGACCGTCCCGCCGAAGTCTCCGGCGTGCCAGATCACGTCCACGGGACGGAAGAAATCCCGGAACCCTTCGCTGAAGACCCCGTGGGTGTCGCTGATCAGACCTATATACATACGGCTATTTCCCGGCGATGTATTTCTCCCAGTTCCAGGCGGCTTTAAGCGTGTCGCCAAGGCTGCGCTCCGCCTTCCAGCCGAGTTCGCGCTCGGCCAGCGTCGGATCGGCCCAGATGGCCACCACGTCGCCGGGGCGGCGCGGCGCGAACTTCCAGTTGAGCTTCACGCCGTTGACCTGCTCGAAGGTGTTGATGAGTTCCAGCACGGAGACCGGACGGCCCGTGCCGATGTTGAAGATCTCGTAGTCCTCCTTCATCTTGTCGTCAAGCATCCGCCGGACGGCATAGACATGCGCCTTGGCGAGGTCCACGATGTCGATGAAGTCGCGCAGGCAGGTACCGTCAGGCGTAGGATAGTCTTTGCCGAAGACGGACAGGCACTCGCGCTTGCCGATGGCGGTCTGGGTGATGAACGGGACGAGGTTGTTGGGCACGCCGCGCGGCAGCTCGCCGATCAGGGCCGTGGGATGGGCCCCGATGGGGTTGAAATAGCGCAGGGCGATGCCGCGGAGGCCCTGATAGGCCCGCACGCTGTCGCGCAGGATATCCTCGCACATGGTCTTGGTGTTGCCGTAGGGCGAGGTGGCCGGCTGACGCGGGCTCTGTTCCGTGACCGGCAGCGAGTCCGTCTCGCCGTAGACCGTCGCCGATGAGGAGAAGAGCACGTTGCAGCCGCCCTGGTGCTTCGAGGCATCCAGGATATTGAGGAACGAGAGGAGGTTGTTGCGGTAGTACTTGAGGGGCTCCGCCACGGACTCGCCCACCGCCTTGAACGCGGCGAAGTGGATTACGGCGTCGATCGGGTATTTCTCGAAGAGCGAGTACACCGCGGCCTTGTCGCAGAAATCCATCGGGACCATCGGGGGTTCCTTGCCGAGAATCTGGCAGACACCCTTGTAGTTGGTCTCGTCGCAGTTGGAGAAATTGTCGGCGATGACCACGTCATAGCCGGCCTGGGTCAACTCCACGGTCACGTGGCTTCCGATGAATCCGGCGCCGCCGGACACGAGTACGGTTTTCTTCTTCATATCCTGTGTCTTTATTCTTTCCAATCCTTGTAGGGGTGCCGGATCAGGCACGAATTGTAGTAGCGGCGGTCCCCCGTGACTTCCGCACCCACCCAGACGGGACGCTCGAAGGGGTCGTCCTCCGCGTCAAGCTCGATCTCGGCGACCACGAGCCCCTCGTTGTCGCCGTGGAACTCGTCCACCTCCCAGGTGTGCCGTCCGTCGGCGGCGGGCACCAGCCAGCGGGTCTTGTCGATCCGCCCCGGCTCGCAGAGCAGCAGGAGCTGCTCCGCCTCGGCGAGCGGGATCTCCTTCTCCCACTCGAAGCGCGTCAGGCCCTTCGCAGGGCCCTTGACGGTGATGTAGCCTTTGTCTCCCCGGACACGGACGCGGACGGTCCGCCCCGGCGCAGAACTCAGGAAGGCCTGTGTGATGCGGGTGGCGCCGGAGGCTTCCCTGCGGAAGTCGCCGGCGACCAGGAACTTGCGCTCGATCTCCCGCAGCGCCATGATGCTATTTGCCAAGGACGACGCCGAACGTGAGCGTCCGGGCGTCGCTCAATGCTTCCGGGAAAAGCGGCGTCAGGCCGTAGTTAACGAAGAAGCCCAGCGACTTGTAGCTGACGCCGGCCTCAACCGTGGCGCGGAACCCGTTGAAGATGCCGCTGGCTCCCTGACGGAATTTCGGATTCTTGTACTTCGTGTAGCCGCTCACCAGGTATTCGGCGCTGGCACCCACGAAAGCGCGGAAATCGTCAGCCTGGACGGTAAAACGCAGCGGGATGCCCAGGTAGTTGGCGTGGATCTTGGACTTCTTGCCGTCGTAGCCGGCGTTCTCCATCTCGATCGGGAACGGGATGAAATAGCCCCCCGGTTCGCGGAACGTGATCGAGGAATTCTTGAACGTGAAATCCATGAAGGTCCAGCGGAGACCGAGGCTGATATCCAGCGGACTGCCGTCGGCGAAGAAATGGACGGCGGCCATCTCCAGGCCATAGACGAAATTCTTGCCCGTCTGCATGTCCTGGAACTTGTCGGACAACGCCCAGACACCCTTATAGGTAGGATTGACCAGCACGGACGCGCCGAAATACATCGGAGCGGCGACGTGCAGGTCGGCATGGAACGGCGAATCCTCTTTCGTTAAAGAAATCTCGTTGATATCCGAATCGATATCCTGGGCGAAAGCGCCCGCTGAGAAAGCGGCCATGGCCGCCAGGATAAGTATGATCTTTTTCATAATGTACAAAGATATGCAAAAATCAGAATGAGAGTTCCCGCCCGCGGTAGAAATCCAGCAACTTTGTCTGGTAAAGGCACTGGAAACGGGCCTGGATGTGCTCGGACTCCGCCCGCAGCCAGCTGTTGCGGGCATCGTTGTAGGCGGCGATGTCGGCCTTGCCGACCTTGTATTTCTCCTCGGTGAGCTCGTAGTGCTGGCGGGCGCTCGCCGCAGCCTCACGGCTGCCGGTGTAACGCGCCTGCGCCGTGACGGCATTGTAGTACGCCTGCTGGATCTCCTTGTAGAGGGCCTTCTTGACGCTTTCGAGCTGGATCTGCTGTCCCTTGTAGTTAAGTTCGGCCGTACGGACGTTGTTCCGGACAGAGAAACGCTGGAAGATGGGCACGCTCATCGACAGGCCCACGTACTGGCTGAAATTGTTGCGCAGCTGATCGCCGAACGGCTTGGATGCCATCTTCGAATTGGTGTAGTAGTTGCTCCCCAGCCCCCCGCTGAGCGAGATGCGCGGCAGGTAAGCGCCCTTGGCGCGGGCGATGTTGAGCTCGGCATAGTCGACATTGAGTTCCGCCGCTTCGACGGCGGGCTTGATCTCCACCGCCTCGTCATAGATGGCCTCGGGACGCATCAGGAGCACCTGCGACGGGTCTCCCACCTCCGGAGTCACGACGGAGAAGCCCTCCGGGGAGGAAAGTTCGAGCAGTTGCGTGAGCTCCAGCACGGCGATCCGGAGGTTCCCTTCGGCCTGGATTTCGCTCTGGCGGCTCTGCGCCAGCGTGGCCTGCTGGGCGGAAACCTCCGCCGCGCTGACCTTGCCGGCACTCAGGCGCTCGCGGATCTGGTCCAGCAACTCCGCGTCGTGCTCCGCCTGCTGGCGGGCCACGGCGAGCATTTCCTGATTGTAAAGGATCTGCACGTAAGCCTGAGCCACGGCCACGCGGATGTCGTCACGCGCCTTCTCGAGGTCCGCCGTCGCAGCGGCGAGGTTGAGCCGGCTGAGTTTGATACCGTTGACGATGTCGAACCCCTGGAAGATGGGTACGTCGGTGCCCAGGCTGAAGGAGGTCGACGTGGTGTTGGAATTGGAATACGTATTGTCCGCCGTCAGGCCGCGGCCGAAGGAGAGATTCTCCGAGGCCGAGGCGCTCAGGCCGGGCAGTTGGCGACCCTTGGCCGTATTGAGGTCCACGGCGCGCTGTTCTACGGTCAAGGCGCTCTGCTGCACCTTCAGGCTGTGCTCCAGGGCATAGTTGATGCAGTCCGACAGGCTCCAGGGGCCCTGCTGGGCCCGGGCGGGCACGCCGGCGGCGAGCGCGGCGGCCAGGAGGAGGATCAGGATGTGCTTACTGTTCATCTTCTTCGGTGTTGATGACCCGCGGTCCGCGCAGCTTGTCGCCCGCGTTCAGGCCGCTCTTGATTTCGATGTTGATGCCGTCGCTCATGCCGGTCTCGACCCGCACGCGTTCATAGCCGCCGGAGGCGTTCTTGCGCCAGACATAGGTGTCGTCGCCGACGAACTCCAGCGCGCTCTCCGGGATGGAGAGCACCTGGGAGAGGGTCTCCAGCACGATTTCCGCGTTGGCGCTGTAGCCGGAGCGGATCATGTGGCCGGTGCCCGCCACCTGGACGGCCGCCTTGATCTCGAACTGGTTGGCGCCGTTGTTCTCGACCGCCTTCGGGGAGATGTACTCCAAGGCGGCCTCGGATCCGTAGTCGGGCAGGGCACCGATGCTGATATGCATCGGCATGCCCTCCACAAGGGAGCCTACCTCGGTCTCGTCGATGTTGCCGTCGAAGATCAGGTCGGACATGTTGGCCACGGTGGCCACTGTCGTACCGTCGTTCATCGTATTGGCCTGGATCACGGAGTTGCCCACCTTGACGGGGATGTCGAGGATCAGGCCCGTGATGGTGGAACGCACCAGGGTCGAGCTTCCGGTGGTGTTGCGCGAGGACACACCGTCGCGGATGACCTCCAGGGACTCCTGCGCGGCGGCAGCCTCCTCCTTGGCCTGGTTGTAGTTCTGCAGGACCTGGTCGTATTCCTCGTCACTGACGAGTTTCTTGTCATAGAGTGCCTTCTCGCGCTCGTAGTTGGTCCGGGCCTGCTTGAGGTTGATCTCGGCGAGGCGCACGCGGGACTGGGCGGAACTCAGGGAGTTCATGTCCGGGATCACGCGGAGCTTGGCGATCACCTCCCCTTCCTTGACTTGCTGGCCGGCCTCCTTGTAGAGCTCGGCGATGATGCCGTTGATCTGCGGCTTGACGTTGACTTCGTTGCGTGGTGCGATCTTGCCCGTGACCACGGTGGTGCGGTTGATGTCCATCACGGTCGCCTCCAATTCCGGGTACTCGCCCTTTTCGGGACGGGAGTGCCGGAACAGATACACGAAGGTCCCGAGGATGAACACGCC
>JAEEGG010019177.1_pt1 | contig 13830 bp, 14 predicted proteins | sample 9134161 | NCBI WGS metagenome assembly JAEEGG01 (sample SAMN16246543, study PRJNA631951) | gut metagenome | biome: gut microbiome; feature: rumen; material: CR-attached | host: Bos | place: Iran: Karaj | collected 2018-10 | reverse complement strand
TGAGCCTGCCGACATACAACTTCGAGACCGGCAAGCGCGTCTTCAAGGGCAACAAAGTCAAACTGAAAGACAACAACATCGTGATGATGGAAGGCATACACGCCCTGAACCCAGCACTGACACCGAGCCTCAACGAGGACGAGAAGTTCAAGATCTACGTCTCGGCGCTGACGACGATTTCGCTGACCAACCACAACTGGATATCGACAATCGACAACAGACTCATACGCCGCATGGTGCGCGACTACAAGTACCGCGCAAACTCTGTGCAGGACACCATAGCACGATGGAGGAGCGTGCGCCGCGGCGAGGACAAATGGATATTCCCGTTCCAGGAGAACGCCGACGTGATGTTCAACTCGGCGCTCATCTTCGAGCTGGCTGTGCTGAAAACCTACATAATGCCGCTGCTGCAGGAGGTGCCTAAGGACAGTCCGGAATATACCGAGGCAAACCGCATAATGAGACTGCTGACATGTATAAAGCCTATGTCCAACAGAGACCTGCCTTCGACATCGCTGCTCAGGGAGTTCCTCGGCGGCAGCTCATTCAAATACTAAGAGAATATGGAATTAGTATCGACACACATAGTGCTGAACGACGACATCGGAGTGAGGGGAAATCTGTACGGAGGCAAGCTCATGGCATGGATAGACGACGCGTCGTCGGCCTACGCCAGAGAGGTGATAAAAAGCCCGAACACAGTTACTCTGAAAGTGTCGGAATGCTTGTTTCTGAAGCCTTCGAAGCTCAATAACATAATAAAACTCTACTGCGAGACAGTGAAGATAGGCATAACAAGCATAACAGTGAAAGTGGAGGCGAGAAGGTGCGACGTGACGCAAGGAGACGAAGAAGTGGTATGCACCACGGAGGTCACTCTCGTGCAGATAGACGAGGACGGACGCCCATGCGCCATAAAAAAATAATGAACAACAAAAAAAGACAAGATAAATTATGTCACAGCAAGGACTAAAACAGACGCAGACGCTGCAGCAGAAAATGTCGCCGCAGCAGATACAGATGATTAAGCTCATCGAGGTGACCGGACTTGAACTCAAGGACAAGATAGAGCAGGAGATACAGGAAAATCCGGCTCTGGAGGAAGGCGAGGAGCAGGACGAAATGTCCAATGAGGAAATGGAGGACAACAGCGACGACAAGGAGCTGATAAGAGACGATGTGGACTTCGAGGAATATATGGACGGCGACGACATACCGGACTATAAGCTGAACATAAACAACAAAAGCCGCGACGAGCAGAAGGAGAGCGTGCCTTTCTCAGTAGGCTCGACTTTCCACGACTATCTGTCGGACCAGCTGAACTTGCGCCAACTGAGCGAGGAAGACAAGAAAATAGCCGAGTTCATAATCGGCAACATAGACGACGGCGGATACCTGAGAAGAGACGCCGAGTCGATGGCTGACGACATAGCATTCCAGACCGGAGAGGAAATAAAAGTCGAGAAAATAGAAAGCCTGATAAAGGTGGTGCAGGAACTCGACCCGGCAGGAGTGGGAACCACGACGCTGCAGGAATGTCTGATGGTGCAGCTGAAAAGAAAAGCATCGACCGAAAGCATCGAGACAGCGAGAAAGATAATAGGCAACTGCTTCGAACTATTCACAAAGAAACGCTACGACAACATAAAGAAAAGGTTGAACATAGACAACGATGCCCTGAAAGAGGCTATCAACGAGATAGTGAAGCTGAATCCGAAACCTGGAGCGAGCTTTGGCAACCTTATAGAAAGCAATGTGCAGCACATAACTCCAGACTTCATACTTGACGTGGAGAACGGCGAGCCTGTCGTGACACTCAATGACAGCGACATTCCACCTTTGAGAATAAGCAAGACATACAAGGAAATGTTCGAGGACTACTCCAGAAACAAGGAGCAGAACAAGGAGATGAAAGACGCTGTGATGTTCGTAAAGCAGAAAATAGACTCCGCCAAGTGGTTCATAGACGCGCTGAAGCAGAGAAACAACACGATGTTCCTCGTCATGTCCACGATAGTGAAGCTGCAAAAGGAATTCTTCCTGAAAGGTGACGAGAACTGCCTGCGTCCGCTCATACTCAAAGACGTGGCTGAAATCACCGGACTCGACATATCCACAATATCACGAGTAAGCAACAGCAAGTACATACAGACAGAGTTCGGACTATATCCGCTCAAATATTTCTTCTCAGAGTCAATGCAGAAGGAGAACGGCGAGGAAGTGTCGTCGAGAGCCATAAAGAGCATCCTGAAAGAGTGCATAGACAACGAGGACAAGAACAATCCGATAAAGGACGAGGCTCTGATGGAGATACTCAAAGAAAAAGGATTCATAATAGCCCGCAGAACAGTGGCGAAATACAGAGAGCAGCTCGGCATACCTGTGGCAAGACTAAGAAAAGAGATATGAGACACATAGCCAAAGCAATATCATACATGTTCCATCCTCTTATGGCAGGAACATATTGTATCATGCTCATGTTCCTCACGCTCAGTCAGAACAGCATAGGCAAGATGATAGAATATAAGATTGCTGTGACGCTGAGCATGTTCGTAACAACATTCGTCGTGCCTGCTATCACTTTCTTCATAATGAAAAAGAAGAGGATGATAACCGACTTGGAGATGAGCGACCGCAAAGAGCGCACGCTGCCTTACATTTACACACTGCTGTGCTACGCCATAGCCATATACACGATGCACTCCATGCTGGTGCCATACTATGTGCTGTGCATGCTCGGCGCCGGAGTCATAGCCATGGCGGTGATGTGTCTCGTGAACCATTTTTGGAAGATAAGCGCACACTGCTGCGGCATGGGCGCGCTGACGGGATTCCTGTTCGTGCAGCAACTGTCGTACGCCGCCGACTACTCTCTGCCTATATGCATCATAATACTGCTTTCGGGAGCTGTGGCATCGGCGAGAGTTTACCTCAAGGCACACACTCTGATGCAGACATTGGCAGGATATCTGACAGGATTTTCGTTCATATTCATAGCAGGAATAATAGGTTTCTTGATATTCCTTAATCTCTAAAAAATAAATGGAAAACGACGATATAAGATTCATGAAAATGGCTCTCGACGAAGCGAAGAAAGCCATGGAAATGGACGAAGTGCCTATAGGAGCCGTGATAGTGAGCAACGGAATAATCATAGCCCGCGCGCATAACTACACTGAGCACCTGACCGACATAACAGCCCACGCCGAGATGCAAGCCATAACGGCTGCGTCAAGCAAACTCGGAGGCAAATATCTGACCGACTGCACGATTTACGTCACTGTGGAGCCTTGCGTCATGTGCGCTGGAGCATTAGGGTGGGCGCAGATAGGCAGGGTAGTTTATGGCGCCGACGATGACAAGAGAGGCTACAGAAAATTCGCGCCGAACACCTTGCACGTAAAGACAAAAGTGGAAAGCGGAGTGATGAAAGAAGAGTGCGCAGCGCTTATGAGCAGCTTCTTTAAACAAAAAAGAAAAAATTAAAAAACCGAATATTATGCCATACATCAGAATCAAAGCCTATCCTAAGGACGAGGCGACAAAACAGAAAGTAGTTGACGCGATAAACAAAGCGTTTGTCGATAACTGGGGATGCAAGCCAGAGGCTATCTCAATATCAATAGAGGAGATAAAGCCTGAGGACTGGGTGGAAACCGTGGAAAAGAAGGAAATAGAGCCTAACAAGGACAAAATGATGGTGCTCAACGGCAAGAAAATGTATTAAAACAGAGCATTCTCTATAAAACAAAAGCCACTGATTGAAGTCAGTGGCTTTTTTATGTCTGTTTTTGTCGATTTAAGACATCTGCAGCATTGTGACAATGCTTTTTTCGGCCTTCTTTCTTACGTCCTCAGAAATCAAAATTTCCGGCTGTTCATACTTAAGAGCGTTATAGACCTTCTCGAGTGTCGTGAGACGCATGTATGCGCACTCGTTGCAAGCGCATGTGCTGTCGTCAGGCGGAACAGGTATGAACTCCTTGTCTGGGTTCTGCTTCCTCATTTCGTGTATCACTCCGCTTTCTGTGGCTATGATGAACGTTTTCTTGTCAGAATTATTCACATAGTTGATAATTCCCTTGGTGCTTCCTACATAGTCAGCCGCCACAAGAACATGCTTCTTGCACTCCGGATGAGCCAATACAGGAGCGCCTGGATACTGCTTCTTAAGGGCAATAATCTTCTCAAGAGAGAATTTCTCATGCACCTCGCAAGCGCCGTCCCACAGCAGCATGCTTCTGCCTGAAGTGCTGTTTATGTAGTTGCCGAGGTTTCTGTCCGGTCCGAAGATTATCTTCTGGTCCTTAGGCAGCTGGTCGATTATCTTCTGCGCGTTCGAAGACGTAACGCAAATATCAGTCAGAGCCTTTACCTTGGCAGTAGTATTAACGTATGAAACGACCTTGTGGCCAGGATGTTCGTCAATGAATTTCTTGAAGTCGTCGGGATTGCAGCTGTCAGCAAGTGAGCATCCGGCGTTCAGGTCAGGCACGAGCACCTTTTTGTCTGGACACAGAATCTTGGCAGTCTCGCCCATGAAGTGCACTCCGCACACAAGTATTATGTCGGCCGTAGTCTTCTGCGCCAGCTGTGCCAAAGCGAGGCTGTCGCCTATGTAGTCAGAAATGTCCTGTATCTCCGCAGGCTGATAGAAATGCCCCATAATTACGGCGTTTTTCTCCTTGCAAAGCCTTTTTATCTCCTTCACAATGTCAATGCCTGCAGGAACAGGCTTGTCCACGAAACCTTTTGAAATATCCACGTTTTCCACCGGCTTTCTTTTTTTATTTTATAGTTTAAAATATTTATATCTAAAAAAGGAATAAGAATATATGCTGTCGATAGTGTTGAAAACTTTCCAAGAAATAAATTTTGAATTTATAATTATGAGTTGAGGACAACAATCATCTCAAAGCACGATGCAAATATAAATACTTGAAATTGTACTTCTTTATTAGATTCATTCCTTTTTATCCAAAAGTGTTAATACATCGCCATTGGTTGGTTAATGTAATAATATTTCGGCGTCGTTTTATGTTGATATCTGCCGGGTATTATGTGTTGATAAAAAATCTGCTCTGTCGATAATTTTTTATCAACATTCGCTATTGACATCAATCAACAGTTATCAACAAGTTATTGACACAGTTTTCAATATTAGAAGTATGCCACTTCCTTTCCTTCTATCGCTGTGAGAATGTCATTGGCCAGCGATGATGCTCCTATGCGGAAATATTTGTTATTAAGCCATTGATTGCCAAGTATTTGTTCTACTATGGTATAGTAAATTACGGCATCTTTAGCTGTCGATATTCCTCCTGCAGCCTTGAATCCTCTCATTTCTCCTCTCTTCTCGTAAAAGTCCTTTATTGCTATGCACATTATTATGGCTGCCTCTGGTGTGGCTGCTGGCTGCTGCTTTCCTGTCGAAGTCTTTATGAAATCGGCCCCAGCTTCTAATGCGAGAACTGATGCTTTATACAGTTCGTCGTATTTCTTTATTGCTCCTGACTCCAAAATTACTTTCAGATGCTTATCCTTGCAGCAGTCTTTCAGCTCGTTTATTTCCTCGGCTGCTTCTTCTATGTCGCCGTTCATGAATTTGCCTAATGACAAAACTATGTCTATCTCGTCAGCTCCGTCGTTTATACAGAGCAGTGTCTCAGCCACTTTCACTTCCATGAATGTCTGTGAGTGAGGAAATCCTCCGGACACTGCGGCTATGTTTACATTGTCGTTTTTTAGTGTCTCTTTAACAGTCTTCACCATCGACGGATATACGCATATAGCTGCCACTCCTGCCTTATCTCCGTAGCTATCAGACAGTTTATTAACTTTTTCCGTGAATTCAGTTATTGATTTTTCAGTGTCAGTTGTGTGTAACGATGTGATATCTATGCAGTTAAGTATTTTGTAGAGTGTTTCCTTATTATAGTTTTTCTCAGATTTCGCTTTTACGCTTTCGAGAACTGTCTTTACGTCTTTTTCTGTGTTCAGCGTGTTGCTGTACTCCATTATTGCTTTTTCTATTCTGCTGTTATCCATGTTGTTATGCTTTTAGTTTATTGTTGTTTATGTGTCTTTCGTTGTCTCTGGCAGTTTTCTTTTCTATGTTCTTTCTGAATTGTTCTGTCAAGTCTATTCCTGTCTGATTGGCAATGCAGATAAGCACCCAAAGCACGTCGGTAAGTTCATCTCCAAGGTCTTTTTGCTTGTCCGATTCTTTGAACGACTGCTCACCGTATTTTCTTGCGATGATTCTCGCCACTTCGCCGACTTCTTCTGTGAGTATCGCCATGTTAGTCAGTTCGTTGAAGTAACGCACACCGTATTTCTTTATCCAGTCGTCAACTTCTTTCTGTGCTTGTGCGAGTGTTATATTGTTATTTTCCATGTATTAAAACTCTTTTTCCTTGCTGTCTATGATTATGGTCACCGGTCCGTCGTTCAGCAGATCCACTTTCATGTCAGCGCCGAAAACTCCTGTGCCTACTTTCTTCGAAAGCTTTGCGCTTAGCGATTTGCAGAACTTCTCATACATCGGTTCAGAGAATTCTCTTTTCGACGCTCTTATGTATGACGGACGGTTGCCTTTTCTTGTGGCTGCGAAAAGTGTGAACTGGCTGACGGCTATTATGTCGCCGTTGATGTCGATGACAGATTTGTTCATCACTCCGTTTTCGTCATTGAATATTCTCAGGTTTACAATCTTCGAAGTCAGATATTCAATATCCTCATCATTATCGACATCTTCTACTCCGACCAAAACCAGAAGTCCGTCTTTTATAGATGACACGATTTTTCCTTCGACGGTCACCGATGCTCTTGTTACTCTTTGTATGACTGTTCTCATTTTTCTGTTTTTAAGTCTTTGAGAATCGTTTTTTACCCTGCGGCAGGCTTGAAAAAATATTTCATCTTATTCTCGCGGAGTTAAAGTTCCGTGAAAATAGGTGTAAATTATTGACGCTCTGTTTTTTCCAATGCTATTTTCTAATTCAGCAAAATCAGCCTCTTTAATTCGTTTTACGCTCTTGAATGTCTTCAGCAGGTCATTTTTCGTTTTTTCGCCTATGCCTTTAATATTATCGAGTTCGGAAGCTACTTGGTGCTTGCTTCTTTTGTCACGATGAAATGAAATTGCATATCTGTGAACTTCCTCCTGTATGCTCGACAAAAATCTGAAAAGTTCATCCGTCGTTTTCATTCCTATCACTTTAGGCGGAAATCCGAAAAGCAGCTCGTTGGTTTTGTGTTTGTCGTTTTTCGCAAGTCCGGCGATAGGGATATTCAAATTAAGTGTGTCTTCTATCACTTCTCTTACGACTTCCATCTGTCCTTGTCCACCGTCGGTTATTATCAGGTCGGGTAGTGGAGCGTTTTCGTTAATCATTCTCGAGTAACGTCTGAAGACGACTTCTCTCATTGAAGCATAATCATCGGGACCAGTGACTGTTTTTATGTTGTATTTTCTGTAGTCCTTTTTCGACGGCTTTGTGTTTACAAAGACTACGCATCCAGCCACTGCGTCAGTTCCTGAAATGTTTGAGTTGTCGAAACATTCAATTCTCACAGGCGGTTTGTCCATGCCCAGGACAGTTTGCAGCTTATTCGTCAGTCTTGTTTTTCGTTGTTCAGGGTTCAGTTTGTCAGCCTGTTTATATTTATCGACTTTATATTGCTTTACGTTTTGCAATGAAAGTTCGAGCAGTCGTTTTTTATCTCCTCGCTGCGGAATAATGAAATTAGCGTTTTCTATTTCCTCTATGTCCGGCATGAAAGGAACTATGATTTCCCTTGATGCGCTTTTGAGTCTTTCCCTCAGTTCTATTATCGCCATTCCGAGAATTTCCTCTTTCGGCTCGTCTATCTTCTTTTTGTATTCTATGGTTAATCCTTGCACGATGGAACCGTGAACTATACGAAGGATATTGACGAAGGCTGAATTTTCGTCATCGTCATAAGAGAAAACATCGAGATTCGTGAGCGAGCGGTCAACTATGATTGATTTCGATTTGAATTTCTCTATCACATCATATTTCTCTTTCACTTTCTGCGCTTCTTCAAATTTGTATTCTGCGGCGAGTGCTTTCATCTCGTCCATGAGAATATCGGAAATGTCCTGTACATTTCCTTTGATGATTTCTCTCACTTCCGAAATCATCTTCATATAATCTTCTCTTGACTGGTAACCCTCACATGGACCTTTGCACTTTTTTATATGATACTGCAGGCAGAGTTTGTATTTTCCGTTGGCAATGTCCTTTTCATTGAGCGGCATTCTGCATGTTCTGATAGGGTAGATGTCTCTTATGAGTTCAAGCACCGAATCAGCTACATAGTTGAAAGAAAATGGTCCGTAATATTCCGACCCGTTTTTTATTATGTTTCTTGTTTTGAAAACTCTTGGAAAAGGTTCTCTTGTTATGCAGATTGAAGGATAGGTTTTTCCATCCTTCAGCAGAATGTTGTATCGAGGCTGGTATTTTTTGATGAGATTATTTTCAAGCAGCAGTGCGTCTTGTTCAGAATTTACGACAATGTATTTCAGATTTCTAATCTGCTTGACTAAAACTTGTGTTTTCGGAGTTTGGCTTAAATCTCTGTTGAAGTATGAACTTACTCTTTTCTTTAGGTTCTTCGCTTTGCCTACATATATGATTGTACCTTCTTCGTTGAAATATTGATACACTCCAGGACTCTCTGGCATATTGTGTACTATGTTCAATATTTCATCTCTTGTCATATAAGTCAGTTTTTATCATGGTATCATGAAAATGTTCCGCGCGGAACATTCTTCTGAAATCATCTACCACAAAGCAATAGCAGTATGCTTATGTCGCTCGGAGCAACGCCTGAGATTCGTGATGCTTGTCCGATTGTCTCAGGATTTATCTTTGCGAGTTTTTGTCTTGCTTCTGTAGAAAGCTGATGTATTGATGCGTAATCGAATTTGTCCTTGATTCTTATATTCTCAAGTCTATGCAGTTTTTCGGCAAGACTTTTCTCTCGTTTGATATATCCATCGTATTTAACGAGAATTTCCGCCGCCTCAATTATTTCCTCCTTGCGGTTGGTTATCTTGTCGGTCAGTTCATGCAGTCCGTCGAAGTGTTCGATTAAATCATTGAGCTTAATCTCTGGTCTAAGGAGCAAGTCAACGAGTTTTGTTCCTTCCTTCACTTCACTGCTGTTCACTTTTCTAAGGAATTCGTTAGCGGCTGCCTTGCGTACGGTAGTCGATTTTACGTATTCCATTATCTCGTCTCTTCTCTGCTTTTTTTCGATGAGAAGGTCGTATCTGTCTTTCTTGGCGAGTCCTAAATCGTAAGACTTTTCGGTAAGTCTCATGTCGGCATCGTCCTGACGCAGCAATATTCTGTATTCGGCTCTCGAAGTGAACATTCTGTATGGTTCATCGACACCTTTATTCACCAAGTCATCGACTAAAACTCCTATGTATGACTCATCTCTGCTGAGTGTGAATCTTTCGTCGCCTTTGCATGCAAGGTGCGCGTTTATTCCGGCTAACATTCCTTGTCCTCCGGCTTCCTCATATCCTGTTGTGCCGTTTATCTGTCCAGCGAAGAACAGGTGCTTCACCTTCTTTGTCTCCAATGAATGTTCAAGCTGTGTAGGGTCGAAGTAGTCGTATTCGATGGCGTATCCAGGTCTGTATATCCTGGCGTTTTCAAGTCCTGGAATAGTGTGCAGCGCATTCACTTGTATGTCCATTGGCAGCGATGACGAGAATCCGTTAAGGTAGAATTCCTGTCCGTTTTCGCTCTCTGGCTCAAGGAAAAGCTGGTGCTTGTCCTTGTCGGCAAAGGTCACAATTTTCGTTTCTATGCTTGGGCAGTATCTTGGTCCTATGCTCTTGATTTGTCCGTTGAAAAGAGGAGAATCCGGCAGTCCTTTTCTCAGAATGTCGTGAGTGTCAGTGTTTGTATATGTGATCCAGCAAGGCTTCTGTTTCAGCGGTCTTGGCTTGAAATCCATGTATGAGAACTTATGGAAGTCGTCTTCTCCGTGTTGTTCGGTCATTTTAGAGAAGTCCACTGAGCGTCCGTCTATTCTCACTGGCGTTCCGGTTTTCATGCGCCCTGTGGTGAATCCTTCTTCTCTCAGCTGTTCTGTTATGCCGTATGCGGCTGGTTCCGCTATTCTTCCGCCTTTAATCTGCAGTCGTCCTATGTGAATGAGTCCGTTCAGGAAAGTTCCGTTTGTCAGCACTACGGCTTTAGCGTGGAAAGTCACTCCCATAAGGGTTTTCACACCCTTGCACTCGCCGTTTTCTATAATCAGACTCATCGCTGTGTCCTGCCAGATGTCAAGGTTAGCGGTGTTTTCTATGGTTCTTCTCCATTGTATAATAAACTGCTCTCTGTCGCTTTGCGATCTCGGACTCCACATGGCTGGGCCTTTCGACTGGTTCAGCAACCTGAACTGCAGCGCTGTCAGGTCTGTCACGATGCCCATTTGTCCTCCCAATGCGTCGATTTCTCTGACGATTTGTCCCTTTGCTATGCCTCCGATGGCAGGATTGCAACTCATCTGGCCTATCTTGTTCATGTCCATGGTGATGAGAAGCGTCTTAGAACCGAGATTGGCAGCGGCGCACGCGGCTTCATTGCCAGCATGTCCGGCACCCACAACAATGACATCGTAATTCAATTCCATATCTAAATTTATAGTAGTGAGAAACAGTAACTTCCTTTCACGTTCGGCAAAGATACTATTTTCTATCCTTATTTATTTTCTAAAAAGTTGTATCTTCGTGGATATATACAATGTATTCCGATGTTTTACGGCGCTAATATTAAGAACAGTGATGATGTGGTATTGAGAAAATATCACAGCTTTTTGTTGCTTGAGAAGTCTTTGTCAAGCAATACTATAGAAGCCTATGAGTCTGATTTGCAGCGCTATCTCGACTTTGTTTCCGATAACAAGCTTGACTATCTGAAAGTGCAGTACGAAGATTTGAGAAAATTCGTGGCTACACTTTCTGACATTGGCATAAGCGACAGGTCGCAAGCCCGCATCATCTCAGGAGTCAAGTCATTCTACAAATTCCTTGTTTATAACGAGACAATCGAGGATGACCCTACAGAACTTCTGGAAATGCCTAAGATTGGTTCATATCTTCCGCAAGTGCTTTCTGTCGATGAAATCGATAGCATGGAGGATTGCATTGACATGAGCAAGAAGGAAGGACACAGAAATCGCGCAATCATCGAGACTTTATACGGCTCAGGACTTCGTGTGTCGGAGCTTGTGAATATACAGCTGAGCAATATATATTTCGATGAGGAATATATGAAAGTGACAGGAAAAGGCGACAAGGAAAGGCTTGTTCCGCTGTCAAAGGAGAGCGTGAAGCAGATTAAGGACTGGCTGATATACAGAAACGAACTTGAAATCAAAAAAGGATATGAGGATTTCTTGTTTCTGAACAGACGTGGCGCGCCGCTTACTCGTGTAATGATATTCACGATAATCAAAGACCTCGCAAGTAAAGCCGGAATCGAGAAAAACATAAGTCCGCATACATTCCGCCACACATTCGCCACACATTTGCTTGAAGGTGGCGCAAACCTCAGGGATATTCAGCAGCTACTTGGTCATGAATCGATTCTCACCACCGAAATATACACTCACCTTAACAGCGACTATCTCAGAGAATCCATAATGAAGTTTCACCCACGAAATCAACAAGAAAATTCCGATGAAAAGGCATAATGTTCCCCACGGAACATTCTTTATAAAATAATAACTCTCAATTATTTATGTCCGATAAAAAGAAGAAATATTACGTAATATGGATAGGATTGGAGAGAGGTGTGTTCGATAGTTGGAACGCATGCAAGAAGTATGTCGAAGGATATAAGGGCGCGAAATATAAGAGTTTTGAGTCTAAAGAGTTAGCCGAGGAAGCATACAGCCGCAGTTACACCGAGTATATCAATACCGAGACTGCCAATAGCGATGCGAGAAAGGCGTCAAAAGCGCAGCCAAAAGCGTGGATTGATCGTGATTTGGATGAGAAGGGCGACTGGCCAGAGCTGAACTCATGGTCGGTGGATGCAGCGTGCAGCGGAAATCCCGGTAAAATGGAGTATCGTGGCGTTTACACGGCTACCGGGCAAGAAATATTCAAGGCAGGACCTTTCGAGCAAGGCACAAATAACGTAGGCGAGTTTCTAGCCATCGTGCATGGTCTGGCGCTTCTGAAGCAGAAAGGCGAGAGCAATATCAACCTGATTTATTCCGACAGCGTGAACGGCATGTCGTGGGTAAGGCAGGGCAAGTGCAAGACCAAGCTCGCTCAAACTGCGAAAAACGCGCAACTTTTTGACTTGATAAGGCGTGCTGAGAAGTGGCTGGAAAACAACCACTACACAACAGAAGTTAGAAAATGGAAAACCGAGGAATGGGGAGAAATTCCCGCTGACTTCGGGAGAAAATAGGGGAGTATGGTAATAGGATACGACGCAAAAAGAGCATATCTGAATGATAGAGGTTTAGGCAGTTATAGCCGAAATCTAATTGCCTTTATGTCTAAGTATTGTGCTGATGACAAGTTTCTTTTATATACGCCTGATCTTGGAAATAAATATATTGAAAAACTGAATTTTGAAAATACTGAAGTTGTAACACCATCAGGATTAAATAAACTATTTTCTTCTTATTGGCGTTCGTTCAGTATTGTGTCTGATATAAAAAACAGAAATGTTGAAATATATCATGGTTTAAGTCATGAACTGCCTTTTGGAATTGAAAAAACTCCGATAAAAACGGTAGTGACTATGCACGATGTTATGTTTCTGCAATTTCCAGAACTTTATCATTTCATCGATAGAAAAATTTATGAATTTAAATATCTAAGAAGCTGTAAAGTTGCAGATAAAATTGTAGCTATCAGCGAAATGACAAAGAGAAATCTCGTTGAATACGCTGATATTGATGAAAAGAAAATAGAAGTTGTTACGCAGCCATGCAATCCCATTTTTGAAAGTATATATACAGAAGATCAAAAACTTGCAGTAAGGAAAAAGTATAATCTTCCAAGAGAGTTTATGCTTACAGTCAGTGCCATAGAGGTTCGTAAGAATCAGAAGAGAGTAATAGAAGCATTGGCGACAGGCAAAATAGATATTCCTTATGTGATTGTCGGGCATCAGGAAAACGAATATTTTAGGGACTTAAATAATTATATATCAAGTCATAAGCTTGAAGATAAAGTGATATTCTTAAGCAATGTGCCCGATTCTGATTTACCTATAATCTATCAGTGTGCTACAGTGTTCGTTTTTCCTTCGCTATATGAAGGTTTCGGCATTCCATTGGTTGAGGCAATGACATCTGGTACTCCGATTGTCTGTTCAGAAGGCGAATGTTTCGATGAAACCATTGGTTCTTCAGCATTATTTGCCGATAGCAACAATACAGATGAGTGGATTGATTGTATTAATAAAGTATTGAATGATAGTGGATTGCACCAAAGATTAATAAATGATGGACTTGAATTCACAAAAAGATATTCAGAAAGAAATATAGCTGGTAAGCTCAGAAGTATTTATAAATCAATGCTATAGTTATGAAAGTTTGTTTTTTCAATACAGTGAAGTCATGGGGCGGTGGCGAGAAGTGGCACTTTGAGAATGCATTGGCACTTGAAAGAAGGGGTTGTGAGGTTGTGATATTTGCTAACAAAGGGAGCGAACTTTCGAAAAAAGCTGTTGAATCAGGCATTAGGGTTTATGAACTTAAGATGGGCAATCTTAGTTTTTTAAATCCATTTAAAAAGGCGAAGTTTAAGCG
>JAEEGG010019175.1_pt1 | contig 13830 bp, 12 predicted proteins | sample 9134161 | NCBI WGS metagenome assembly JAEEGG01 (sample SAMN16246543, study PRJNA631951) | gut metagenome | biome: gut microbiome; feature: rumen; material: CR-attached | host: Bos | place: Iran: Karaj | collected 2018-10 | reverse complement strand
TGCCCAACGTAATGTTCTTCTCTGCCACTTTCCACGATGCAGAGACGGCGAAACGTATCACCGACAAGCACCATTTCACATGGACACACCTCGTCGAAGCAAAAGATATGATGCCGTGGATTGGCACAGAGGGCTTTCCCTTGACTATCGTGGTTGACAAAAAGGGCATCGTGCGCTATGCCGTACACGGCACAAACGAGATGAAGCGCGAAGAACTGTTAGCGAAAATCAAAGAGGCCGAGGCGGAATAAATTATAACGAATATGAACACGATGAGAAACTACAGAAGGTTCCTGTTCCTGATGGCGATGTTGTCAACAGCGACATCCATAGTGGCTCAAACCGACAGCATAATGGATTGCTATGCCTTTGCTAATAGGAATCGTGATATAGTGTATCTGCTGCCATCTAAAGAGATATGCGAGACAGGAGAAGATATGTGGTTCAAGGCATATCTGATGGATAAGCAAACTTTGGCCTTATCAGATAAAAGTCAAACGCTCTATCTGCAAGTGCGAAACGAAAAAGGTGAGGTAGTATGGAGTGAGAAATATCCCCTTATTGCAGGACGAGGCGACGGACATATTTATATCGGAGAGAATTGGCAGCAGGGAGAATATTATATGGAGGGTTATACGCGCTCTTCTTTTACGGCTGACAGAACCACAAATATTCATCCACGACGGATTCGAGTGGTAGAGCGTGTGACACAAATGGATTCCATTTCAGCAGAAGCGGTCAAAAGCGATTCAATACAACGGCTGACGGCAAAACATCGTTTTAACCTTTTCCCAGAAGGTGGCCATTTGGTAGATGGTATCAACTGCGTGGTGGCTTTTAAGGCAACATACGGAAATGGTTTTCCTGATGATGTTTCAGGCAAGGTCATAGAGGATGGGAAAGAAATAGCATCATTTATAAGTGTGCATAACGGAATGGGTAAGTTTGCCTTAACACCCCAATGGGGTAAAGATTATAAGGTGGTACTAACTGATGGCAGGACATATCCACTCCCTACCATTGAACGGACAGGTATGACACTTCGCATATTACGCAACAATAATACCAGCGTCACAATGCTTGTATCCTCATCCGACAGCCTTCCACATCCATTCACGGTATTCGCGAAACAAAGAGGTGTTCCTTGCTGTAGTGCCAGGGGAATTGTAAGAGGTCAGCAAATAGTCAGACTGCCAATAGAGAGATTCCCACAACAAGGGATTGCAGAAATTACGTTATCTGCCGAAAACGACTATCCTGTTGCAGAACGATTGGTATCTGTCAGCCCTACGCAACGGCTGAATATCACCGCTTCAACAGACTGTCAGCAATACAACAGGCGCGACGAGGGAAAAGTACGTCTGAAAGTCACTGATTCTTCTGGTCTGCCTCTCAAAGCAGAACTGGCAGTATGCATCTTCGACAAAGCCTATCTCTATCTGCCAGGACATGAGAATATCCTTTCCCATTGTTATTTGTCCGAAGAAATTCGAGGTAACATCTTCAACCCCACTTACTATTTTGATGAACGGAACGAAGACCGTTTACAGGCACTGGACTTGTTACTGATGACGCAAGGCTGGCGTTCCTATGTCTGGAATGAGAAGCCGATAAAAGGACTACAAGTATTGACTGACGGGTTGTGTGGTACAGAAACAACCAGCAACAAACTCACCAGCAAAATGCAGTTGATAAGTGCCTTCTCACTCCAAAGTGACTCTTGCTTCATCATGACGGATTCCATTGGTGGTTTTGAAGTCGCGCCAGACCAGATGAATGCAATGCGTGGCAATATCTATCTGAAACCCCTGCTGAGTGAAAAGTACAAGGCAAAATTGACAATTACCAATCCTTTCGACAGCATTAATTTCTATCAGCAAGGCAGACCAAGACTCCTACCGCAGAACTATATCTATGAGACAGCCAACGGAGAACGGGCTATTACCAATGGCTTCGGAACGGTAGTACTGAAAGATGTCTATGTAACGGCAAAGCGACGTTCACCCTATCGCGACAAGGTGACGGGCTATCTTGACAGCCTTGCTACGATGGCAAGCGGTGAATGGGTTTGCGAGTGCAAAGCTGGCCAATCGTCACATTACCTAAACAACTATAAAGGCTATTCTCATCATCCCGATGGATGCTCAGTAACCACCTATTCAGGCAAGCGACTCATGCCCAAACGAGGTGAGAACTACGAACTAATTAAATATGAGCCAGTAGGTAGTGATGGCAGTTGGATAGTGACAGACATCACAAGTGTTAAGTATTCTGGACCACAATACACTGAGGAGGAACTACTGAGGATGTACGGAATGTGGAAGGCTCAGGGCTATTATCCTCAACGTGAATTCTACGAACCTGATCCTGTTGAACTTACCTCGCCTATGCCAGACCCACGCAACTTGCTACAATGGAAGCCCTATGTGCTGACAGATGAATACGGAGAGGCAGAAATATTATTTAGGGCCTCCGATGTCAACACCGAGTTTATTGGCATCGTTGAAGCCATAGACGGAACAGGGCTGATGGGATGTCAGTCATTTACATTCAGAGTAATTAGAAACAGATAACGATATGAAGAGAATTATCCTAACCCTATTATCAGCAGTTATAACGCTGATTGTATCTGCACAAGAGAAAGACACCACTATCGTAATTTATTATGGCTACCAGGCCATTGATACTGTAACCATCAGTAAGTCATCAGAGATTTATCTTCAAATGCAAGATGCTGAATTAGTTGTTAAGGGAATCACAGACGACCCCACTAAGCATCGTGCTATTGTGGAATACGTGTTGAGTCATCCCGATAGCGACGGCTCCTTATATTTGATGAGATACCTTTCGGGTATGATTAATTATAAAAAATGCCTACCTGCATTATCGGAACGAGTAAGACATGGCATTATGAAACGGCTCTATGATTTCTTCATCGCTGCAGAAGCCGAAACTGATGCCTATCTCTCAAAGACGGCCGAGGCTATCGCCATCGGCAAAGAGGCAACAGGTTTCTCGTTGGAAGATATTGACGGCAATTTGTTGACTTTATCATCACTGCGAGGGAAATATGTCATGCTCGATTTTTGGGGGTCATGGTGTGGAGCGTGTATCAAGTCATTTCCCCATCTGAAAGCGTTTTATGAGCAACATCATAACAAATTAGAAATCATTGGCATTGCTTGTCATGACACTAAAGAAAAGTGGAATGCAGCAGTGAAGCGCCATGAATTGCCTTGGTTACACGTTCTAAACGGAGAGGGAACGAACGATGTAGCAGAACTCTATGGAGTTCAGGCATATCCAACCTATGTGCTTATTGCTCCCGATGGAAGGGTACTGCAATGGATGTCAGACGACCCTGATACTTTCGATTTGTATTTTAACGACCTAATGATTGACAAGTAAGGAAACATCAGACAACAAAGAATATGTACGAATTAAGAAGATAAAATGGAAACGAAAAGAAGATGAAAACTGTATTCCTTTTTCCTCCTTTTTTATCTTCTTATTTTCTCCAATAGCAATCCCGTCTTCCTTTGACGGTCAACCGTTTGGTGATGGGACATGCATGAAGCAAGTTCCAAAGGTTTATACATCGTCAATGGCAGGAAAATGGCAATCAGATAGCCATTGGGAAGGGATTACCTGTTTGTTTAGTTATTAACCATGGATTCAAGGTGGAAACATCAGGTGCGGCAGGACAATAGGATAAGGAACCAAAGCAAATAATGTGGGGAGTAGAAAGCAAGCAAAAGCTAGCTACATGCCAACCTATTGAGCACTTCAAAATAACAAATAGGAAAAATTTGTTCAAAAAGCTTTTTTATTACACCTATAATTATTATATTTGCAATAAAATAGCGTCAACCATGGATAAAAACTCTGTAAAGAACCCTTTCATAGTAGGCAAGTATCTGTCTGATAGATATTTCTGCGACAGGTCGAACGAAACGGAATTTCTACGCAAACAGATTCAGAATGGCCGGGATGTGGCCATCATCTCACCTCGCCGCATGGGGAAGTCAGGACTGATACATCATTTATTCAACCAATCGGACATCCAGCAACAATACCATGTCTTCTACATAGACATATACTCCACCACCTCGCTCGCGGAATTTGTCTATGTGCTGGGCAAGGAGATCTACAACCAACTCAAGCCCCAGCCAACAGTGTGGAGGGAACGTTTCTTCCAAGTCATCTCCTCCCTTCGCGTGGGCTTCAAACTCGACACAATGACAGGAGCGCCCTCCTTTGACATCGGCCTTGGCGACATCGAAGTTCCCCAAACCACACTGGATGAGATTTTCAATTACATCAACGAGGCGGACAAGCCTTGCATCATTGCCATCGATGAGTTCCAGCAGATAGGTGAGTATGCGGAGAAGAACGTGGAGGCATTGCTGCGCACAAAAATACAACGATGCAACAAGGCACAGTTCATTTTCTCGGGCAGCAAGAGGCATGTCATGAGCAACATGTTCAACTCTCCCTCAAAGCCGTTCTACCAAAGCACCATCAGCATGAGCCTCGACCCGATACCCGTGGAAACGTATGCAGACTTTGCCATCGGCCTCTTCCAGGAAAATGACAGACAGCTCACAAGAGAGACCGTGGAGACCGTGTGGAACAGGTATGATGGCTTTACCTGGTTTGTGCAAATGACGATGAATGAACTCTTTGCCATGACAGAACCCGGCGGCCTATGTGACCAACAGATGGTTGCCGAGGCGTATCGCCATGTTGTCATGACACAGGAAAACAGCTACAAGGACATCCTGTCGCATATTGCCCCCAAGCAAAAGATGGTGCTGCAAGCCATCGCCAAGGCCGGGAAAGCGGCCAATATCACATCCGCAAAATTCATCAAGGAACACAGGCTTGGCTCTGCAAGCACCATCCAGTCTGCCGTCAAGCTTCTGCTGAAGAATGACCTGATCACCCAGGAGAACGGGGTTTACCGCGTATACGACTATTTCTTCGCAGAATGGCTGGCCAACGTCTATTGAATGTTGACGCTTTCATCGGGAAAGACGTAAACACCTATCCCCATCTCCCAACTATAAGATAAAAACTCCTCCCCCGCCTTCAGACACAGCCTCTCCTTCCCTCTCGCCACCCCAAACAAGAAAAAGATAATGCCAACCGCCAGCACATACAAAAGGCCTTCCGGCACAAGCCATCCCGAGAAGGACGCTCTCCTCAAGACATATGAGGAGCAGCTCGCCCTGCTGCCTTCAGAGGCAAAGGAGTTCTGCCGGCAGCACTTCTCCTCGCACACCGACCTCATCCCCTGGATACTCCGGGAAAAGGACACCAGGGAACTCCACTGCGAGGGGCAGATGAGACGCGACATGGCATTCTTCATCGCCAAGATACGCATCCGGCTCGAGGCATCCGGGGACCTTCACACCATCAGGCAAGACGCCGCTCAGGATGCAGCACGGCCCAAGACGCTCGTCCCCAGGATCAAGGCGCTCTGGCACTCCCTGACCACCGCGGTCTCCCTTGACGACAACTACGACGACTTCATGGAGAAGGTGGCCCGGATCCATGACTCGCTTGACAAAAGTCAAAAAGACAACGAAGAACTCAGCGGATGGCTGGAACAGCAGGAATCGCAAGATGAGAAATGGCAGAGAGAACAGGAGGAAGAGACAAAAAGAAGGCATGAGGAGCACCAGAAACTCTTTGAGGAGTTCAAGAAAGCGGAGGACCGACTGAAAGAACTGGAAGAGGAATGGAAAGGGATACAGGAGGCAAGAAGACAAAGGCAGGAGGAATGGGAAAGGCAATGGGAAGAGAGAAGGACGAGGGATGAGGAAAGAGAAAAGGAAAGGAGAAGACTGGAAGGGCGCAGGAAAATCCTTGAGGACCTGGAGAAATGGAAGGAGGAAAAAAGACGGGAAGCCGGGTACGGCCTAGAGGTGAGCGACGCGGAAGAGGATGAGGGACAACAATACCTGAGCTCCAAATGGAGCAAGTGGGAATGGGACTCCATCAACGAGGAATACCTGCGGCGGCAATACCACGACCTGATCTGTGTCTTCCCATACCAGGTGAGGAGAACCCTCATCAGCATCATCCCCACCCTGGATGACCTGCGCGAGAAGACCAACGAGCACACCACCTTCTCCGGCACCTTCCGGCACAAATACGAACTCGACCAGTTCATCGAGATATTCCGGTTCATCAACAACGAATACCCGTTCCAGATAACCGACATCGGATTCCTCTACCAACAGATGACCGGAAGGCAGCCGCACCATGACCTGACGCTTGAAGAGAGCGTCACCCTCAGGCTGCTGGAAAACACCCCCAAGAAGGAGAAGCGAGAGCGCCTGCTCCGCAATCACCACCCATGCCACCCGTCACCAAGCGGGTACTACCGGGAGAGATGCTTCGACACCTATCTCATGTCCCCCGGCGATGCCGTGCTCTGCGAGCAGAAGGAGACCGCTCCCCCACCCCAGCTCGACGAACTGTTCTGCATGGACACGGCCTACCCCGACTTCATCATCCTCGCCGTGACACTGGTCCAGGCGGCAAGGGAGGTGGACAAGAAACTGCATGCCCTGAGACGCTTCCACGGATACTATGACAATTACTCCATCGCCTCTCTCTCCGATACAAGGATACACCTGTACGCCTCCTGCAACGAGCCGTACTTCACATACGACCTCTACCTCACCAAAAAAGGCGGCAGGCTGTACCTCTCCCACGACGAAGGCGTCCCGGAAAAGATGAGCCTGAACCTCAACACCAGATACTTCGACGAGCTCCGCGACCTGGAAAGGGGGTTCCAGCAATGGCTTGACAGGCTGAGGACCGTCCTCCTGCGCCTCTCCGGTGACAGGCTCGTCGTCTACAGCGACTTCTACAAGATCAGGGTCTTCGACAAGTCCAACCAGCGGTCCTGCTCCCTCTACACCCTGACCTCATGGATAGAGGCGCATGACATCCATGAGGTGGCACGGGACTACCACGTCAACGAAAGCCCCATGAAACACCATCCCTGGAACTTCCCGGGCAAGTACCACTACTGATGGCGGGAAGACATACGGATATCCCATACCTTCATTTGGATACGGCGGGATACAAAATGGACGGAACAAGATTAACCGAACAATGGCAATAATAACACCAGCACCCCGTTGATTATGTATACAACCACATTGTCAATCTAAAACCTAAGATGATGAAACAGCTATTAACCATTCTCACATTGATCCTCTTCCTACCGGTGTACACACACGCACAGGAAGAAAGTGATTTCATACCCGTTGACTGGAAGGAAATAAAAAAAGTGGCTGAGAATGACCCACAAAAAATCAATGATCTGGTGGCGAGGATGGCAGCCAGTGAAATTGACACCACGATGACATGGAACGAAAGGATTCTGGCATATTACGGGCTGTCATTCCTTAAGCCTTTTTCCGGATTCTCAGAAGGCCGGAAGCTGAATGAACTGTTTGAAGAAGGAAAATATGAGGAATGCCTTTCCAGAGCAAAAGAGCTGCTCAAGGAAAATCCTTTAAGCCTTGAAGCACTCTCCAATGCCGGATTGTCCATAGGCATGATGCTGGAAGACTCAACGCATCATCATGACGTGACCGAGAAAGAGGCGAAGGAATATTTCACCCGAATGTTCATCATCTTCTCTACCATAGCAAGAACCGGCGACGGGACGAGCGAACGGCCCTTCAGCGTGACGATGGTTTCCGACGAATACATGTTCATGCACTATCATCTTGACATCTGGGAGTTCGAATCGCAATACCTGACAGGCAACAAGTGCGACGGTTTCGACCTAAAAGAGCCGTCGGAAGAGTATCCGCGCAAACAGATATTCTTTGATGTCTCCCGTGTGCTGGAAATAGAGAGAGAAATGTTCCTAAAGTAAAACCAAAGTCTTAATTCTGACAAAGTTCATTTTATCATTCGGTCATTTTTAGGGTAATAAGTCCCATGAAACACCATCCCCGGAACTTCCCGGGCAAGTACCACTACTGAATTCTATGCCACATTATAGAAAATTTGCCCTATCGCATACTCCCGAAGTTCCGGTGGATTTCAATACTATTCCCAATGGCACACGCGCCACACGCACCGTCTTTCCGGTGAGACATGGCGAGAAGTTTCATTTTTTGATGATTTTCTTTCCGTCCCTGATATATATACCATGCCGTGGTTCCATGATCTGCCGACCTTGAAGGTCGAAGGCAGGTGATTCCGATGTGCCTGATTTGACAGCCTGAATAGCAGCAACACTCTGTGCTACAAGGTCTGCCTTGGACACTTCATAGACATCTGATTCAGAGTAAATGAGAAGGCGGTCGCCATATTGCTGCAAGTCGTTCACCCGCTCAAGATCCTTCTCAAACGTCATTACATGCGAGGGATGCCATGAGCGCCCGCCGTCAGTGGAGCACATCAGTTTGATGCAAGCCCCCTTCTGGCCGTTTCGCCCCAGGCTTCCTGCCATATACACTGTGTCGGGATGTTCGTTGTCAAATGCAGAGAAGTACCAGTAGGCCGTGCGGGATTCATCGCCCCAATAATTCTGGCAACTCCATGTCTGGCCATTGTCATCTGAGAGGAATACGCATCCTTCGCCGCCAGCCAGCCAACAGTCGGGATTGGTGGGATGGAATGTCGGTTGGTGTACGCAGTTGTCACCAGGGAAGCCGAGCGAATTGCCGTGGTCGATCCACGTCTGACCGCTGTCGTAACTGATCATGATATGGCCATCGAAGACCATGCCTTCTCCACAATTGTAGATGATGTTCGGACGTGAAGGATGAAAACCGATGACAGATGCGGCTGAGTTTCCATAAACGAATTCCGTCAGGCACTCCCACGTCTGTCCGAAGTCCGTAGAGAGCAACAAACCCCAATACGTGGAAGAGACCAATAGCGTGTTGGGGTCTGCAGGGTGCTGGACGAGGCTGGGTAGTCTCCCGTGATTCTTCCCTCGGAAGATTTCGGGCGTTACGTCTTCGTAGGTCTGTCCGCCGTCGTGCGAGAGGAGCAGGAAACTGCCGCCCTCATTGTAGCGCAAGGCCAGAATGTCGCTGCCACGACGGGCGTAGTCCTGTAGCGGTATGCCCTCGAAGCCCACAAGATGCCACGTGCCATTGTCAGCCGACAGGTCTTTGGCATAGAGACCTTGATTGGTGCAGACATGGAGCCTGTCGCCCTCGACGTGCATCCTGGGCTGAGAGAAAAGGCCCTGCCGCTCGCCTTCGTTGAAACCGAGGTCAAGCGACTGGAACAACTGTGCCGCGATGTTGATGGGCAGCAGCAAGGCAAGCGAAAAAAAGATGCAGGTTTTCTTGTCCATTTTGTCTGATTGTTGTTCTTGTTGAAAAGGAGCATCGCCACCAGCCCGTATCACTTGTGTGTCTTGCTCCATTCATGTTATAGCATCTCCGCAGTATCTAAACGGATGAAGTTTTTTCAGAGTCGTCTCATTCCACTTTCCTGAAATTCATCACCACGTCAGAGCCGACAGGACGCCAAGTCATTCCCTTGGCAGAAATCCTTTGGATGTCATATTTTTGCGTTTCCGGACTTCCGCCGTATAGTTCCTCGAAAATAAGCAAACGACGGTTGTCATCCGATATCACATAACTGCGTTGGATGGTCGTGTCACCGGCAAAGACGTCAGATACGTGAATGGTGCAACTGCCACTTGTGGAGGGGACCCCAGGGGTGAAAGTGTACTTCACATAGCCCTCTGCCACCACGCCTTCGTCATACACTTGTAACCAAGTGCCCGCAAGTTGGTCGATCTGATAATCTTCATCGTCGCTGCTGCAAGAAACAAGAATGAGAGTGGCAAGCATTACAAACACAACTCTCCAAATCTTCATATCCTTCATTATATAATTGATGTTTCCTTTTGATAAAATACAAAAAGACGGAAAACTTGTATCACCCATTACTAATTTTTGTTAAACAGGACAAAAATAATGGACATGATTGAAAAGATCAACATCATAACTGTTGTGAGAGAAAAGGAAATCTCCACCAGAAAAATACATCGTATTCATAGCACCATATTTTATGTGATGATGGTGATGTAGCTGTTCGTTTATCCAATTGTCTCATACAAAGAACTAATCATCTTGTATGATAAATAACAATTCGGCATCATTATTGAAATCTGTTTTTCTATAATCGTCATACGACAGTTGGATGTCGGGTGCCAACGTTTTAGCCATAGGGTGGTCTTTAGGGAAGCAGCACTGCAGGGAATTGGAAGCAGAACACTCAAGCCCGGTATTTGGCAGCTTGAATGGTGTGATCTCCATAAACGTGTTGGGCGCCTGCCCTGAGGGAACGCCAACCACTTTAGCCCCCATCTTCCACAGCATATAGGCAGTATGGAAAGCAGCACTAAAGGTTTGTACATCGGTAACCACAAATATTTCCTTTGGCGTATAGATGGGTTCGCCATGTTGCTCTTCGAGAATGCTCTTGTCTGCACACATGAACCAATCAAAACTGCTGATGCTTGATGGCTCTTCCACGAAATCACCCAACTTCAGCGATGTACCTCTACTTTGGCCAAGTAGCTCCAACGTCGTATTATTCTTTTTTAGCCAAGCCTCTGAAATCTTTGTCGAAAAATGCATGCCCAAGTCAGTCTCCATAAAACGTTTCCCATACAGTTCATACAGAGCTGCATACATGATCATGGTCCAGCCACCACCGTTGCCTCGCAAGTCAATAATTAGCCGAGATGAGTTGGAGACTTTCATCTCGCGTAGCATCTTCGCAAAGACATCTGCCACAATCACATCTGTTTTAATACCATACTTCTCAATGTCTGGCACATCGGCGCTTGCAATCGAGTTGATGCACATTACCATCGTTTGTTTATCGTCATCGACGAAACGGTATTCAAAGTTGTTTTTGGGGAAACGTTCGTCGGTAGATGACCAGACAATGGATTTCCAGAAGGGGCCATTGGGATGGAACGGCAGCCTTACAAGCGTATCTTTTCCATTGACCATGCGGAACTTCATTGATACTCGTTCCTTGTCGAACGAAGGAAACAACTGCCGCAAAACATTGGTATTGCCAATGCTCGTGCATGCTTTTCCCATCAATCCATAACGATTCTCAGAGATGACGATTTTGTCCAGGTGGTCAAGCACCGATTCCAAAGATTCACCTTCCACCTCACACAACATAGCTCCTTTCAAGAATTTCAGTTCAGGACTAAATCCATTCACAATGATGCCATCAGGAATCACTTTGAACTTCAGTGGAATCCATCGGTCTTCTACTTTCTTGGGGGAGTTGTCATATCCCATATAAGTATGGCCATCGTGTAGAGCCGAAAGCAGTTGGGTTACTTTTGACTGCATTTCGTCAAGGGTCAAGGAATCAGTCCCAGCCAACTCGTTCCTCAGTTGTCTCACTTCCTTTTTGAAGTTCTCTTCACTTCCAAAGGCACTATAGGGATCGGGATGTATCTGCTCCAATTGGCTGAAGAAATAGTCGTAGTCCTCCAACAGGCTATCCTTGCTGACCGATTGGCCACATCCCATTAAAATGCCACAAAGCATGGCGCAAATAAAAAAGACTCTCATCATCCTAAATTCTGCAGCACTTTAGTACAACAAATGTATAAGTTCCCGAGCAACTTTTCCTCTTCTCATTGCAGTGTTCTAACGTTCTTCAATCAGCTAAAGCATACAAAACCCCAAGGTTGTTCACACCAATGAACTCACCTCCCCTTTCGCTAAACACATCCGTCAGCAAGAAAACCACCGACGGAAACCTGTATGACAACTTACTTCTTCAGCTTTGAAGCTATCCACAACACGACCACGGCTCCCACAACGGCCGTGCCCAGCTGGCCGATGGTGCCGCCCCATGTGATGTTCAACAAGTCGAACAGGAAACCACCGGCAAAACCGCCGATGACACCGAGAACAAGATTCCACAAAAGACCACCGCCCTTGCCCATGATCTTATTGGCTATGAAACCAGCCAGAATACCAATGATAATCGCTCCAATAAGTCCCATAATCAAAAATTTTAGGTTAAAAATCTGATGTTATCTCATAAGGTAGTAATACGCCACAAAAATACCAAATAATTCAACACCCTCCAAATAAAGTTGGGATATGTTGCCTCAATCAAGACAATATGCAATACATGATACCTCAAGAATTGGTCTTTTGTTATTTTTTCAGTAATTTTGCACTGCAGATACAAAAATACTTTCAATAAACTACCCGAAAGGGTGGCATACACAAAAAACCATATCATGCATATCATAGCCATTGCCATAGCCATCATCGTCCTCATCGCAGCTGTCGCTGGACTCCTCGCTATCGGAAAGCAAAAACGCCTGAAAGCGAAAGCCCAGGAATGCGCAAAAGAAGTGCAGCAGTTCCAAGACAAGCTGCAGAAGCTCACCGACCCGTCCCACTTCTTCACGGACGAGGAACTGCTGCAGTTCAAACGTGAGTGTGCCCCGCTGCTCGACGAGATCAATGAACTCTACGACAGCATGCTCATCTCCAACGAATACCTCGACAACCTCGGATTCAGGGATTTCATCCGCCAACGGAAGTTCCTCAACCACATACAGTCCCAGAACAACCAGAAACACCAACAGCAATGAAAAGGATTCTCCTTTAATGGAGGATTCTTGGCGCCAGCGAATCAAAGTACATGGCCTTCAGTGGCCTGAAAGGAAAAAGTACTTGAAAAAATCATCATGATGATTGAATTTTTCCATACCGTACATTATGTCGTGTATCGCTTTTACAGAAAGCATAAACAGGACATTGACGTGTCAATGTTTTATGCCTGCGCCATACATTGTATCTTATCTTTCTTCTTGATAATGGAAGCAGATTATTTCCTGTGTTTGCTTCTTGATTTACCGCATCATCTCAATAAACCTATTGCCTTGGCATATGTGATGGTTTGGGCTATTCTTGAATATAAGATATTCTTTCGAAATAAAAGATACAAGGAGTTATTCGACGAATACGACAGACAAAGCGACACCCCAGCAATGAAGGAAAAACTCAGAAATGCAAAGATATTCAACTTCAGCTTATTAGCTGTAGATATCATATTGCTTTTCCTGCTTGACTATTGTAATCACCACAAATAACCCTCTAACAAGAAACTATTCCCCTACAGTTGACACCAAGCCCGCCCATAGGACAGACATCCTTCAGCCAAGTCGGCTTTGCCATCCATTTGAACCTACAAAACACCATATACCACCCATAAAGATCATCCTCAACAAAAAGAGGTTCGACTGCACCAACGGAGAACAGGCCAGCCCCATCCTACCCGATGGCACCCTGCTCTCACTGCCCATCCCCTCACACGACAGCATCCCTTTCTCTGAAATCCGATGGAAAGGGACCTCGTTCTTCGGCATCATCAGACAGCTGAACAAAAACACCCTCATCAACTCCGACAGCCATTGTCACCTGGATCTCTGACCTCAGAGAAGAAGTCCGACAAAGAAAACCAGGGTGGATGCCGCCATTTCACATTATAATAATTATGTATCGCCAAAGGTTCACCTCTACTTGGGAAATTGGATGGTGAAGCGAGTAAGGTGGTCGGCTTTACCCCTGTGTCACATATGATACAGTTTTTCTTGATTCTCATTTTGTAATAATAAGGACAAAGACCCCGTCGTATTGGTTAATCAAGCTATAGTGTTAAGAAATGCCAATAAAGACAAGCATGTTATGTTTTATTTCCTATTTTTGCGGATGAATTGAATGTGTCACAATGACGGACGGATGGAACAAAATATGAAAAGGCAAAACAACA
>JAEEGG010019171.1_pt1 | contig 13833 bp, 8 predicted proteins | sample 9134161 | NCBI WGS metagenome assembly JAEEGG01 (sample SAMN16246543, study PRJNA631951) | gut metagenome | biome: gut microbiome; feature: rumen; material: CR-attached | host: Bos | place: Iran: Karaj | collected 2018-10 | reverse complement strand
TGGGGCGAAAACCAGCCATGATCGTATCGGACGTGATGTTCACGCTGTCTGCGTTGGGCTGCGCCTTGTGTGCCACGTTCGACCAATTGGTTGTTTATCGTATCATCGGTGGCGTGGGCATCGGTGTTGCCAGCATTGTCTGTCCTATGTACATCAGCGAGATTGCCGTCACGCAGTTCCGCGGCCGTCTGGTGTCGACCTATCAATTGGCCATTACCGTAGGGTTCGTGGTCGCCTACTTGGCCAACTTCTTGCTGTTGCAGTGGTCGCGCGGTGTGGGCGAAGGCAGCGGTTTGTGGCACAAGGTGATGGTCGATGAGGTCTACCGCGGCATGTTAGGCATGGAAACCGTTCCGGCACTGCTCTTCTTCATCGTTATATTCATGTTGCCCGAGAGTCCCCGTTGGCTTATCTTGAAAGGGCAGGACAGGCGTGCCAAGTCCATTTTCAGCCTCATCTATCGTCGCGAGGCCGACGCCGAACATCAGGTGGCCGAAGTGGCCGACACTATGCGCCGCGAGGAGAAGAGCGATGTGCGCTATCTCTTCCGCCCCGGCATCCGCACCGCGCTGGTGGCCGGTGTTTGCATTGCCGTGCTCGGACAGTTCATGGGTGTGAACGCCGTGCTTTACTACGGTCCTAAAATCTTTGAAGACGCGGGCTTGTCGAGCGGCGATTCGTTGTTTTACCAAGTGTTGGTCGGCATGGTGAATATGCTCACCACCGTGCTGGCCCTCTGCATCATCGACAAGGTGGGCCGCAAGCAGCTGGTTTATTACGGTGTCAGTGGCATGATTGTTTCTCTGCTGCTCATTGCCACTTACTTCTCTTTCGGTGAGGCTTGGCATTGGTCCAGTGTGGTGATGCTGGTGTTTTTCCTCCTTTACGTGTTCTTCACCGCCGTTTCCATTTGTGCCGTGGTGTGGGTGCTGCTCAGCGAGATGTATCCCACCCGGGTGCGCGGCCTGGCCATGTCCATTGCCGGCTTCGCCTTGTGGATAGCCACCTATCTGGTGAGCCAGCTCACCCCGTGGCTGCTTTCGGCGGCCACGCCTTCGGGCACGTTTGTCATCTTTGCCGTCATGTGTCTGCCTTATCTGTTTATTATGTGGCGATACATTCCTGAAACGACAGGACGTTCGCTGGAAGATATTGAGAGGTATTGGCTCAAGGATAAACGCTGACGCCGCCAGCCGGTTGGCGCTACTGAAAAGAAGTGGGACTTCTGCACGCAGAAGCGGCGTCTCAAAATTTTGAGACGCCGCTTCTGTTTTTTTGAACTGAAATGTTACTCGTAACGGATGGCTTCGATGGGGTCCATGTTGGCCGCTTTTTGTGCGGGGAAATAGCCGAATCCGATGCCGATGACGGTGCATACGGCGAAGCTGACGAGGATGCTCCACAGGGGGATGCTGGTGGGCAGTCCGAACTGGTTGCACACCAGGGTGCCAAGGTATCCCACAAAGACACCGAGCACCCCTCCCGTGATGCTGATCATGATGGATTCGATGAGGAACTGGTTGCTGATGTCCAGTCCGGTGGCGCCGACCGACATGCGCAGTCCGATTTCACGGGTGCGTTCGGTGACGCTCACGAGCATGATGTTCATGATGCCGATGCCGGCCACCAGCAGGGAGAAGGCGGCGGCCACGACCAGAATGATGGTAATGGTGTCCATGGTGCTGGACATGGTCTGCATCATTTCTTCCTGCGAACGGATGGTGAAGTCGTTTTCGGCTTCACCCGTAATCTTGTGGTTGGCCCGCTGGGTGGCGGTGATCTCTTCGATGGCCTTGTCGGTGAGTTCCTCGGTCAGGGCGGAGCAGTTGATGCTGGACAGGTAGGTTTGTGCCAACACGCGCTTCATGACGGTGGTGTAGGGGGCAATCATCAGGTTGTCCTGGTCCATGCCGAAGGAGTTGTAGCCTTTCGACTTGAGCACACCCACCACGCGGAAGGGGATGGACTTGAAACGGATGGTGCGGCCCACGGGGTCTTGTCCGTTGGGGAAGAGTTCGTCTGCCACGGTCTTGCCGATGAGGCATACCTTGGCGCTCTTCTTCACGTCCTCTTCGGTGAAGCATTCACCGTCGCTCACGCTCCACTGCTTGATGTCAAGATATTCGGGTGTTTCGCCGTAGAGAGAGGTGGAGGTATTGTTGGCCCCGTTGATGGCTTGGCCCGAAGCGGTGACTTCAGGACTGACGTGGGAAATGAAATGCTTCTCCTGATTAATGCGCTGGTAGTCGTCAATCTTGAGCGTCTGCATGGCGCTGGGGTCTTGCCGCACGCCGCCGCGCATGTCGGCTCCCGGACGTACCATGATGATGTTGGTGCCCATTTGCGAAATGTTCTGGCGGATGCTCTCCTTCGAACCCTGTCCGATGGCCATCATGATGATGACAGCGGCCACACCGATGATGATGCCGAGCATGGAAAGGAACGAGCGGAACTTGTTGCTGGCAATGGCCCGCAGGGCTATCTTGAACAGATTAATGATATTCATAATTCACGGAGTGTGCAAGAGGTTGAAATTATTCGTCCTGTGGCTTGGGCAATTGTGCCAGGGCTTCTTCGGCCGAAAGAATGTCAGTGTTCACCTCGTCGGAACGGATTTTGCCGTCGCGCAGCATGATGTTGCGGCTGCTGTATCGGGCGATGTCGGGATTGTGTGTCACGAAAATGATGGTGCGTCCTTCGGCGTGGAGTTTCTGGAAGAGTACCAGCATTTCGAACGAAGTGTGGGTGTCGAGATTACCAGTGGCTTCGTCGGCCAGGATGACGGCGGGATCGTTGACCAAAGCGCGGGCTATGGCCACACGCTGCATCTGCCCGCCCGACATCTGATTGCTCTTGTGGTTCAGACGGTCGCCCAGTCCCACGGCCTGCAGGGCCTTGACGGCGGCTTCGCGGCGTTGGGAAGCGTTGTAGCGCTTGTTGTACATCAGCGGCAGCTCCACATTCTCCACAGCGGTGCTTTTGGCCAGCAGGTTGTAACTCTGGAACACGAAGCCTATCTTCTGGTTACGCAGCCGGGCCCGCTGACGCTTCGACATGGTGCGCACCGAGACCCCGTCCAGATAGTACTCGCCGCTGGTGGGCGTGTCGAGGCAGCCCAGTTGGTTAAGCAGGGTCGACTTGCCCGAACCCGATGTACCCATGATGGTGACAAACTCGCCCTGGTGTACCTTGAAACTCACGCCGCGCAGGGCGTGTACCGTCTCGGAGCCCACGATGAAGTTGCGCTTCACGTTGTCGAGTTCAATAATGACTTTCTTTTCCTCTGCCATGCCGATTACTTGGTAGTCTTGTTACCGTTGGGTGCGCCGTTCTTTTGGTTCTTGCTGTTGCGTGGTCCGGGCATGAAGGGATTCCTGTTTTGCTGTTGTCCGTTGCCGTCGGGCATGATGACAGAGAATTCCGTTATTACTTCGGTGCCGGCTTTGACGCCGCTCACTTCGGTCACGTTGCCGTTGCTGATGCCTGTGTTTACAGGAATGGCCTTGAACTGCTTGCCTTCGCGTATCCACAGTTTGTCTTTGCCTTCGCAGTCGACGATTTCCTCGTCCTTTTGCATCAGTTCGGGGGTCGGAGTGAAGCGCAAGGCTTTCGAGGGAACTACAAGCACACCGTTGCGTTCCATGGTGTATATGGTGACGTTGGCCGTCAGGCCGGGTTTCAGCTTCAGGTCTTTGTTAGGTGCAGAGATGACCACCTGGTAGGTCACCACGTTGCTTTCCGTGGTGGCTTCCTGGCGCACTTGGGTCACGTTGCCTGAGAATACGTCGTCGGGGTAGGCGTCTACGGCGAAGGTGACGCGCTGGCCTTCTTTCACGCCGCCGATGTCGGCTTCGTCAATGTCGGCGATGACACGCATGTCGGTCAAGTCTTTCGCAATGATGAAAAGGGTCGGCGTGGTCATGGCCGAGGCCACCGTCTGGCCTTCTTCCACTTCCTTGCTCAGCACCACGCCGTCAATGGGGGCTGTGATGGTGGCGTAACCCAGGTTGGTGCGTGCTTTCTGCACGTTCTGCTGCTGCACCCTCACTTGGGCTTGGGCCTGCTGGTAACCCAGACGGGCGTTTTCGAAGTCGTTGGCACTGACCAGACCTTTGTCGTAAAGTGTCTTGTAGCGGTCGTAGTTTGACTTCTGGTAGTTGAGGTTGCTTTGGGCATTGCTCAGATTGCTCTGGGCGCTCACCAGTTCGCTCTGCAGGTTGGTGCGGTCCAGTTCGGCGATGACCTGTCCCTTGTGCACCACGCTGTTGTAGTCCACGTAGATGTGGCTGATGATGCCCGACACTTGTGTTCCCACTTCCACCTTCGTGACCGGTTCAATGGTGCCCGTGGCCGTGATGCTGGTGGAGATGTCCTGCATTTCCACTTTGGCTGTGGCGTATTCTGTTTTCTTTTCTTTGCTGCACGAGGTCACCAGTGTGGCGAACAACAGCATTCCCGAGGCGGCCAGTGCCGCTGTCTGTAGTTTCATATCTTCGTTGTTTTATTTATAGTCTCACTTGTTCGCCCTGGTAGAAGCGCAGCATGGCGAGGTTGAACAGGGCTGTGTATTTGCACTGCAACAGGTTTTGCTGGGCCTGGAGCAGGTCGTTCTTTCCGTTGGTCAGTTCCACGATGTTCTTCAACTGCTGTTTGAACTGTTCCGACACTAGGTCATAGCTGGCCTGTGCACTCTTCACCTGAGCTTGTGCGGCCCGGTACTGCTGTTGTGCCGAGGTGGCCTGCAGCCAGTAGTTCTCTATTTCGCTGTAGAGTTGTTTTTGGGTGTTTTGCAGTTGCAGTTGGCTGTTCTCCACGGCGAGTTTGGCTTTGTTCACGGCCGACTTGGTCTGGCGGTTGTCGAGGATGGGGATGGACACGGTGACGCCCACCGAGTTGCTCCAGTTGTTTTTCAGTTGTGTGCCGAAGTCGTTTTTCATGCCGCTGCCGTTGTTCGTGCCGATGCCCGCGTTCATGCTCACGGTGGGCTGGTATCCGGCTTTGGCGATGTCCACCTCGAGGTTGGAGGCTTCGATGTTGAGGCGGTCGCTTTCCACTTCGGGGCGCAGGTTGAGGGCGGCCTCATAGATGGCTTTTTTCGTGGGCACGGGGGCCAGCACGGTGTTGTCGCCCACGGTGGGCACAGCCACGTCGAAGTCCTCTTCGCCGTGCAGTTCCAGCAGTTGTTTCAGTTGCAGTTTGTAGTTGGCCACCTGGGTCTGTGCGCTCACCAGTGCATACTGGTCCTGGGCCACCTGTGCTTCCAGTTGGGCCACGTCCACTTTGGCTATGCTGCCTACGCGCAGGAAGTCCCGTCCGCGGTCCAGTTGCAGTTGCGAAGCCTTCACAATCTGGCTGTCCACGCGCACGGCTTCCGTCAGGTAGAGTATCTGCACGTAGAGTTGTGTGATTTGTTCCTGAATGTTGTTGGCGGTTTCCTGCGTCTGCAGGTCGGCCATCTGGCGCAGGTAGCGGCTGCGGGTCACGTTTTTGCGGTTCTTGCCGCCGTTCCACACGGTCCAGTTGGCGTTGAGCCCGTAGTTGCCGTTGTAGTTGGTTTCGTTGCTCGACGTTGTCATGGTGCCGTTCGTCAAGTTGATGGTTGACTGGCTGAACGGCCGGTTAGTAATCGACTGGTTGGTGCTGGCCGACAGACTGGGCAGCAGGGCCGCACGCGAGGTGCGTTCGTCCTCTTCGGCCGAGGCTGCTGAAATCTGATTCTGCTTCAGCTGGATGTTATTTGTCAGAGCGTAGTCGATACACTCCTGCAGTGTCCATTGCTTCTGGGCGGACGAGAGTGTAATGCCGGCCGCGAACAGAACCAATGATGTTATGCATTTCTTCATATAAATGAGATAGGGATTAGTACATATGCCGACACCGGTGCCGACGCTTTTTTATGACGGGTTGAACCCCGAAAGGTTTAATTATGACAATGCAAAGATAGGAAGAATCAATGAACAATGAAAATTTAATGATGAAAAATGTGGGCGTACAACGTATGAGGGACGCCGGAGGTGGGACTTCTGCGCGCAAAGGCGGCGTTTCGAAAAACAGAAACGGCGTCTCAAACTTTTGAAACGCCGCTTCTGTTTTACAGTTTCTGAATTCCAAGGAAAATCAGTGCATTACAAAATGTCTGATTTTTGGGTAAAGTTTTTTGACATTATTTCATCGCTTTGATGACGGCCACGATGTCGGCCGAGTCGATGGCTCCGTCGCCGTTGACGTCGGCTTTCGTGTCACCGTCGGGCATTTCCTTAATCACCGCTACGATGTCGGCGCTGTCGACCGTGCCGTCGCGGTTGACATCGGCAGGGTTGACGGTGATGTTGACGGTCATTTGCGTGCTGACTACACCGGCATAGACGGAGATGACGGCGGTGCCTTCCTTCAGAGCCGTAATGACGCCGTCGTTGGACACTTTGGCCACCGTCGAAGCCGAGGAACGGTAGGTGTAGTTCTGGTTGGCTTCGGCGGGCAGGACGCTCGGGGCCAGGGTGAACGTCTGGCCGACGGAGAGGGCGAGCGTGTCGTCGGGCAAAGTCACGGAGGTGGCGAAGGTTGTGCCCAGCATGCGGCCTTTGAAGTCGATGAGATCGGCGGGTTTCAGGCCCATGGAGTCGGTGCAATACTTAAAGAATTTCTCTTCCAGCGAAATGCCTTTGATGCCCTTGATATAGCTCATCTGTTTGGACAACTGGCTCTTGCTGCGGCCGGTGTCGTAGTAGGAGAACGTGGTGATCTCGTAGTCCTTGTAGATGTCGCTTTCGCTCACGCCGAGCAGGCCCTCGATGATGAAGGCGAGGGTGCCGGTGCGGTCGGCTCCGATGGCGCAGTGGAAGTAAACGGGACGGTTGGCCTTCACGCAAGTCATGACATACTGCAGGTCCTGTTTGTAGAGGTTGCGCGTCTTTGTCATACCGTCGTAATAAACATCGTTCCAGGTGTGGGCGATACGCTTGTAGCTGACACCGCTGCCGAGAGGCGACTGCGAGATGTTCTTGGCTTCCGAGTCGTAGCGCAAATCGAGTTCGGAACGTATGCCTACGTCTTTTTTCAGGATGAGTGCGTCCTCTGGCTCAATGTCGTGCGTTCCGTTGAACTCGGCGCCGCGGTAGACTTTACCGTAGAGCACGGGATAGCCGCTTGCCGTGTTCCAACCGCCGAGATCACGGATGTTGGCCGCGCTGTTGGCTTTGATTTGGCGCACTTGGCCGGAGGTGGTAAATGACGAAGACACCAGTTCGCGCTCGGTACCGTCGCTCAGCGTGCCTATAACCTTGTAATAATAGGTGTTGCCCGGGATGAGGTTGTAGATTTCGCAGGATGTCTGGAGCGAATCGACGTTGATGTAGTTGGAGGAAGCGAAGGTAGAGTCGAGACTCCACACTACACGCTGCGAAACGGTGACATCATCATCTTTGTCGCGTGTCCAAAACACCATGGCCGGGGCGGGCTGGTCGCGGCGGGCGGGCGGAGCCACATTGTAGGACGACACACGCGAACTGGCCGCGGCGGTGTAGGTGAAGTCGTGGACGAACTCGCGTACACGGACGTTTTCCAGATTGTAGTCTAGGGCGCACACGCCGGCCTTGACCGGACGGAAATGCCACAGGGCTCTGGTGGCTTCGGCGTCGGTGGCATTGTAATTGTATGTGGTGATTTCGCCGTCTGCAAGGCGGTAGGCTTGCGTTGTGGCAGAGGTGGAATACTGGCTCTGCAGCTTGAACTGTCCGCCGGCGACCCATGTGATGATTTGCGGCTTGGTGGCCAGGCGTGTCATGGAGATGTATTTCCCGCTGCCCGTGCCGATGCTGGTGCCCATGTACAAGTTGTTGTCTACGGACTGGATGGCCCAATTGTTGCCGTCGCGGGTGACTTTGAAGCAGAACTTGAGGCTGTCGGGGTTGAGTTTTTCGGCTTTGAGGCCTTGTCGGGTGAAGGTGGCGGCATCGCCATAGATTGCCGTTCCAGGTTCAAAGACGTTTTCGATGTAGTAGTAGCCTTCGTTGAGGGGATAGATGAAAAGGTTGTTATAGGCAATAATCATCTCAGTGATGACTTCGTTGATTTGCTGCAAAGATGCCGTTTCGTCAATAGCCTCGGCCGCCTGAATAGCTTCGGCAAACACTTTGACGGTTTTGGCGGAATAGAAGCCGGGGTCGACTCCCAGTTCCTCTTCCGTGGGCAACAGGGCTTTGTATTTGGCTATGGAGTCTTGCAGCTGCTCATAGGTGAACTCTATCCACAAGTCGCCCACAATGTCGTAGGAGTCCCACGCGCTGTTGGCTTTGAAGGCGGCGTACATGGTGGGGTAGACATGAACGGTGGCGCCGGTGAAGTCGAACGTATAGGTGCGCAGTGTGGGAACGGCGTTGCAGTACATGTAAACGTCGTATTTCTTGCCGCCGTAGATGCAGAGTTTGTCGCCCCATTTGTTGGTTGCGATGTTTTCGCCGAAGACGATCTTTACCAGTTTTTTGTTGTAGGCCAGTGCCTCATAGTCCATGGTGGTCACCGAGTTGGGTACGGTGATTTCCGTGATTTGAGTCTGACAAATGGCCTTGTAACCGAGTGTCAAAAGGCCTTCGGGCAGGGATATGGACGTGATGGCGGCATAGTTGAACGCGTAGTCACCGATGCCAGTCACTTTATAAGTCTTTCCTTCGTAGGTCACCTTGGCCGGGATGACGATGTCGCCGGTGTAAGTGCTGATATTGTCGGCCGTCGGCTGCTCCTCGTTGGGATAAGTGACAGACACGGCCGTGGTGGAGGTCTTGATGTACTTGATGCTGTCCACAGTAAACGTTTCTTCGGCTGCGACGGTGCCGTTGGTACTTGCGGGATTTGTGTTCCAGGTTGTTGGTACTGTACTCTGCACGGACAAGAACAGGTTGCAGGCCGCGAACAGAACCAACACTGTCGTGTATTTTTTCATATAATGCTTTATTGAATTAGTGGATTGATTTTACGTTTATTGCACGTGGTCTTGCCATTAGAGTCTTTTCCGTGACCACAGATTTCGCTTTCGCTTATGCAAAGATACGCACATGATGTCAAACTGACGTAAAAAAGGTCTGTTTTTTTGACATTTTCCAGCTGGAGGTCCGATTTTGGCGTCCGGAAGTGGGACTTTTGGCCGCAGAAACGGCGTCTCAAATTTTTGAAACGCCGCTTCTGTTTTACGATGATTAGCTCCCCATGAAAATCAGTACGTTACAAAACTTCTGAAATTCGGGTAAAAATTTTTGACATTATTTCATCGCCTTGATAACGGCCACGATGTCGGCCGAGTCGATGGCCCCGTCGCCGTTGACGTCGGCTTTCGTGTCACCGTCGGGCATTTCCTTAATCACCGCTACGATGTCGGCGCTGTCGACCGTGCCGTCGCGGTTGACGTCAGCCCTCAGGGCAAAAGCCAAGGGCACGGGGTGCTCGCCCGCCTGTATCCAGTTGTCGGTGCCGAGCGCCCTCGCAATGGAGCCGTCGGCCAGCTGGGCGGCGGTGACCGAAGTGGCCGTGGGTGCGGAGGATGCAGCATGTGACGTGCCGATGACGCTTTGGCCGGAAAGCAGGTAGTTGTTGACAAACATGGAGGCGTTGACAATGCTGTTGCAACTGCCGATGATGGCGCCGGTGCGGGTGGCGCCGGAGGGGACGTCGTAGTTGCCCATGCTCAGGTTATTCTTGCAACTGAAGGAGGCTTTGCCCATGTAGCCGACGATGCCGCCGACATAGGCCCCTTTGTTGGTGGTCTTGAGCGTGCCGACGAACAGACAGTTCGACACGGTGACACCGGTGCCGGGCGAGCCGGCCATACCCAGGATGCCGGCCACCTGCATGGCCGTGCCGTAGCCGTTGGCCGTGCCGGAATAGACGCAGCGGTTGACGGTGCTCTGTGTTTCCTCGCGGGCGATGATGCCGGCAATGCGCACGTTCTTGGTGGCGTTGGGCGTTTCGATGTCCACGGCGCACCACACGTCTTCTATAAGGTTGTTACCGTTCGCCCAAGCTACCACGCCGGCCACACAGTCGTCGGCCGTGTTGCCGGTATAAATGATGCGGCCCGCGATGCTGAAGTTCTTCACGGCGTTGGTACCCTTGCGCAAGCCGATGAAGCCCGTGTAGGTGTCGTCTTGGTTGACGTAGAGACCGGTGATGGCATGCCCCTGCCCGTCGAACGCGCCGGTGTAGGGATGGGCATTGTTGCCCATGGGCGTCCACGGGCGTTCTTCCAGATTAATGTCGGCGGTGAGACGGGCATTGTAGGTTGCCCCCGCTGTCACTTTGGAGGCATACCAGAAGAGGTTTCCGCCATTCTTTATCTCATAGTAGCCGCTGCTGCCCCTGGTGGCCGCCTCGTAAGGTGCCGTTGCGCAGGTGCAGAAACCGTTGACGTAGTTGTGGACGTGTCCCTCTTCCTGGATGACGCCCGACGTGGAGGCGTAAGTGTAACCGTCGGTGCCCGAAGGTGTGACGACTTCCAGCCGGTCGGTGCCGAAGTGTATCTTCGTGATGTCAGACAGCACGTAGTTTTTGTTCTGGCCGTTTTGGGTAACCACCAGTTCCAACGTGTTCAGTTGTGCATGGCCCGTGAAAGCAGTCAGAACGAGAAATAGAGTAAGGAATGTTCTTTTCATATTGGCCTCCCTTCTTATTTTGCGATGATGATGTTAGGCACCCGGCGCACGGAGCCGCCACTGGGCGAATTGATGACGCCTTTGCCCTGTACCCACAGTGTGGAAGAACCACCGCCGTCGAGGTTGATGGCATCGACGAGCCCGAGGTACTTGGCCAGTGCGGCCATTTGCGGGATGGTCAATCCGTCAGCCGTCCCGCTCTTGCGGCCGTCAACCACTACCATATAGACGGTGCGGTCGGCCGTGACGCCAATCATGGAGCGGGGATTGACGCCGTCGAAGGCTTGTGTAACGGCTGCAAAGGGCGACTGTTCCACACCGTCGAGGCGGAGCAGGTGGCCGGAAGCCAGGAAAGCGTCGTAGCGGTTCTGCCATTCGGCCAGTTGAGCGTCGCTCGTGGTTTTGGCGTTGTAGCGGTCGAAGTCTATCTTTCCGTCTTTGAATGCTACGATGCCGGTGCAGCGGGTGACGTGTTCGTCGGTGGTGTTGGCCACCATCTCGCCGTCGAGCCACAGCGCCGTTTCAGGCACATAGGTTGTCATGTTGAAGTAACTGCCGTTGATGGCCCACTTGGCCCCGGCTGCGGCTGCCAGTTTGTCCGTGCCGTTGGCTTCGCTGCCTGTCTTGGACACGATGGACGTGGAGAAGGATGTCTCGGGGTATTGGATTATGGAAATGCTTTGGGCGCTATTGAACAAAGAGGAGAACGACGCCTTGCCGTACCGGGCTTCTCCGGTGATGGTCTGCCAGTTCCAGTTGGCATTGACCAACGCCAGACTGTCGACGTTGCCTTCACCGGGGGTCTCGTCCGAGAAGTTGAACGTGTCGTCGAAGATGAGGTCGTAGCAGGTGCCTCCGCTTGTAGCGATGACGAACTTGCGGTTGTCTGCATCTACTTTGAATGTGCTCGTGCCCGTCAGTCCCGTGGGGATGCTGTAGTTGCCGTAAATGATGATGCCGTTCGACGACAGTTCGTAGGTTGTTCCGTTGATGGTCTGCGATGTGGCGGCGTCGGACATGTCGGGCGCGGTGCTGAGACGTTTGTGCCGGAAGGAGTAGGTTTCGCCGAAATAGATTGGATTTTTCCCGTAAGTGAGCACGCCTTCGGCTGTGGTGGCTGGAGCGGTGGAGTAGTAGAGGTCTTCGAGACAGTCGACGTTTGAGGAAAATGTTGTGCCGTCGGTTTTTGTAATGTTGACCACTTGCTGCTGGTTCTCGTTTTTCTTATACGCGAAAGGTGCCACAAACACGTTGGTCCAACCTTCGGCGTTGGTTGTCACGAAGCGGCGTTCCTGCTGGACGATGGCTAGTGCGGTGGGTTGCGTAATTGTCGTTAAGTTCAGCGAAGTGTTTATGCTGTTTTTCGCGATGTGGTAGTCGTGGATTCTGCTTCCTCCGATGATGTAGATGTGTCCGTTGAGGTATTTGCAGTCGCCGAGTTTTCCCGTCATGTTTGTTTCCTGCAACCGCACGGGTTCGCCCACTTCCTCGTAGCCGCGGCTGTCGGCGCTGCTGAAGCGGTATTCTTGTACGGTATAGGGGGCGTTGCCCTCGGTCTCGGCGTATCCGATGAGCCAGAAACGTCCTCCGGCGAAGTCCCAGGCCATCACGCTGCCGGCGGACTGGTTGTCGAAGGTGTAGGTGGCCACCAGGGCGTCGTTTTCGATGTCAATCACGCTTACCGTCTGCGATGTCCCGCCCGGGGCAAGCCCCGTGGCATAGACCAGCGGCACCGTGGTTGTCACGGCAGCGCCGTTTGCCCCGGTGTAGCTTGTGGTGTTGGAGAAATCGACGCTGTTGAAACTGACGTCCGGGGCGCTGGCCAGCGTGACCGTGGCTTTTACGTTTTCACCGGTGGCGATGTCGTAGACCGCGTAGCCTCCGGTCGTGAACTGGTAGTATTTTCCGTCGAAGCAGGCTCCTCCGGCCGCGCCTTGTGGCATGTCGGTCGAGAAGGTCTCGCTCTTGTAATGGTTTTCTTCGGTGAAGGTCACGTAGGCCCCTTTGTAGGTGCCGCGGACATAGTCGTTGGGCGACTCTGTGGTGAAGTAGAACTTCTGGCTGGCGGCGACGGGAAGGGATACCGCGTCGCCCGACTTACGGAAGATGTTGGCGTAAACATCCTGGGCCTGCGTGGCCGCGGGAATGGCAGCCAGCAGGGTGCAGGCGACGGCAACAGTTGAAATGCGTTTCAGTTTCATGCGAAAATCGGTTTGGTACGTCTTGAGCTACAAAGGTACAAATAAAATTGGCAAAATGGTGTGCCGGCGGATGAAACGTCGTTATTCTTATGATTTTAAAAAGGTTTTTCACAAAAGCAGGTTGCCGCCGCACCGTAAGGTTTAAGGAACCCGAAGCGGCGTTTCAAATTTTCGAGACGCCGTTTCGGGTTTTTGAGAAGGCGTTTCGGTTTTCCGGAGTCGCCGCCTCCGCGCCCATTCTGAAAAAGTGGATTGCGGGTGCAAAAAAGCGGTGCGCCCTGGAGGACGCACCGCACAAACATAAGATGAAAAGTCTTTACCTTTATGTGCTGTCGGTTATTTCACAGCGACTTTCTTCTTTCCAACGATGTAGATACCCTTCTGCAGGTTCTTCACACCGTTCTTGCTTACGAGCTTGCCTTCGATGCTGTAAACGTCGTTGCTTCCGGCGTTCTTCACGGCAATGGCCGTCTTGACAGCTTCGAGCAGCTTGTCGGCAGGACCGACTTCGATGTCGTTACCTTCGGCCTCGGCAGCGGAGAGCTTGCTCAGGTCGATGTAGCCGGTGTGGCCTTCGATGAACGGTTCGTAGTCAGGCGTTCTCTTGAGCTCGTTGTTCTCGAAGTAACCATAAACTTCTTCACCCGGCGTGAAACCGTGGAGAACACCTACGAGAGCGTTCTTCGTCAGGGCTTCGGTGGCGAAGGCTTCGGGAGCCATGACTGCGAGAGCCACTTCTTCAACATTTTCAGGATCGAAGTTGTTGGGATCACCGACAACGAGGATGAACGGTTCACCGGCAGCCACTACATCGTCTTCACCGTACGGTGTGAGAATGAGCTTTTCTTCGCCGAATTCCTTGCCGTTGACACCCTTGACACTGTACATGGTCATGTCTTCGTTGATGTAAGAGAAGCTCTGCTGCTCATACGGCAGGGTCATGATGGAAATCGTGTTGTTGGTGACAGGAATCATTACGGAAGTGATGTCTT
>JAEEGG010019167.1_pt1 | contig 13834 bp, 12 predicted proteins | sample 9134161 | NCBI WGS metagenome assembly JAEEGG01 (sample SAMN16246543, study PRJNA631951) | gut metagenome | biome: gut microbiome; feature: rumen; material: CR-attached | host: Bos | place: Iran: Karaj | collected 2018-10 | reverse complement strand
CTACGGGCCGGAGAACGCGTGACCTTGATTGATGAGAGCTTTGAAAAGGAAATGGAAACTCTACTGGACGTGTAAATTCCCAGTTTCTTGAAATCCTCCGGACGACTCATCAGTCTTGCTTTTGCCATACACTTATCTCGACTTATTTCCGTTGAAAGTAATAGAGCCCATCGGGGCGGTGAGAGTGCCTTCTATGGCATCTCCGCTTCGTGTGCCGCGAACCTTGGCGTTCAGGCGGCGGAGCATCACCTTGGCGTTGATTTCGTAGGAATAGCCTTCGGCGGTGGCGATGCCGCTTTCAACCTTGTAGGTGCGGCCCATGAAGTCCATCGTGCCGGTAAGGGTGGTGCCATCCACCGCGAATACAATCTTTCCGCGCTGCTTTCCCATGGGAGTATTGATGAGCGCATCATAGGTGCCAGCGAGTTCCGGGTCAGGAGCACCGGTAGCGTCAAGTCCCTTCTCCTCTGATGCGGCATTTGCTGCCATCCGTGAGCGCATCTGCCTGGATGCTTCTGCCGGGTCGGTACCCAACGCTGCTTCGCGGTCGGAGGCGTCCAGGATGTAGTTGGCATAGAGGCTTTCCACTTCGTAGTGCATGCGGCCGCCGGCATCGACGAGAACCTCGCCTGAGCGAGTGAGTTTCAAGTGGCCGTTGGCATAGTAGCGGCTGATGGTGGGATAGATGCCGCGCTGGTCATAGAGTGCCTTGCCATCGGCGTCCAACATCTCGTAATGGTTGTTGCAGGTGTACTCCTGCTCGCTCTGCAGCTCATAGACGGCCTCCACGTCGCCGGAGCGGAACCAGTAACGTGACTTGTCGGGGAAAGGCTTTCCGCATCCCTGTTCGGGGCGGGTGCCTTCGATGGTGATATCTACGTCCGGAGTGCGCTCCTCATTGCGGATAACTACGTTTCCGTCCGGGCCGATCACAGCGAAGACGGGATACTGGATGGCTCCGGTCTCACGTGTGCTCACAAAATCGAAGAGCAGCACGGTGTGGCCCGCCACCTGCTGACGCCCCCAGATCTAGCGGTTCCAGAACTCCTGGTTCTCGGCTGTACCCCACTGATGGTCGTGGTAGCCGCTGCCCTGAATCTGGAGCGTGCGCCCGCCGCATACCACCGTGCCTTCCACTTTGCCGCGCGACACGGCGCAGAGCCAGGTGAAAATGTCTCCGTTCTCCCGCTGGAAGAAGGCCGTACCTGGACGGAAGGAGCGGGCCGTGCTGGAGAGTTTGAGGTCGATGGTCACGTTGCTCTCGGGGTTTTCGATGTGCAGCACATAGTCCTGCAGGTCGCCGCGGAAGTAGTTCTTGCCCATCTTCACGTCACACTGGCCTTCGCCAAGGGCGCATTCGGCCGCATCCACTTGGATCACATCGGTCTCGCAGGTGCCGTCGGCAAACTGCACGTTGTAAAACACAAAGGGCTTGTACCCCCGCTGGGCCGAACGCATGGTAGGCGGGTTGGTGGCGAAGTTCACGTTCACGGTAATGCCGTCGGGAGTCTCGGCGTCGAAATACCACCATTCGACGCAGCCGGGAGCGTCGTCGTTGCGGCGGCCGTCCTCCCAGGGCTCTACTACTTCGGGATTGATGCCCAGGGCCTTGAAGTCCTCGGGCCTGTTCATGATGCGGATAGAACTATTCGATTTCATGGCTATCGGATTTTATTATGATTGTTTCACTTCGTCAATAAAGGAAAAGTAGCAGTACGTGACTTCACGGCCGTTTGGAAGGACAACGGACTTGGCCTTGCCTTTGACTTTCTTGGACTCTATCATAGCAATTGTCTTTTAATTCCGGATACAAAGGTCCGGCTTTATTTCCAAATAAAATGACCCAGAATTATGTATTTACGTTCCGAAATTAATATCTTTGCGTTATGAAAGAAGAAATCAGCCATATTTCGTTGTCCGAAATCGACCGAAGGCTGGACGTATCCAAGAAGGGGAACGTCATCTTCAGCGAACTTGTCTCCGTTATCCGCAGCCGGGGCAGCAGCACTTATTCGGCCGAAGAGATTGACCGTCCCTACCGGATAGACGGCACGCGCCTGGTGATTGCCACCTCCGGAGAAGCTCTGTACGGGGTGAACCTTACGGATTGCCGCATAGCCAAAGGCATGATGCTGTATATTGCCCCAGGCTCGGTTATCAACCCCGTGGAGATATCGGAGGACTTTGATGTAGAAGGCGTCCTGGTGAATGAATTGCCTTTTGGCGACTTGACGGCAGCTGTACCGGAGTGCGGAGAAGCGGCAATCCCTCTGACAGGTGCCGAATTCTCCAGGCTTGAGGGAATGATAAGTCTAATCTGGGATTCCCTTTCGGAAGGAGCCGGGGCGGAAACGGTTAAATACCTCAGTGCCGCTCTTCTTCAAGAAGGATTCAGTCTCATACGTATGGCAAAGGCAGACGTCGCTGCCTCCAAGTCGTCCTCAAGGAATCTGCTGGAAGAGTTCCGCCACCTGTTGAACCGGCATTTCCTTGAGCAGCGGACGCTCTCCTTCTATGCCGATGAACTCTGTGTGAGCAGCGGCTACCTGTGCACCCTGATTCCACGCCTCAGCGGCCGCAGTTTCAGGGACTGGGTGAATGATGCTTTGCTACAGGAAGCCAAGATTCAACTGCGGTCAACCAAGAAGACGGTCACGGAAATATCGGACTATCTGAGCTTTGCCACCTCCTCCCAGTTCTGCCGCTTCTTCAAGCGGATGACGGCGCTGTCTCCAAAAGAATATAGGGCGTCGATATAAGATTTCAGTAAATTCAGATTAATTGCTCTCCCGTGTTTGATCTGGCTGTTCTTACACACCAAACTATAGGGGGGTGCTGGGAATACCATCACAGGGCAGAATACTTTTTCGCAAATGATTATATTTGCAATGAATCCATTATAACCCAGGTCTTGTTGGTGAGAACACATTATGATTGAATTATTAAAACACCGATTCCTTGAAAACATGGTCCGCCACCCAAATCTTGATTGGGCGGTGGTGGAAAAGTTTCTTCGTAATAATCCCAAAGCCATTCAAACGCTGCGACTTATGGAAGAGAGCGGGGGAGAACCGGATTTGTTACAATTTGACAGCGGAGAACTGATTTTTTGTGACTGCTCGCAAGAGTCTCCTGCTCTCCGTAGAAGTCTATGTTATGATAATGAGGCTCTCAGTCTCAGGAAAAAGAACCCACCGGCAGGGAGCGCAATGGCCCAGGCAAGCCAGATGGGTTTGGAACTGTTGACAGAGAGCTTTTACCGGCAATTGCAGGAAACAGGCGTATATGATACAAAAACATCAAGCTGGATAGCGACACCCTCAACAATTCGTAGCCTTGGCGGAGCATTGTTTTGCGAGCGTCGCTACGACACCGTATTTACATTCCACAATGGCGCCGACTCTTACTATTCCGTACGTGGCTGGAGAGGATATTTCTGTTTCAAGGGCTAGTATTACTCCCCGATGCAGTATTTTAAATATATTGATTATCAATTAGATAGATAGAACGTGGTTCAAATGTGGTTCAAATTCTACGGTAATAACTTCCACGTAATCGGTACAAAAACGGACTTTGTTTTTCTCAGGTGAGATCTTCGGAAACAATTCCGTCAAAACCAGTAATTATTTGACATTTTTGTTATACTTGAACGTAAAGGAGTATAGTTGAGTATAAAGAGATGTCGTGTTAGTCAATGTTCTATGACTTCAATCCTCAAATGAATTTACTTAAACCAGACAAATGGGTGAATAATTATCGGCCGAGTAGGGGAATCGGGGGAGTCTATCTAGCAGTATTCATGAATCATCAGTTATCCTTTTTCTTATTTAAACGTCCCGATATTTTCTTATTTTTCTATACAAAGTAATCAAAAAATGATTACCTTTGTGATAAAACTAAGACAATGAGTATTCGAGAATGGGTACATAATCGGGAAATTGACGGTCGGCCGTCATTCTCATTTGAGGAGGTAACAAACGCATTCCCTTCTCTTACTTCACAGCATATTCGGAATGGATTATACCGTCTACGCAAGAGTGAAGTAATATCACAACCTTTTAAGGGTTTCTATGTCGTCATTCCTCCACACTATGCAGCGAAGGGTGTTGTTCCCCCTGTTTATTACATAGACCAATTAATGGACTATCTTCGGCGGCCTTATTATATCTGCTTGCTTAATGCTGCGGAGTTATTAGGCGCGGCCCATCAACGCCCTCAGGAGTTCTCCGTCATGACAGTTCTTCCCCGGATCAGAATGTCGCGGTTGTCCAGCTTGGATTGGAATTATCGCTCATCTATCCCTGACAGCTTTCTGAAGGATGTTAATTCCGAGACTGGAACTATCAAGTTCTCTGGCCCGGAACTCACGGCTCTTGATCTTGTCCAATATGAGCAACACGTTGGTGGTCTTTCTCGGGCAGCAACTGTAATCGAAGAATTATCCGAGCAAACAGTTTGGATTGGAGCAGCAGAGAGGGGACTGCTGGTGCCATCAACCATAGCAACAGTTCAACGGCTCGGCTACATTATGGAGAATGTCCTAATGAATCAATCACAGGCTGATGATCTTTACCATGAGTTGAAGATAGTTTCTCCCAAGCTTAACCGATTCAGGCTCTCAACCCGAAAGGATGTTGACGGAGCAATCCTGAATAAGCGCTGGAATATCATTGTCAATACTGAAATCGAAATAGATGACCTATGATTCCTCGATCAGCCATCACACATTGGAACAAACAGGTTCCTTGGGAAGATATTGCAAATGTTGAGCAAGACCTCATTATTACACGAGCCCTGACCGACATATTCTCGGATGATTTTCTCGCATCAGAATTGGCTTTCCGCGGAGGCACGGCTCTTCATAAACTCTATCTTGCTCCCCAGCCAAGGTATTCTGAGGACATTGACCTGGTCCAGATTAATCCTGGTCCTATCAAGCCTATCCTTTTCAGGTTAGGGGAGGTGCTCAATTACCTTCCTGACAAGGTCATCAAACCCAAACGCTTCAACAATACGATGCTTTTCCGGATTCAGTCTGAAGTCCCTCCTGTTGTTCAGATTCGTCTTAAAGTTGAGATTAACTGCTATGAGCATTTCAATGAATTGGGCTTGGTTAGAATCCCATTTTCTTATGAGAGCCTCTGGGCTTCTGGTTCATGCAATCTCACTACATATAAACTTGAAGAACTGCTTGGGACTAAGATGCGTGCGCTTTATCAGCGCAAAAAGGGACGCGACCTTTTCGACCTAGCGTATGCCCTTCAGAATGCTGAAGTGAATCCAAAAGAGATTGTCCAATGCTATAAACGATATATAGGTTTCGTGGTGGAAACACCCCCGACATATAAACAGTTTGTTGCCAATATGGAAGAGAAGTTAGCAGATCCGGAATTCACTGGGGATACCGTCAAGTTGCTCCGACCAGGGATTTCTTATGATCCGAGTTCTGCGTGGAAGAGCGTTCGTGAAACGTTAATTGAGTTGATCTAGTAAAATAAATCGTTGCAGTGTTTTTGAATGATAGTGACCAAAATGATGCTATATGCAGCGAGGCTCTTGAAAGATATTAGAAAGGAGCGGCTTGTGAGGTTGTTAGTATTGAGTGAGGAGCATATGCATGTGAATCAGGACGTTTAAACAGAGGAGGATAATTCAATTATGATTACAAATATTTCAATGAAGAATGTAGCTTCGTATGATGCCACAGGCGTGAGCATAGATACGAGTAAAAGGATAAATTTCTTTTTTGGCTATAATGGTAGTGGAAAGTCCACTATTGCAAGGTTTCTCCATGATATTACTTTGCCAGTTGAAAATCAAAATGCAGATTTTGTGGATTGCAGTCAGACGGGTTATAATGCTGCCACTGAATGCATTTTGGTTTACAATGAGGAATTCCGAAAGGATAATTTTATTACCAAGGATGAGCAGAAAGGAATCTTTTCCTTGAATAAAACTAATTCGGTTATTGACGGTCTCATCAATGAAGCAAACTCGAGGGTGACCGATTTACAGCGGTGTCTAACTGGTTCAAAAAACAGAGAGACTGACCTAAAAACAAAGCAGGATAGAAAGCTAAAAGAACTCGAAGAATATGTGTTTGGTAAACGAACACAATTTTCTTCTTGTCGTAATGCCTCAATACCATACGGTGGAAGTAAAAAGAATTTTCTGACTCATATTCGTACCTTTCTTTCTCATACGGAACCTTCAAAGCAATTACCTGATCTGTTGCAGGAGTATAATCGCGTTTATGCAAATGGCTTGCGAAATATACCATACAATATTGATACAGATGCAATTAATGCTCTGATAATGCAAGAAACAGCTATTTCTGCTTTGTTAGATGAAGTAATTGTTGGTAATAAGGATGTTGATATAGCTGAATTAATTGACAGTTTGCAAATGTCTTCATGGGTAGAGCAAGGTCTTTCATATATGGAACAGTCAGGCGAGGTATGTCCTTTCTGCCAAAGGCCATTTGAAGACAAAGATGCGCTTAAACGAAAGTTTGAGCAGTTCTTTGACAAAACCTATAAAGCAAAATTAGACGACCTACATAGCAAGGCTGAAGTATATTACCGTGGCTTAGAATCCCTAATTAGAGTCATGAATGAAGTCGTAAAACTCTTTAATCCCCAGAATATAGTATCATCTCTAATCAGTGAATTGCAGACACTTAAAGATGCATTTGCACAAACTATCAATGACAAGAAAAGCAAGCCCAATGAAAGAAAGAGCATTACTTCATTATCTGCTTTTCTGGATAGACTTGTTGAGATTAAAGAATTGATTACTGCTAACAATACAGACTTCACTAATCTGTCAAACTTACAGAATGCGTGGCTGAGAGATGTTCAAATCTACATTGCAGAAGATTGCCGACCTTCAATAGAGAAATATGATTGTTGGAAAGAGAAAAGCGATGATGTTTTGTCCAAAAATGCATTTACACAAACTTCGTTGCAAGATAATATCAGCTTCCAGTTAGGTATAATTGATGAATACCGAAAACATACAGTCAATACCGCTGATGCCGTAAACAATATAAAGAAGATACTCAAGAATGTAGGCTTTGATAGTTTTGAGATACAGGAAAAGATGATAGCAGGTGCTACGGCTCAGACCTATTATCTGAAGAGGAAAGGCTCTTCAGCAACTAACGTATATAAATCGCTAAGTGAAGGTGAGAAGACATTCATCTCATTTCTCTATTTCTACCAACTCTGCCTCGGTACAGATGACTTGACTTTTAGTTCTAAGAAGAAGATAATTGTGATAGATGATCCTGTTTCCAGCCTTGATAGCAAGATTATGTTTGTCATCACGACATTAATACACCAATTGGCAAGATATAAAGGAGATTCTAATAAACTAGATAGGCAAGAGTTCTTAAATCCCAATATTGAACAAATTTTCATTTTTACACATAATTTCTATTTCTATAAAGAAGTCTCTTTTGACCGAAGACCTATAAACAAGAGTTGGTATCATCATATAATAGAAAAGACTAATTCAACTTCCTCGGTTTCATATAGTGGCCATGATTGTAGAATCAAGAATGATTATAGTATGATGTGGGAGAATCTTAAATCTGCAAAAGCCACTCTTGGTGTTGATAAAAGCCAAAATGTGATGCTTGCTAATACGATGCGCAGAGTAATAGATACTTACTTGGATTTTGTAGGAATGAAGAATAAAGGGACAACTATAACTTGGACGGCACTCGAGTCTTTTAAGGAAGGATCACCGGAATACATTGTGGAATCAGCGTTTATCTCGTTTATCAACGACGATAGTCACGGGATTGCGGCTCTTGATGATGTTTACTACGATAGTATCGTCAAACAAGAACCTGCGGTAATATTTAGTGCTTTCAAAGCTTTGTTTAAAGATATAGGCGCCGCCCATTATGAGTATATGATGGATGAAACATATTAGAATGAGCAAACTTATCCAAAATATGAGGACTGAAAAACAGGCTGTGCTAACCAAAAGAGATAGATGAGGGAGAGTAGAAAGGGATGCTATCTCCAACAATACAACTACAAATTAAAGAGATAGAGAAGGCATCGCGCTAGATTTAGATCATTGATAATGGTTTTATCTATACTCGATCCATCGAACCGCTCAGCAATAATAGAAGGCAACTGTAATATATGACAGGAAATATCAAATTATACAAGTATCTTTACGTAAATGGCGGATTGATGATGCTACAAAATAGCAATCTGCAGTTCACTAATGCCACGCGCTTAAACGACCCTTTCGATTGTCATCCTGCCCTTTTCGACTTTTCTCACGCACCTGAGTATCCATACAATTGGCCACCGAAAGACTTCATGGTTGAAAAAGGGAAAACGGATACGGAGAATTTACGGAATAGCGCGTGGATTTGCAGCCTTTCTAAGATTCATGACTCCCTGCTGATGTGGAGCTACTATGGAAATCACAAGGGTGTATGTGTTGGCCTGGATATGGAAAAAGTTAATAAGTACCTCTCAAGAATCCTTTGCGGCATCTACGGTGCAATGGAAATGGAGGTCCAATATCGGGATGTGATCGACAAACCCGATTATTTCCGTGACGCCAAAGACTTTTTCAGCTACCAATTGTCCACTAAGGCAAAAGCATGGGAACACGAGCAGGAGGTGAGATTGTTACTTTTGGACCCGACTCCGGCCGGCAGATCACAGCATCCTTTTTATGCCCCCATGGCATTGCCCTATAAGCCCAAACGTAAAAGAGAGGTTATTGACTGGAAAGAAGTGCGTGCTTACCCGCATCTAGGAGGCGAGTGCTTTGATTCACTGTATTTGGGTATCAAAACAGAGCCGGAGAAACGCGAGAGGATAATTGCGGAAGCTCGCAAGTGCAATCCTGCTATTAAAATATTCCAAATGACAATAGACCCAGATGCTTTTAGACTAAAAGAAGAATTAATAAGAGAATAGCTTCTATGTATTACTATCGGAAGGAATCCAGTATAGAGCTTGACTTCCTGATCAACTACAAGGGCGAATGCGTCCCCGAGGAAGTGAAGGCCAAAACGCCCAAAGCCAAGAGCATGTCCACTGCGCTTAAGATCCGACAAGTATCACGTGTCCCATGCCCTTGAGTTCGGTGACTATAACGTTGTATTGGCCATGGATGATTTAGAAAGGATAGTGAATAATTATTTAGAGGATATCTTTATTATTATAAACAATTAATTAAATTTGATTCTTGTGTATTACCCTAACACATAGGATTCACCAACTAGAAAACGTATCTAAGATACATAAAGAATGATTTAACTACCTTAGATTATTATGCCATCAGTTCATTCTATTTCGATAAACAACTTCCGTGGAATCGAGCATCTCGAGCAAACTTTTGATGAGAATAATCTCATTGTCTTGATTGGGCGATGCGATTCGGGCAAGTCGACCGTGCTTAAAGCAATATCTTTGGCACTTTGCCCATATTGGAATCCCAGTATCAGCTCGGCAGACTTCCACAACGAAGATATTACCAAACCAATAGAGATTATCGTAACTGTGGAAGATGTGCCTGAAGAATTGTTAACTGAAAAAAAATACGGACTTTATTTTAGACTTCTAAAAGACGGGCAAATCGTAGATGACGTTGGAGATGGAGAACCAGATTCTCATGTCTTGACCATCAAGTTTGTTGTCGATAGTAATTTGGAACCAAAGTGGTATGTAACCAATGGCAGAAATGGAATCGAGGACGTCGAGATAAAGCAATCCGACAGGGCGAGGTTTAAGGCTTTCTATATATCTGATTATATAGATAGCCAATTCACCCTCAGCAAAGGATCACCGCTTTATTCTCTATTGACTAAATCCTTGCCGGAAGGTATCTCCGTCGGCAAAAAGCTTCTGGATGTCACAAGAGATGCAAATGAGAAAGTCGCAGAAAAAAACAATTTTGCCGAGTTCGACCAATCTCTCTCAGGAATTAAAGATACGGCAGCTTCTCTTGGCCTAGATCTTGGTGACTTGAAGGCTCTCTTGGAATTGAAAGAAAATGTTTATAGCCAAAGTAGCATTACTCTACATGAGGGGGATATACCATTCCACCTTCGCGGAAAAGGAGCGAAACGTCTACTTTCGATTGCCATACAACTATCGTTGGTTGAAGATGGTGGGATAATTCTCATTGATGAGATTGAGCAGGGCCTTGAACCAGACAGGGTTGTCAATATTGTTAAATTGCTCAAAACTAGTCCGAAAGGACAAGTTTTCATTTCAACGCATTCGTCTGAATCGTTGTGTGAAGTCGAATACAGTAATGTTTATATTCTCCAAGCAGGTGCATCCCAAATGGGAATGTGTGATAAAGGGATGTCATCGCTATTAAGAACGGCTCCATACACATTCTTTGCTAAGAGGATTATTTGTTGTGAAGGCAAGACGGAGTACGGTATTATTCGTGCATTTGGTGAACATATACGTCAAATATATGGACGATCATTGAGTTCATTAGGAATTTGCCCCGTCAATTGTTGTGGTGGAACCAATAATCTTGATTGGGCACCTATTTTTATGTCGTTGGGATACGATGTGAGTGTCTTTTCTGATAATGATGACCTACCACAAAAGTATCCCGAAAGAGTTTCCATTCTTGAGAACCAAAATATTCCACTATTTCGGTGGGATGAGGGATGTTGTACAGAACAGCAAATAATGAAGGAGTTGCCATGGGAACAAATAGCCGATTTACTTTATTATCTTCTTGATAACAATAGTGGGCAACAGATAAGAATCAAAGACATCGTTTTGAAAGATGCAGATGATGTTGATTCAATTCCTGAAACCAGACGAGACGAGATTCGTCTCGGTATTTCTCAGAAGTCTAAGGAGAACAATAAAAAAGGGGAGAAGAAATATCGATGGTTCAAGGATATTCCTGGAGGTGAGATAATTGGAATCAAATGGACGGAATCGATTTCTGAATTGGCACAGAATTCAACCCTCAAGTCCATATACAATGACATCACTAGCTGGATTCTTAGAGATGTCAAGGTGGACTGAATTCATAAACTCACCGAAGAGTTGCGTGATCGCTGCGGCAGGTCATGGTAAAACCTATGCTATCTCTGAATGCCTCAAAGAGTTAAGTCTATCTATACTGAAACCCGCCCTGATCCTGACTCATACTCACGCCGGTGTAGCGTCGATAAAGGAAAAAATCAAAGAAAACCATATTCCTCGAGAATCTTATCAGATAGAAACAATCACGAGTTTTGCCCAACGATATGCTCTTTCATTTGTGGTTGATACCTCTGTGTTTCCAGACCAAGAGCAGAAAGACTATTTCCCCAGGATTCAATCTGAGGCAAAATCCATTTTATCAAAGCCCTCTATTCAAAAGATAATAAAACTATCATATTCTCACCTTTTTGTTGATGAATATCAAGACTGCAGTCTCATTCAACATGAGATTATCTTATCGTTAGCAGCAGTATTGCCTATACATATCTTTGGCGATCCCCTTCAAGCTATCTTTACTTTTGACGCTGAGCCCAAAGTGAATTTCACTCAACATCTTATGGGTTTTTTACGATTTAACTTACTAGAAACTCCCTGGAGATGGAGGGTTAATGGGAACTGTCAGGGGCTTGGAGATAGGATATTGAGCTTACGGGAATCCCTAATGAATAATCGGCAAGTATTATTGTCGTCTGATGCTTCTTCTAATGTCCAGGTTTTTCTTTGCGAGGCAGATTTTCTGGATTATTCGAACGATTATTATCGTTTGATACAGAGTGTTTTACGCTTGTTCCGGACAGGCAGCACACTATTATTGGTTCCTGGATTTATATACAATGGTCGACTAAGAGGTAATATTAATGATAGAGCTATGATTCAGGAGCGCATCGATTTCAGGCACGAATTCATGTTGATCGAGGCAATTGACGATCAAGATTATTATACACTCTCAGATTCTATTGATAATTTGTTTATCTCGTTTAGACGCGCCAGAAACAAAATACTTAACATCAAGAAAGCTCTCTACAGTTTGCATTTTAAAAAGGGTGATATCGATGAGTGGTTTCATGGAAATGAATATATTAAGACACGGCAGAAAGAATATAAAGAACCGTCACTTAGATTGCAATCATTGTTCAGTTCCTTTGAGAGTAATCCATCGTTGACTTCATTTCGTTCTATTTTGCGTTTCTTTTCAGTTGAATGCCATTACCATAATAAAAGGCCTGATATTATACATGCTATCCAACTGTGTATGAACGAAGCTATCTCATCAGGAGATAAGATGCGTGATTGTATGATTAGATATAAGAATCGTATCCGAAGAGTTGGACGAAAAATAGAAGGGAAGTGTATTGGAACCACTCTACTTACGAAAGGCCTTGAGTTTGATAATGTTATCGTTCTTGATGCTCATAGATTTGCAGACAAACAAAACTTTTATGTGGCAATCTCTAGAGCGTGCAAGAATCTTGTAATAATATCAAAAGAACAAGTATTGCTGTTTTAATTAATCTTAGAGTTCTTGGTTACATTCAGCCCAAAACAACCGGGACCATCCAAAACTATCAGGAAATAGATTATCACTATTTCAATTGATTATAAGTGTTTTATACTGAATAGTACTGGTTACGCACACTTTAATACTGGCGCTTTATTTCCCGATGCAGAATTCCAAACTAATTGATAATCAATTGCTTACAATGTCCGTGGTTCAAATATGGTTCAATTTTAACAAAAGTTTTCAAAACTTTTCGTAAATCTGAAAATCCAATATTTTACACTCCGAAACACCCCGAATAACAGCGCTGAAGGCTCTGGAATCGTGATTCATTATTCTTAATTCTTGATTTACGATCTTTTGGCAACCATCTCAAAATGGTTATAATTTCGGGTAAAAAAAGAAGTAACCAATAAACGTCTTCTAGCAGGAATCCGTCGATGTCTCGTTTTGAAGATGACCAGCCATCGATATGTCATTCATACTTGTTTAATCGGTATGGTATATTTAGTACATCGTACAAGTAAACAACCTCAATAAGGGGCTCTTTTCTTTTGACCCGGTGCTTATTTGTCACTAAATCAAGATTTTCGTAGATTTGTATTCGCAAAATCGAGATTTACCACCATGAACAATATTACCAACAGGCCCGACCCGAACGCTGCATTCCCGAATCCGAATCTTCCCAGACTTTGCTTCATCAAGAACGTGGTAAAGAATCCTCGAATCATCATTGGGGACTATACTTACTACGATGACGTAGACGGCGCGGATCAGTTTGAGAAGCACGTCACGCACTTCTACGACTTTATCGGCGACAAATTGATTATCGGCAAGTTTTGCGCTATCGCCAAGGGTATTGAGTTTGTGATGAACGGAGCTAATCATCGTATGGACGGCGTAACCACTTATCCGTTCTACATCATGGGCGGCGATTGGGGTTCTGCCATCGCTCCGGTGAAAGATGAACTGCCCCTGAAGGGTGATACTGTGGTCGGCAACGATGTATGGATTGGGCAGAACGTGACCGTGATGCCTGGAGTCCATATCGGAGATGGAGCCATCATCGGCGCAAACTCGGTCGTTGCATCCGACATCCCTTCTTATGCCGTTGCAGCCGGCAATCCCTGCAGGGTAATCCGGAAGCGTTTTGATGATGAATTTATCGCCTACTTGCTGGATTTGAAGTGGTGGGACTGGGACATAGAGAAGATTGAGGCCAACTTCGAGGCGCTGTCCAGTGGTGATTTGACGCTTATCAAGAAGATCGGGGTGTAGCATATGGTTATTCTGATTACAGGTGCATCCCACACGGGAAAGACGCTTCTGGCACAGC
>JAEEGG010019165.1_pt1 | contig 13837 bp, 9 predicted proteins | sample 9134161 | NCBI WGS metagenome assembly JAEEGG01 (sample SAMN16246543, study PRJNA631951) | gut metagenome | biome: gut microbiome; feature: rumen; material: CR-attached | host: Bos | place: Iran: Karaj | collected 2018-10 | reverse complement strand
GAATTGATGATAAAGGATGAGCTATGGTGTAATGGTAGCACTACAGATTTTGGTTCTGCCTGTGTAGGTTCGAGTCCTGCTAGCTCAACAAGAAAACTCTCACCGATTTGGTGGGAGTTTTTTTTACGAATTTTGAAAAAAGTAGTTAAACAATTAATACAAATTTAAGATGGAAGAACAAATAAATCTTATCAGCACTTTTGCGGATTTCAAAGAATCGAAGAGCATTGACAGAGAGACACTTATGCATATTTTGGAAGATGTTTTCGTGAGTGCGCTAACCAAAAAATACGGCGCAAACGCTGAATTTAATGTCATCGTCAATGTTGACCGCGGAGACCTTGAGATCCAGCATTCCCTGATGGTTGTGGAAGACGGTATGGTGACGGATCCGGCTAACCAGATAGCTTTGTCTGACGCCATAAAAATCGAACCTGACTTTGAGGTGGGTGAAGAAGTGATTGAGCAGATTCAGCTTTCCGATTTCCAGAGACGCGAGATTCTTGCCCTTCGCCAGAACCTTAGCAACAAAATTCTGGAACACGAAAAAGACGTGATATTTCATAAGTACGAGCCCCGTAAGGGTGAACTCATCGCTGGCGAAGTGAGTCAGGTCTGGAAAAAGGAAATTCTGGTAATGGATGACGACCGTGTGGAAATGGTGCTCCCGAAATCTGAACAGATCCCGACCGATTATTACAAGAAGGGTGACAGCATTATGGCTGTCATCACCTCTGTGGATGTGGTCAACGGGTCGCCGCGTATCCTTCTCTCCCGAACCTCGCCGCGCTTCCTCGAATGTCTCATGGAACGCGCCATCCCTGAAATTGATGAAGGGGTCATTATGATCAGAGACATCGTGCGCGTGCCAGGCGAAAGAGCCAAGGTGCTGGTGGAAACCTATGACGACCGCATCGACCCTGTGGGTGCCTGCGTCGGCGTTAAAGGCAGCCGCATCCATGACACGGTGCGCGAACTTCGCAATGAAAACATCGACATCATCAACTATACGGACAAGAAAGAACTCTTGATTGCCCGCGCCCTCAACCCGGCCAAAATATCCTCCATTGAACTGGATGAGGAAAACAAGACGGCTAATGTTTATATGAAATCCGACCAGGTGTCCCTCGCTATCGGCAAGGGCGGTTACAACATCAAACTGGCCAGCAAACTCTCTGGATATGAAATTGATGTCTTCAGAGATGATATTAAAGAGGAATACGTCATTCCGTTGTCAGAATTCAACGATGTTTTCGATCAATGGGTGATTGACACGTTTATCGGTATCGGTTGCGACACCGCCGAGAGTGTCATGGCACTGAGCCGCGAGGAACTTATCCGCCGCACAGATTTGGAAGAAGAAACGGTGGATGCCATGATTGCCGCTGTTAAAGAGGAATTAGCGAAATAATGAATCTGCTCAAAAACCCAATTAAAAAATTATTAATCAGATTTATCACCATGCCGGAAGAAAAAGTAAAAGTGCCGCGATTAGGACAGGCGGCAAAAGAGTTTAACGTGTCGAATGACCGAATCATCGACATTCTGACCAAAAACGGACTTGAAATTAACGCCCCAACTCCGAACTCCAAATTGTCTTTGGAAATGTACCAATGCCTGCAGAAGGAGTTGGCTAAAGATAAAATGGTGAAGGAGAAATCCGATCAGATTATACCTCCGAGAATTAAAAAGGAAGAGGTAAAATCTGTAACACCCGACAAAATCCCCGAAGAGGATAAAGGTGGTCACATCCTTATTCACACTAATCGTTTGCCTGATATTCAGGTGGTTGAGACCACAAGCCATGCTCCTGAGGTGAAAATCATCGGTTCTGTCCCGATTGAATCCCTGACGAAATCTGCCAAGAAAAAATCTTCCGGCAACACGGCAGAAGAAGAGTCGAAAAAAGAGGCACAGAAATCTGAAACCGAGCAGACGGAAACCACTCCGAAAGATAATCCGGCAAATCCGCAGGAGGTTTCTACAGCCAACATCTCTGACAGCAAGGAGTCTCAAGAAACGGTTGTGCAGCAACCCGAACATATTGAAACGGTGACTCATATCACAGGACCTGAAATTCTGGGAACGATAGATCTGGAAGCGTTGAAGCCCAAAAAGAAACAAAAAGAAAAAAAGGCTCAAAAGAAGGAAAAGGTTCAACAGAAAGTGGTGGAAACGCCTGAAAATGAGGTTAAAAAGGAAACTGCCACACCTATTGAAGAGAAACCACAGCAACCGGTTCCTGAACATATTAAAACTGTTGTCAACCAGTTGAAAGGACCGAAGATTCTTGGCACTATCGACTTGTCTCTGTTGCAGAACAAAGAAGTCAAGAAAGAAGACCATCGAAACGGAGAAAACAGTGAGAAAAAGAAAAAGAAGAGAAAACGGGTGGCCAAACCGGTCAAAACCACTAATGTTTCGAATGTAAAAGAAGAAAAATCGAAAAAACAGAAACAGGAACCGGAAAAGGTTGAAATCTCCGCCGAAGATATCCACCGCCGTATTAAAGAGACCAAGATGCGTCTCGAGAGTAATACGAAAAAGACTTCCACTGCTGCGAAGAGGAGAAAAGAGAAACGCCAGCTTATCCATGAACGCATTGAGGAACAGGAACTTCAGGCAATTGAAGACCAGAAGACCTTGCGCGTGACCGAGTTCATCACTGCCAACGAGTTGGCCACTCTGATGAATGTCGATGTGACAAAAATCATCTCCACATGCATGAGCATCGGTCTCTTCGTGTCTATCAACCAGCGTCTTGATGCCGAAAACATCGCCATGTTGGCCGAGGAATTCGGCTTTAACGTGGAATTCATTGATGCAGAGGAGGAACAGAACATGAACGACTCCGAAAAGGACAGCGAGGAGGATTTGCAGCCCCGCCATCCTATCATCACTGTCATGGGTCATGTGGACCACGGTAAGACGTCTTTGTTGGACTACATCCGCAAGACCAACGTGATTGCCGGTGAAGCTGGCGGTATCACCCAGCACATCGGAGCATACGAGGTGAGCCTGCCTGACGGCCGCAAAATCACCTTCCTCGATACGCCTGGTCACGAGGCTTTCACGGCCATGCGTGCTCGCGGAGCAAAAATCACCGACTTGTGTATCATCGTGGTCGCCGCAGACGATGCCGTGATGCCGCAGACGGTCGAAGCTATTAACCATGCCCAGGCCGCCGGTGTACCGATGGTGTTTGCCATCACTAAAATCGACAAACCCAATGCCAATCCCGATAAAATCCGTGAAGAACTGGCTAACATGAACCTTCTTGTGGAGGAATGGGGCGGCAAGTACCAGTGCCAGGAAATAGATGCAAAACATGGCGTCAACGTCAACGAACTGCTGGAAAAGGTGCTGCTTGAAGCCGAATTGCTGGATTTGAAGGCTAATCCGAACCGTCCCGGCGTGGGCGCGGTTATCGAGTCCGCTTTGGACAAAGGTCGTGGCTACGTCGCGAAAGTGCTTGTGCAAAACGGCACACTTTCTGTGGGTGATCCAATTCTTGCCGGCAGCTGCTTCGGCAAAGTGAAGGCCATGTTCAACGAGCGAAACCAACCCGTAAAATCGGCCGGGCCTGCACAGCCTGTGCTTCTACTGGGTCTCAACGGCGCTCCGCAAGCCGGTGACACGTTCAAAGTCTGCGAGTCCGAACAGGAAGCCCGCGGCATCGCCACCAAGCGCGCACGCCTCGCCCGTGAGATGGGTCTGCGTACGCAGAAACATGTTACTCTCGAGGAAATCGGCCGCCGTATCGCCATCGGCGACTTCAAGGAACTCAACATCATCGTTAAAGGTGATGTTGACGGCTCTGTGGAGGCTCTTGCTGGCGAGTTGTTGAAACTCAGTACCGAGCAAGTCCAAGTCAACGTCATCCACAAGTCTGTGGGTCAGGTGACCGAGACCGATGTGATGCTGGCCACCGCATCCAATGCCCTCATCGTGGCATTCCAGGTGCGCCCGTCCGCCAACGCCCGAAAAATGGCCGAAGCCGAGCAAATCGACATCCGCACTTATTCCATTATATATACCGCCATCAATGAGATTAAAGATGCCATCGCCGGTATGCACACTCCCGAAATCCGCGAGAAAGTGGTCTGTAACATCGAAATCCGCGAGGTGTTCCACATCTCCAAAGTCGGTAACGTGGCCGGTTGTATGGTTCTGGACGGCAAGCTGCAGCGCAGCACCAAAATCCGCCTCATCCGCGACGGTATCGTCATCTACACCGGTAAACTCGGTTCCCTGCGCCGTTTCAAGGACGATGTCAAGGAAGTTGTTGCCGGTCAGGACTGCGGTTTGAACATCGACGGGTGCAACGACATTAAAGTCGGCGACATCATCGAAGGTTACGAGGAATTTGAAGTTGCCTACGGGAAATAGGGATTTTGTGCCTCCCATAACCAGGGCTGTCACCAAGTGGCAGCCCTTTTTCGCACAATATTACAGCAGTTTGCTATTACTGTCTTTTTTCTTTCTCAACCGCTTTTTCCTCGGCCTTCTGACTTGTTTGTATCGCGAAACCTGGTAACCGATACGGTCTTCCCGCACTTCTGAAACATATTCCGACTCTGTCGGATAGGTGCTCTTTTCTTCTGGACGCCGTAGCACGCACACTATCGGCTTTCCGACCCATTCCTGTGGCAAGCATAGGGTGACGGTGTCTTTTTGGGGTGTCAAAATCAATTTTTTCATTTTATTGTATTTTAATAAAATTCAATTCCTGATGACGGTTTTTACACAAAATGACATTTTTTCTTCTTTTTTCTGCCAAAAAGGGAATTTGTTTGTTTTTTTTAATTTTTCTTTTTAACATACTTATAATCAATAATATACATCGCAAATATACATTATTTCCGATAAACTCACCCAAAAAGAAATATTTTTTTAGAATTTTAATATCAATCTGACAATCAACACATTGTATAAAAAAATTTTTTTCATTAGAAATGTCTTCCCCTTATCAAAAAAAGTGTATTTTTGCAGCCTCAAAACAAAAAGAGGCGTTTCAGTAGCTCAGCAGGTAGAGCACATCCCTTTTAAGGATGGGGTCCTGGGTTCGAGCCCCAGCTGGAACACGAAAAAGTCCGGATCGAAAGATTCGGTTTTTTTTTATTCTTCATCAAAGTCAATCAGACAAGTCTCTATCTTAAAAAATGCCTGTAAATCCAAATGGAAAATTTGTCGGTATGTATTTAAAATTTGTGTACTTTTGCGCTTTCAATCCGGCCCCGTAGTTCAGCTGAATAGAACGTCAGATTCCGGTTCTGAAAGTCGTGGGTTTGAATCCCGCCGGGGTCACTAAATATAGTCCGTATGAACATCGAAAAATACGACGAAATCCGGGCTTCTTTGCCCGCTGGTGTATGCCTGGTCGCCGTCTCGAAATTCAAACCGGCGGAAGACATCGCCGCGCTGTACCAACATGGGCAGCGCGTTTTTGGTGAGAACCACGCCCAAGAGATGAAAGCCAAACATGAAGTTCTCCCCCAAGACATTGAGTGGCACTTCATCGGACATCTGCAAACCAATAAAATCAAGTACATTGCACCGTATGTTTCATTGATTCACAGCATTGACAGCTTTGACCTGCTGAAGGAGGTAAACAAGCACGCCGTCAAAAACAATCGTGTGATCCCTTGTCTGTTGCAATTCCATATCGCCGACGAGGAGACGAAGTTCGGCTTTACCTTTGAGGAATGCGAGGCGATGCTTAACGACCCAGGTTTTATTGAGTTAAAAAATGTTGAAATCCACGGTGTGATGGGCATGGCCACCTTCACGGACAACATGGAGCAGGTGCGCGAGGAATTTCAGCACCTGCATCAGATTTTCCAAGAACTGAAAAACATTTATTTCGCGCAAAACCCTGATTTCAAGGAGATTTCCATGGGCATGAGCGAGGATTACCCTATCGCCATTGAGGAAGGCAGCACTCTGATTCGTATCGGCAGCGCCATTTTCGGACCGAGAAATTATAACGTATAATGTACGTTGCAGAGACGCAAAATTTTGCGTCTCTACATAACCCATAAATCTAAACATTAATTCCCTAACCTTCTAACCATTAAACCCTCTAACCTTATGAATAAAAAAATCACCTTCTTCTTGATTTTCACACTGCTGTATGGCTTTTTCACTTCTTACGCAAGTGACGGAGACACCACTGCTGTTCAGCGAAACAAGAAACCCAAAAAAGAGAAAAGTGAAATACGCACCGGATGGACATTCGGTATTCTCCCGAGTGTCGCCTACGATGCGGACAAGGGCTTCCAATATGGCGTGCTGGCCAACGTTTATGATTTCGGCGATGGATCCGTCTATCCCGACTATTTCCACTCTCTCTACTTCGAGGCAGCCTACACCACCAAAAGATCAGGTATTTTCCGCGTCGCCTACGATTCCAAACACTTGATTCCCGGCCATAGAATCAACATTGACGTTTCGTATCTGCCTGATGCCCTGTGTGATTTTTATGGCTACAACGGCTATCAAACGGTCTATAACGGCGGTTGGGCAAAAAAGAAGAGCGAGGATTACATCTCCCGTGCTTTTTATAAGTCTCAGCGCGATCTTTTCCGTTTCGTCACAGACATTAACGGCAACATCGGCTCCGGCTGGTATTGGAATGCGGGAATTGGCGTGCTCGGCTACAAAATTGCACCTGTCAATCTTGATATGCTTAACAAAGGAAAAAAAGAGGAAAATCAATTGCCCTACGTGGACGGCTTGTACGACAAATACGTGAAATGGGGTATTCTTTCCCCAGCAGAGGCCAACGGCGGCTGGCATCCATTCATTCACGGTGGCATCTCGTTCGACAACCGCGACCGCCAGCAGAACACGAAAAGAGGCTTGAACGCAGAAGCTTTTCTGACCTATTATGCCGGATTTGGAGAGGATAAAGAAGCCAACAGTTTGATTTTCAACGCCAGTTTCCGTCATTTCGTGCCCGTATATCAAGACATCATCACGTTTGCCTACCGTCTCGCCACTCAGCTGAATGTGGCTGGCGATGCCCCGTTCTATCTCAACAACAATTACAACAACATGTTTATTCAGAGAGTGTTATACGAAGGATTAGGCGGTGCTAACACGAACCGAGGTATCCTTCGTAACCGTATAGCCTCCAAAGGATATGCTTTCGCCAACGTCGAATTTCGTTTTCAAATCTGTAAATTTGACATCGGAAAGGAACATTTTGCCATCGGTCTGAATCCCTTTGTGGATATGGGCTTGATTTTACAACCATATCGTCTTGATCAACAAACGATTACAAACAACATTATGCAAAACGATCCTGAATTTGACCTAAATAATCTGTCAGATTACATCGTTTTTGATGAAAGCAAGAATATTTACCGTCCGCACTTTTCGGGAGGCATTGGATTGAAAGCGATGATGAACGACAATTTCGTGCTTTCTGTCGATTGGGCGGCACCGTTCGACAAACGCGACAACTACAGTCTGGCGAATATCTATGTTAAAATCGGGTATATGTTCTAAAACATGAAACTGTTTGAAAATCATAACCTCAAGTCTTACAACACCTTCGGGATGGAGGTGTTTGCGCGGCAGTTTGTGGAGTTGGAAACAGCGGAGGAGACCTCGGCCGCAGTGGCCGAATATCTTCAGCAATGGCCCTACTATATTCTTGGAGGAGGCAGCAACACCTTGTTCACCAACGACTTTGACGGAACTATCGTGCATCCGGCCTTCCATGGTGTCGAACGGATGGAAGAGAACAGTGACAATGTGCTACTGCGCGTGGCCGCCGGCGAACCGTGGGAGAACCTTATCCAATACTGTATCAAGCACGAATACTATGGGTTAGAGAATCTTACGGCCATTCCCGGACTGGTGGGCAGTGCCCCTGTGCAAAACATTGGGGCTTACGGGGTGGAGGTCAAGGATACTGTTTACAAAGTGCAAGGTTATATCCTTTCGACCCGTAATCCTTTCGAACTGTCCAATGCCGACTGTCTATTTGGCTATCGGAACTCCATTTTCAAACAGACCCTGAAAAACGACTGTATTATTACCTACGTTTGGTTCCAACTATCTAAAAAAAAGCATTTTACCCTATCCTATCAAGGGCTGGCGAAAGCTTTGGAGGAACGCGAGCTGCCCTTGACCCTGCACTGTGTCTCCGACTGCGTGCGTAAAATCCGCGAGGCAAAACTTCCAGATCCCAAAATCGTAGGCAATGGTGGCAGTTTCTTCAAAAATCCGGTCATTTCGGTTGAAAAATATCGGGATTTACTGACCCAATACCCCGATTTGGTGGCTTACGACGCTCCTGACGGCTGCAAAAAACTTTCCGCTGGGCAATTGATTGAGAAATCCGGATGGAAAGGCAGACGAGTGGGTAAGGCCGGCACATGGAAAAACCAAGCCTTAGTGCTGGTTAATTATGGTGGCGCGACCCCGAAAGAGGTTTTAGGTGTGGCAGAAACTATCATAAAAGATGTTAAAACATTGTTTGATATCACGTTGGAAATGGAAATAAATCGGATATAATGAAAAAAACGACCCATATCAACCAAAAAATCAAAAACATTCTGCAATTCGGACTTTTTGTCTGTTGTATCGCAATACTTATGAGTAGCTGCGACCTTTTCAACCGCAAAGAAAAGTTTGACAAGACTCTGCTTAGCGGCTGCTGGGTGAGCGGCACGTTGTATGAGTACTACAATGCTGATGGCACAGGCCATACGTGGGACATTTTGGATGATGTGACTGAAGAGGAAGCGCAACCCTTTACTTGGACTTTGGAGAAGAGAACGTTAACACAGATCCACCAAATGGAAATGGGTGGCAATGTCCCCAAGATCTACACCGTTACCAAACTGAATGCCACCACGTTGGAATATCACGATGATTACGGGAAATATTACACTTTCACCAAGGAAAAATGAAAAAAGCACTGAAAATAACGCTGATTTCGTTGGGTTCGCTGTTTTTGGTGATTGCCATCGCGGTTTCTATCGCACTTTTTAGCATTTTTTCACCTTCCAAATTGGCGAAAATCGTCAATAGTCAGGCAGACAAATTCATCACTTGCGATTTTCACATAGACAAAGTTGGACTCACCTTTTTCAAGACTTTCCCCAAAATAGGATTGGATTTGGAGAATGTCGTGCTCAAAAATCCGCAAAAAGCGGACGTGTCTGACACTTTGCTCTATGTCAAAGATTGTGTGACAACCCTCAACATACGGGAACTGCTTAAAAACCACCATGCCGAAATTCACGATTTTTCACTGAACGGGGGGAAAATAAACCTTTACGTTGATGAAAATGGCAACGGCAACTATAATGTCTTCAAATCAGATCCTGAAGATACCACTTCCTTTGATTACACGATTGATTTACAAAAGGTTAAAACTAAAAATGTAGATGTTTGCTACCAAAATGAGCAATCCAAGTTAAAAGCGGATTTGCAACAGGTGGATTTGACGGTGAAAGGTGCTTTTGAAAAACAAAACATTGACGGGAAACTGGAAGCGAATGCCAAATCGCTGCTTTTCATCATGGATGACAGCACCAAGATTAACCTTTCCGGACAGAATTTAGAGGCCTCCTACGATGGCTCTTTCACAGATTTTAACCAGATAAATGGTCAAGTGGACGTGCAATTGCAAAAAGCTCAGCTTTTTATTGATACAGCGTTGTATGTCAATAAGTTAGATCTTTCCTTCTATTCCAAGCTTCGCACTGACTTTGACGCACTCCGTTATGACTTGAACGAAACGGTTTTAAAAGTCGATGGACATTCCCTTTTGCTGAACGGATTGGTGCAGCAGGACACCACCCGTCATGGACTCTACACCGACCTGCACTATGAAACCGATGAATGGAATCTTCAGGACATTATCCCCATCATTCCTGATGCAGTTATCGGTAACGCATTAGATGACATTAAGATAGAGGGTAATATGCAAATTCAGGGAACGGTGAAAGGAACTTATTACCCGAACCACTTGCCTTTCATCACTTCCGATATTTCCTGGAAAAACGGTTCTTTTTCGATGAAAGATTTACCTTTGGGCTTTGAAAAGCTGTACGGTCGCTTCAAGCTTGATTTGGACTTGGACAGCCAATCGAATTTGACGGTGAAGTCGTTGTCGGCCACCACGAGAAAACGCAACAAAATAACAGCAACAGGTACAATTAAAAACCTATTGGGCAAGATGTTATGCAACATCCTCGCCACAGGAGACCTGCATGTCTCCGACTTCAAAGATTTCTTGCCCGAAGATTTCACCCGATATGATGGAAAAGCAAACCTCCAAGTGAAAACGCAGCTCACTTTCGACCCTGAAAAAGAGTTTTCCATCGACAACATTTCCAATGCCACCATCAACGGCCAATTAACAAATTTGGAGCTGCTGTATCACGACACGATGCGACTGGCTTCCCCGCAGATGCAAGTCAATGTGGAATTGCCTGTCAAACAGCAACCTTACAAAATCAACGAGTGGCTGAACGCGAAAGTTGAAGCCGGCACACTGAACATTTCCAATCCCGGACAATACACGATTTCCGCTTCGGACATTCATTTGGATGCCTATACGAACAATCTGACGGACAGCACAACAGATTTCAAATTCGCCACTACTTACCAATTTGACCAGCTCAACATCCAGGCTGATACCATTTTTGCGCAACTATCTCAACCAAAGGGCGTTTTCGTGTATCATAACAGCGACAAGATGCAAATTGACTATACGGGAAGCACCGTAAACGCCATCGTGGGCAATACCCTCAAATTCAATACGCAAACATTAAAATTGTACGCAAAAACCGACTACAAAGAGAAGGAAGACAACATGCTGTTGCGATGGTCGCCCACTATTCAGTTGCAACTGAGTAATGCCAAAGCCAACATACAAAATGTGGCGCATGCTATAGAATTCCCATCCATCAATGTTGATTTCAGTCCGAAAAAAGCTGTGTTAAAAAAGGCTAATTTGAAGTTTGGCCAGTCAGATATTAATCTTATGGGAACCATCACGGGAATCGAGTCTTACCTCCATAACAAAGGTCTTCTTAAAGGAAATCTTGATCTTGTTGCTAACTATTTGAACTTAAATGAATTGATAGAATTTGTTGATGGATTTGGGGCTCCTGACTCCTTGTTGGAGCAAGCGGAAGCTATAGAGCAGCAGAGTACATCGTCACCATTTATCGTCCCGTTCGGTGTAGATGTAAACATGAATACCAGAATTCAAAAAGCATTGTTTGAGGAAGCTGAGTTCCGCAACATCGCCGGGCGTGTATATGTAAAGGACGGCGTGTTGGTTTTGGAGGAGATGGGTCTCACCAACGAGGCTGCGAGGATGCAGCTTACGGCTATGTACCGTACCCCGCGGATGAACCACTTATTCCTTGGTTTTGACTTCCATCTTCTTGATATCAAGATAGATAAGCTTATTGCTATGATTCCTGAGGTCGATACTATTTTGCCCATGCTGAAATCTTTCAGTGGTAACGCGGAGTTCCATTTCGCTGCCGAAACCTACCTCAAGTCCAACTACGACATCAAGTTCTCTACCTTGCGCGGTGCCGCCGCCATCAACGGACATGATTTAGTGGTCCTCGACAGTGAAACCTACAAAAACATCGCCAAGAAACTGATGTTCAGCAAGAAAACACAGAATAAAATTGATAGCTTATCCACCGAAATCACTATTTTCAGAAACGAAATCGATGTCTATCCCTTCCTGCTCTCCCTCGACAAATACAGTGCCATCATCTCCGGTAGGCACAACTTGGACATGACCTACGACTATAACATCTCGTTGGTAAAACCTGTTCGTATCGGTTTGGATATCATTGGTTTAAGTGACAAACTGAAGTTCAAGGTCGGGAAAGCAAAATACGCCACACTGTTCAAACCGGAGAAGCAGAATGTGGTGGAATCGAATATTATGGAACTGAAAACGTTGATTAACAAAACTTTGCAAGCAAATGTAAAAGATAGTGAGATAGGCCAATAATCGTTATCTTTTACATATACAATATGGGATAAAACAGTTCTGAAATGCGTTTTACATCCCGCAAACGGTTTTCCTTATCGCATCCCCTGCTTCACTAACTGTCCGCACGCCGCGGCAATATCCTGTCCTTTGCTCTGACGAATGTTGACCACCATGTTGCAGCGTTCCAATACCGCGATAAAGTTCTGACGGCGGGTCGGATCCGACTTGTGGAACAACGAATCAGGGGTGGAATTGTATTCTATGATGTTGATTTTCACGGGGAACGGCCGGCAGAAACGCGCTAACTGCTCGGCAGCCTTTTCCGAATCGTTGACTTTTGAGAGCAACAGATATTCAATGGTGATACGCTCACCCGTCTTCTGATGGTAATACGCCAAAGCTGCCTGCAAATCGTGTAACGGATTATGCTCCGTCACGGGCATGATGTTGCCGCGCACGGTGGGATCGGCACTATGCAATGAAATGGCCAATCCACAACGGAATCCTCTGTCCGCCAATGCCTTGACACCTTTTATGATGCCTGCCGTGGAGAGCGTAATCCGCGCGGGCGAAAGACCAAAGTAATCCTTGCCCGTCAAGATGTCGATAGCCGTCATCATGTTGTCGAAATTGAGCAGCGGCTCGCCCATCCCCATGAAAACGATATTGGTAATATGTTGGTTGTAAATCTCTTGCGCATGGTTATTGAGCAACACATATTCGTCAATGATTTCACTGTAATGCAGATTGCGGATGAAACCCATCGTGCCCGTGGCGCAGAACGCACAATGCAGCGGACACCCGATTTGCGTGGAGAGACACGCCGTAACGCGCTCTTTGCTCGGAATCAGCACACCCTCCACCATCTTCCCGTCATGAAACCGCAGCAGGAATTTGGTGGTTTTGTCGCTACTCTGCACCTCTTCGGCAATCTCCGCCCTATGGAACGTGAAATTCTCTTGCATCTTCGTCCGCAAGGCTACGGAAAGGTCCGTCATCTCGTCAAACGAACCCGCACCCCGTTTCCACAACCACGTCCATATCTGCTTCGCCCGAAACGGCTTCTCCCCGTTTTCCCGCAAAAACGAAATCAACGAATCAAACCCGATATTCCGAATATCCCCCATAATTATGAATCATGAATTGTGAATTATGCATTAGCCAATAATGTTGCCGGCGTACACTCCGTCACCGTCACGTCCACATAATCGCCAATCTGGTGCTTCTCCCGTGGGAAAATAATCACCTTGTTCTGACTGTTGCGACCAAACAGCTGATCGTCAGAGCGTTTTGAGGCTCCTTCCACCAACACGCGGAAGGTCTTGCCGACATCGCGAAGGTTGCTGGCCATGGAGAGTTCGCCCTGCAATGCGATGACCTCCTCCAATCGGCGGGTCTTTTCCTCATCGGGAATATCGTCGGGATATTGCTTGGAAGCCAACGTGCCACCTCGCTCGGAATACTTGAACATATAAGCATATTCGTAGCCGACTTCGCGCATAATGGACAACGTATCCTGATGGTTCTCAAGGGTTTCCCCGCTGAAGCCGACAATAATGTCCGTGGTGATGGCGCAATTCGGAAGCATCTCCTTGATCTTCTGAACCCGCTCTAAATAACTTTCGCGAGTATAGACGCGGCGCATCTTTTGCAACATCTCGTCACTGCCTGACTGCACCGGCAGGTGGATGCACTTGCAGATGTTGTCGTAACGGGCAATCGTTTCAATCAACTCGTCAGAGAGGTCTTTCGGATGCGATGTGGCGAACCGTACACGCAGTTCCGGCGACATTTCCGCTACCATCGCCATCAACTTGGCAAAAGAAACCTCTTGCCCTTCGTCCTTCC
>JAEEGG010019157.1_pt1 | contig 13840 bp, 10 predicted proteins | sample 9134161 | NCBI WGS metagenome assembly JAEEGG01 (sample SAMN16246543, study PRJNA631951) | gut metagenome | biome: gut microbiome; feature: rumen; material: CR-attached | host: Bos | place: Iran: Karaj | collected 2018-10 | reverse complement strand
CAGTGGTACGCATGGCATCACCTTTGGCATGTGTCTTGGGCAGCTGACCTTTTACTACAACTTCGCTGAGCAGTTGCGTGTCCTCCTTCATCTGGATAGTCAAGTCCTGACCTGCCTTTATATATAAGGTTTGATAGCCCACGCTAGTCACCTTAAACAGACCTTGTTTTATATCCGTCACAATATTGAACATGCCTTGCTCGTCAGTCATCGCACCCTGCACAAAGGCCGAGTCGGGCAGCGACAGCAGCACCACGTTCACATAGGGCATCGGCTCGCCCTTCTCATCCAATACTCGTCCGCCAAAGTCTTGTGTCTTAGCGAAACTCATCATTGTCATCATTATTGCAGCCATCAGAACTGCTAGTCTTACGTTAATTCTTTTCATCTTTTCAAATTTATATTTTTCTTATTTTTTATTCTTTATATCCCCGCCGCCCAAGAAACACCGAGTTTCGCGGTTTTCGACCGCAAAGATATGACATACTATTTGATTCTCCTAATTTCTGGGATATACGGTGTAAAAATGTGACGAATGGCTAATTGCTACTCATTCTCTGACGCTCTGCCTGTCCGGCACCAGTGCCCTTATACTTGCTCTTCGAGGCGTTGAATGTGTAGCGCAGCGTGATGTTCAAGTTGTGGTTGCTGCGCACAGCGCTCTCCTTAACCTGATAACCACCACAGCTCATGCGCATGTCCTGAACACTACGCTGCAGCACGTCGTTGAGGCTGACACGAAGACAAAGAGCATCATTCTTCAACCAACACTTTTGAACTACAACCCCAAGAAGATATGATGCCGACTCCATGTGGAAGTTGATGACATCACCTTTAGTCATGATGTTCATGTTAGCCTCCAGTTGCCAGCGGTGTGGCAGACGGAAAGCATTGTTCAGGTCGATGAAGAAGATTGGCTTGGTGTAAGTCTCCTTTACCTTGCCTGTTTCTGAGCGTGGATCGTCAAACTCCATCGTGTTCCAGAACTTCTGTCCACCAACAGTCCAGTTGGGGCTCCAGATACCGAAAGTGGGATTGGCAGAGAGGAAGATGGCGAGGTTGCGCACAGGGTCTTTCAGATTCACGCGCTTCATCATAATCATGCCCTCATTGCCATAAGCGTAAGGCAGTTGCGACAGCGTATTATCGCGACGCTCGTATGCTGCAAAGAGGTTCAGCCACTTATAGCGGGCATTGAGGCTCACCTCCTGCATCGTGGCATTCTTCAGCGTAGGATCGCCCTGAGTCAGCGTGTAGGAGTTTATATAGGTGATACGATCGCTCAAACTGTTATAGTCAGGACGGATGGTCTTGAAACTGTAGGCTACTGAAGTCTGCACGGGTCCGAACTGTCTTGCCCACGACAGACTGGGGAAGAATTCGTTCTGATAACGCGTCATATTGTTGGCAGCATCGAGATGATCAGTATAGTCGAAACCCACATGCTCATAACGTAAACCAGCACTGAAGTTACCCACCTTCTCCAGGTTGAAGTTGTAGACTACGAAGGCTGCGATATTATTTTCCTTCACCTTCGAATCAGAAGCAGGCAAGGGATAGTTGGTGATGGAAGAACTGTTGTTGCGAGTCACAAACGAGAGCTCCGTTCCTGCCTCCAACTGTCCTTTCCAGACGGGGTAGGTCAGCACGAGTTTTGTAGCCCACAGAGATATAGTAGTGCTATTGTCCTGTTCCATAGCATGGTGGTCAGTATGATTAACGAGTTCATTGATATGATTATCAACGTTAGTCTTGTCCGTCAGGAAATCCATGTTCAGGTCAATGCCCATTTTGCCTACCTTACCATTGTAATATGCATTGCCCTCCCAATTATAGAAGGTGTGGCGATGCTCGTCTTGAGTAGAATAATTGTGTTCCTTCTCCTGGAGGGGCTGGCGCTCGATGTCCGTCTCCACCATCAGGTCTGTGGTGGCGTTGAAGCGGTCGTTGCGTTGGATTCTGGCACCAACAGAATGATTTTCTGCTATCTGCCAGTTGACCCCAAGGTTATAGTCAAGCCCATTGTTCTTATAATGGTTCCTGGAATGAGTTTCCTGCATGATGCTCAAAACGCCCCTATCAGTAGGCAGGTAGTTTGACTGCTCATCGTTTCTTAGGCTATTTAGGTCCCATTTCCAGTAGTTCAACATTCCAAACAGGTCGAGGTTGTTATGGCGGTAGCGCAGGTTCAATTGAGCACTAGGGTCGCTCTCGCCAAACCTCAGATTCTGATTAAAACCAGTATTCAAGTCGAAGCCGAAGCCGTCGCCCTCTCTGCGGATGGTCTTGATCCTCACGACAGATGATATCGTAGCATCGTATTGCGCACCTGGATTGGTAATCACTTCCACACTCGCAATCTCCTCTGAACGCAGCCGTTTCAGTTCTTCTTTGTCGTGCATCTTGCGGCCATTAATATAAAATATAGGTGTACCCTTGCCCAGCACTTCCAGTTCGTCGCCCTTCAGAGTCATACCAGGCACCTTGGCCAGCATCTCCTTGGCTGTTCCCGAGGTTCCAAGAATAGTCCCCTGGATGGTGGTTACCATCGAGTTACCCGTTAGTTTCGTCTTCGGGATCTGTCCTTTTACGATTATTTCGCTCAACAATGGCTGGTCTTCCTCCATTTGGATGGTACCCACGTCCGTGCCTTTAACATTTACATATTGCGTACGATAGCCGATAAACGAGAGTCGTAGAATGCAGCACGCATCAGTTGTCTGGATCATAAACGCTCCATTCTCGTCGCTCGTAGCACCTTGGATATAAGTAGAGTCTGCTGTGAGCAGCACCACGCTTACAAATCCGAGCGGTTCACCATTCTGGTCTATCACCCTTCCACCAACGTCCTGAGTCTCAGCCTGAGCTGTCAGGCTCATCATCATTGCAGCCATACAGGCCACCATCTTTAAACTGAATTTGTTCATAACTTAGCAATTTTGAATAATTTGCCAGTTTGACGATGGAGAGGTATGCTAAAGTTGCGACTTTGCTGCTATTTGTGACGAATGGTACGATTCTGTGACGAATGGTCTATCTACTATGAATCAAATGTCCTTCCTGTATAGCTGCGAAGAGGGCGAAACATGCAATTATCCATACAACAGCGATGAAGTATGACTGCCCGATGGTCATCATGCCAATAAAGAGCAGGATGCCTGTCAATTTGTTGGCTATAGTGTGCAGAAATTCTATCCTTTGCCTTACCAAATAAGAACTGATGGCATTAACGATTTTCACCAATGCGACAAGTCCTATCATCATCCACAGCGTAGTAGGCAGTTTCAGCCACGGAAACAATTTATATCCTACAGCCAAGACAAGCACAAAGTCTGCCAAACTATCCAATCTGGCTCCGAACTTACTCTCCACTCCCCATCGTCTTGCCAGAAAGCCGTCGAGCATATCCGTCGTACCTGCTATCACGTAGAGCACCCAGAAGGATACAGTCATTGCATCCGCCAAAAGCAAAGGCAGACACAATGCGATTCGTGATGCTGACAGGATGTTAGGAAGATGCTTCATTGCTTTTTGAGGCCGGGATAATAGCACCACGCGATAAAGGCTGGAATGACGGACGAGAAAAATTGAAGCAAACTGAAATCCGTCACACAAACCCAGCCTCCTGCCAAGGCACGAAGACTGTAGAGCACAATGATTACAATAATGGTTATGCGAGTCAGTGGGAGCCGCCGGATGTCGCCAGAGGCTGAGAGAGCATAGAATCCTGCTAATGCGAAGGCCAAAGCGAGGCAGAATGTCAGAGCATAAAGCATCCAAACGTGACCAAACACCATGTTGTGCATCACCTCTTTGATGCCGTATGCGTCGAATGCTTCATCCAATGCAAAGAGACAACCGAGATGGCCAATGGCTATGATAAAGTGGAGAATAGCCCCGAGTCGCAATCTTTTCATTGTCTATAATTCAATTAATTGTTTCGCAACATCAGAAATCTTTGATTGCGAAGAGGGGTTGGTAATGAAAACAGCAATAGGAAACTGCTGACCATGATTCAATATGATAATACCCACATCGCAGATGCCTGACGGCTGACCTGATGGTAATGGATATCCTGTCCCTGTCTTATGAACGACTTTGGCAGAAGTTGGAACTGCTGCGGGCAGGCGATCCTTACCAGTTTGACATTCCTCCATCAATTTCCAGATATAGCGGAGAGGTTCGTTGTCGTTATGATGCGCAATAAACCAGTCAAGGAGGGCTACCATCGACTGTGGTGTACACCAGTTTTTATTACTTAGTGCAGGGTTTGCATGCATTTGCTTTTCCGTCTTCTGAATACGAATGTCTTTGAATCCAAGATTTTGGATGTATTTTTCCACTTTTCTCGGTCCACCGCATTGTTCGAAGAGAATATCGCAGGCGTTATTATCACTCTGTTGAAGCGAGAGAGTCAGCAATTCTGCGTACGTAAAAGACCTTTCTCCTTCAAAAGTATTCAGCATTGGCGACCATGTATCTTGCATCAGTTCGTCTTTCCTGACTGATACCTCTGCGTTCAACTCAATGTTGTTCTTGGTAAGATAGTCTGCAATATATAGTGCCTGCGGGAATTTCATGACGCTGTACATTGGGAAACGGCTTGTCGCATTGATACCACTCTCCGTTCCACCTTTTTTGACGCAGACACCAACAACCTCTTTGTCCGTCTGCTGTCCCTTCATGCCACAGCAGCAGAACAATAACAATGTAATCGATATAAAAAACTTCATATTTTTATTCATTGGTTCTATTTATGACCCCAGCTTTCGAAAAGCATATAGATACGCAGACTTTAGTACTGCGATTCTTGCCGCTTGGACATTACTCTTTTCCTTTTTTACGTGGAGATTGACTTGAATCGAATAATTTGCACCATCACTTTTCACGCTGTTTACAAAATCATCCACGGCATTAGGTGGGTTGGTCTTGCTTCTTATGTCGAAACAAATAGTTTTTTCTTCATCTATCCGAACTTTCGTATGAACTTTCTTTCCATGAGAATTTAAAACGGCATCTGCATTCTCTAGTTGTCGGTTCTTATTTCCATATTGCAATTCCAACTCATGCAACAACCAGTTATCAATATCGTGTCCACACTTACTGTTGCATTTCTTGCAGGTAACAAGAATGGGGCTTCCACCCAAAGACTTGGGAGGAACATCTTCCAAAGTTAATACATCACCTACTTTATCACCAAGTTCTTGTAAATTAAATGTTTTCTTACACAATGGACAAACATAGTATCCCTTGATTGGAAATTCTTTCCCATCTTCATCCTGAAAAGGCATCTCACTGATGGCTTGTGAACAAAACTCTATCAGACGACTACGCTTATCCTTGTTGCTCATTGTTTAATATCGTTATCAGTTTCAAATTTCTCAGGCCAGTAATCTTCTGGCTGTGGGAAATCAGTAGGAATATACTGCCATTTGAAAGGTAAGTCCAATGCATCAAGCTCTTCAGAATGCTTGTCCATTAATCTGTTCTCCACACTGTATAGATAGATGTTCTTTAGATAATGCACCATTACATTGAGCGGTGGCCATTCTTTGCGGACTTCGGAATACCACTCAAACAAATCCGTCTTACCCTTTGATGAATTACACTCCTTGCAGACCATAATGATGTTATCCAAATCGTTGACTCCACCTTTCGCCCTTGGAAAAACATGGTCTTTGGTCAGTTTCGATGGCTCCATTTCCTTGCCACAATACCAGCAGTAGTTATTCTCCTTTATCTTAATGATATTGAATTCAAACAAATCATGGATATTCCAGCGTCCTTCCTTGTATGCCTTGAATGCTTTAGCCCTAATCATGAAGCACATACGGTCATATCTTGGTTTGTTAGCCTTCAGAGCATAGTGCAGCATCTGAAGGTTGGCATAAGACCAAAAAAGATACTCACCAAAATTTGCGTATGTCCGTTCTTTCTTTGCCATAGGTCGATATTTAACTCTCAGAAGCCTTTGTTAGAGCAACACCAAATTCACGAATAGTTTCTTCACTATCACGTCCGGCTATAGACTTGCCAGTAGCCTTTTCTATGCGATTAAGCAACTTTATTGCACGGTCAACGAAGTACGCATCAAAGTCATCTGCCGCAAGAAGAACATAGTTAATCTTGTGAGACGAAATTGCGTTAACGACCTGATCATCCGACAAACCTTTGTTCTTCATGGTCTTGATATACTCACTGGGAGCACGACCACCTATTGAGCGGTTTGTAGAAGCATAGATTGGCGTCTTGTTGACTACCGAATTCCATTTTCGCATTGGCAACTTAACTCCTTCGCAATAGGCTTGTGGGAAGATATGATGAATATCAGTGTCTTCGTCTAAATATGAGGCAATATCCATCTTGTTACCACTCATGAAATCAAGTGGAGAATCCTGCATAATCATTGCCATTACACCCTTATATGCTGCACTATTACGTGTCTGCATAGACAAGAGACGAGTCGGTTGAAAGTTGGAACGCGTAACGGTGTCGGGTTGAGAACCATTATTAATCCAATCGAAGATGTTAGCTATATCCAGAGCAAAACGTGCTTCGTTGGCTCCGCCGTATAATTCACCAAACACGCCACACCAATACCACTTAGCCAACAAGTCTAGGTTATGACTAAGCATAAGAGGGCGTTTTTCTTTCTGTTCGCTGTCAAAAGCATAGATTGCAGCAAGAGGAACTAACTGTGACGAATAAGGGAGATCGCGCTCACTGTATATGCCCTGATGGGAAAGAAAAGCGGCGGCAGATTCGAAACCTACCACAAGAGCATCGTGATTAGCTTTATAGTCCGAAAGCTCCAGACGTAAAATATCTCGTTTCTTACAAGTGACAGCGCTCTCATTAACGAGGCTCTTCTTATAGGTTACAAGTAAGGTCATTGCTGCCAGGAAATTGGCACCAGTGATGTCTTTGAGTACGGTCAGTTTCTTATCTGCAAACTGTCTTCGGATTGCGTTCCAGTCTGCTCTAAGGTCGTATTCATCAGCAGCAAATGTGGCCGTAACAAGTTCGAATACGGTCAGAGGAACACCACCAGTATTGACATTTTCGAAGATTTGACACACAGCTTCCTTTGGCGTGTCTTTTGTCAACTGGATTACCGGCATCTGGTAATCCTGAATGGGGCGTAATATCTTCTGGGAGAAATCGCGGAACAAAAGCCGGTGTTCTGAATCGTTTTGAAAATGTTCCTCCATTCCAAAACGCCAGTCATCAATCTCGTTAGGAGAGAATACCAGGTTAAGTGGAAACATCAGGTGTTCAAATTCGTTCTCCTGAGTGGACAAGTCAAGGACAACTGTGCGACCAATATCAGAAAGGATCTGCTTTTTATCGGAGATGGACACAATAGCCTCCAATCTGTCTGCCTCCGGGTCTAGGCATTTCCTAATGTCAAGATAATAGTAGCGGAAAATGGTCTTGTCCCGACTAGTGTCTAAGCGTGTTTCAACCGCCTTCTTGCACATAAACACCTGATAGAGTGTTGTGAGGCGTTGCTGACCGTCCAATACCATCCAGTCTGGTGAAACATCATCCGAACACTTTACCCCTGTAAAATAGCGGCATTTAAAACGTACAGAGTCACCATGTCCCTCCAGAAACATAGCTGCTCCCATCGGGAAACCAGAAGTGATACTCTCAATGAGCTTGCATATCTTTGTGTCGTCCCAAACCCAGCTTCGTTGGAATTCGGGCAGTTGTGCCTTCCCCAGCCCAACCCATGTCAGGAGTTCAGATAATTTTTTGTCGTGTGATTCTACTGCCATAACGAATTGATTTTATTGTATCTTATTAGGAAAAGAAGAGTTTATTCCGTTTTTCTTAATCAAATGTTTTAATGAGTTTATTAATAAAATCTCGTTCAGGGTCCTCAATGCCGTATTTGTCATATAGCTGTATGTCAATATTATCAATATCTTTTGTCCAATCGATTTCATCGTTTGAATCAAAGTTTTGCATTGGAACCAATGAAAAAGTCTGATCTTTCAAATCTTGCGTTGGTTTTTTTACTCCAACTAAGAATCTAAAGAAGCGTGTACTAATATACTTCAAAACATTATTGCATTTTGCTGTATTATCAGCAAACGGGCCTATAAGAATATATGTTCCATTACAACATTTTCCTTTCCCAATAACATGCAGTTTGGAAATAACCTTCCCTGGCAAAACGCCATCTTCTGCAGCTTTGGGTGTTAGAATCTTGATTTGATCAATCCATTCCGAGTGAAGATTTACACTTTTTCTGTCAATATATCTTTCTTGCAAATCTGTTCTGCCTTTAGAAATAATGATAATTGAATCATTTGTCTTTTTATCAGACCCTTTAACTTTGGTATTGAAACCAAAAGGATTTTGGGGTGAGACGATTGTTGAGAAAGAGTCTTCTTTATGATCTTTTATCTTCTTGATTATAGGAAGTGCTCTGCTGTATCTAATAAACCCGTCATCAAACTCAGATTTCAAGAATCTTTCGGATACGATTTCGCCACCTAATGAGTTCTCGACAATATGGCAAATACCATTATAATCTGAATCCCATAAGAAATAACTGACACCACTTTTAATTTCAACAGAAGGGAATATTTTTGAAGCATCTGTGAAATCATGCAAATATGATATTCTCGTATCAGAAACGAATTCCTGAGAGAAATTCCCCAATAGAATGTTCTTGAAGTACCAACGAGCAGGTGTAATCATTGAAACATATTGAGTTGGTATTTCTTTTGCAAGTTTCACAAATTTGTGATATAGTGGTGCTTGCCTATTTTGATTGTCATTCTCATTTGCGATCTGATAAGGTGGGTTACTTACAATAGCATTGAATCTCATATCTTTATTTCCGTTATTGATATTCCAATATTTTGTTGACTTCAATTTATTAATTAGATCCTCTTTTTTCTTTTTGTTTTTGGCCGTATCCTTTGATGTAAGGATCTCTACAAGATTAGGATAAACCAGACAGTGGGTTTCTACATCACGATAACCTATTAGGACACGTTTTGTGATCTTCATAGCCATCGCTGTCTTACATAGCACGAAAATATTGTCATGCAATATAATGTCCCATAAGATGCGCTCATCATCCTGTGAAGTAGGGTGCGTCATGTCACGCCTTATGCGCCATAGGGTATATGCTATATAAAGAGGATACACACCTGACTTAGAATTAATTTCAAAGATATGTGTCTCTTTATTAAAAACACGATTTGTTACATCCTGATGCTCTATCCAACGAGGTTCTGAAATAGAATTCTTATATGATTCGTCATAAAAGTTAAAACCTCCGATGGTATCACCCATATGCATATTAACAACCCTCCATGGAGTCAGTACAGTTTCATGGTCTGGATAATGGAAAGTTGACAGCATTCTTGCAATCTCTACAACACGTTGTTCTACGGGCATTAAGTCTGCCTTTTTTGCGAGCTTGATAATCTCTGCAGTACAAGATATGAGCAGATCCTCTTTGACAAGATGCTTAATCTGTAACAGCATTGGCTTTGTAAACCCCATAGGCATAAATTCATCCCATGAAGGCTGATCAATGACATCTTCCTTCAGTAACTCATCAATGCTCAAGTGACTGGTGTCTTCAACTGCGCCAAAAAGGAGAAGAGGCAGACGAACAAATATTTGATCGAGCACATTCTGTGACTTTCTTCGACGCTCTTCCTCTTCTTTTGCCTTAGTTTTGGGCTTAGGCGCGGCGGCAATTTTCTTTTTCTTACTTTTTTGTTTTTTGCCGCTCTCATCACCAGTCAGTCCTGTGGCACTCATCCTTACTTTTCCATCGGATGTGGTATCTACCTTGTTGCCTGCAAATATTTTTCCTATCTCAGCAAGAAGTGCGTGATCAGCCTCTGTAAAGTCGGCAAAACTCTTATGTAGCATTTTACCTTTAAAGCCGTTGCGCAACACATGATCCCTATAGGCTTTGTTAACTTCGCTTATAAAGTCACGCGCTTCATACTCTACTTCCTGACTACCTCTCATTGCGATAACTGGACACAAACGAAGCATGCTGGCAACCTTCTCTGCTTTGGAGCGTTTTCTACCTACAGGCTCTGGCTGTTTGTCTATATACTCGTCAACAACAGTAAGAGTTCGGTCTGGGGCAAAGTCGAATGCATAGCAGTTGGTCTTAATAGCTCCGTTCTTATATGGTGTCTGACCGCGGAAAATCGTCTGCATATAGTTTCCCGCATCGACATTATAACCGCCGCGGAGCATGAATACGCCTGTCCATTCTGGTACAGAAACGCCAGTAGTCAGACGACCACATGACAATGTGATGGTACGAGGAAGCAGTTTAATGGCGGCCTGAACTTTTTTAAGGGCATCATTGCCTATTTTCTCTATCTTTTTAAAGTCATCTTCATCCAGCCCCTCAATCTTACTTCCTTCACCAGCAACATTAATGGTCTTGAAACCAAGTTCCTTGCACAATCGATGTTCTTTAATAAGGTCTTCAAGAGCCAGTGCGGCATCAACGCCAGGAAGCATCCAAAGTGTATGACTCAAAGCTTGTCTGAACTGTTCTGTGCTGTATGGATATCTGCTATCCGTTCCCTCTTCGCATAACATGTCAAGAAACTTAGCTACATGTTCTTCATGAACAAATTTACCTTTTGAAGCTGGGGTAGGCATAGGACCACCATCGGCTTTCTCGTTGTCAGTCCAGACACGGAAAAATTCTGCGAAATTGAAGAAATCGTCCTCTGTACGGAGATAGTCACTTGTCTCAAACACATCGCCTATATAGTATGTACAAATATTGAGCTTTGCCAAACCTTCATATGGGTTAGGTTCGTTTGGATGGTTAATAGGCCAATTCTCCTTAGCCTCCTGTTCCATTACATAGTCCCACGTAAAGATTTCCTCCTCAGAGAAATGATAGAGAATGTTGAAAGGAGTGCCAGACAAATATAGCAAATATGGATTGCGATTATCACACAATCCCTTGATGACATTTTTACCAAGTGCCGTCTCTGTACCCTCATGGGCTTCGTCCAATATAATTAAGTCCCAGTTCGTCTTGAATACATCATCGTTTTTATTGATTCCTTTATCTGACACTTTTTTAGAACCGCGAAGGTCCTGCATAGACGCAAAATAAATGTAGTGAATTTGCTTATTTTTATCAGTATAATCCTTTTCAAGCGTCAGGAAGTCCTTTCCTTTTGAGTCATTCTCTTTACAGAAAGCAAATTTATCGCCCTTTTTAGACCCATATTGCCAACCCTTGAACGGCAGTTTATGATAATCTTCAAACCAGCCGCTGCGGACAACAGGGCGATGTGTAAGGATTAGAACTCGGCCGTAATTCTGTTGACGGATAAATTCAAGAGCGCAGAGGGTCTTTCCAAAACGCATCTTAGCATTCCACAGGAACCTATGACCGTTCTTGAAATGCGCAATTGTATCTGTAATTGCTTGCTTCTGCTCGTCCCTGAAATTAATTTCCTTCTTAGGTTTTTCTACAATAGGAGGGCCATCAATAACCTCTTGTCCATTCTTTATAGCAGCAATAGCTTTAATTGCAGTTTCAAGGTCAACTTTATACCAATCTTGTGGAATTGTTCCACTCGAAAGTTTAAATTCCTTCTTTTCGTAACCACTATGCTCAAGGACGTCATGTACAGCATTGTCATCAAACCTTATACGATTACCTTTGCTATCTTCAAAGTATGCAATTTCTGTATAAAGAAGCTTATAATCTATGGCAGATGTGCCTGTTTGATCGTTAATTCTTTCTCTTGCAGCCTTATTAAGAGCATCGCAATTAGGGGTTAAGTCACTAACGTCATAAGCGTCAATAGATGCTTTACCAATCTTCAAAGCTCCTTTATGATTATCATCATCTATCTGATAAACATATATAAGATTGTACTGGGAAGTTTGAAAAGATATAGCCATAGGTCTTATTCTTTATTTATTAGTAATCAACATCTTTGCAAAAACCACTTTGTTGCCCCTTAGCGGTTCTTGGCTCTTCCATTCCATAATTCTACAGAAACGTTCATTCGCTGGGACTTCTTCATTGAATAAACCTTCTTCTATCGACTCTGTAGGTGTATAACCTGGCAAACCATGTTTGAGTCCATCCATTTGCCAGATATTCCATGAGATTATCTCAGCAACCTTCCTCAAACACTCTTTGTCAGGCAACTTTTCTATGTGCCATTTCTCTTGGTAATACTCAATGAAAGTAACAAGTAAAGACTCTCTGGCAAGAAGAAGATTGTCGCCTTGCCACTCAAAACCATAAGTGGATTGCAGAGCCTTATATGCAGCTCGCCGCCATATTTTCTGAGTATATTTGCGCTGCTGGGCGTTCATGTTTGAAGTAATGCCTGGTGTATTGGCGTTAATAAGTAAAAGCTTACGGTCAAGCAGACCTATACGCCTATGAACAGGGATCAAATCACCAGTAGTAGTATCATAGCGGCTGCAAAGATAGGGTGCTTCTCCACATGCCATTTCAAGACGGTTTTCTGAAACATAGGTTTTCCAACTTTTTCCTTTGGGATATGGCGGTAGCTTGTCCGTTGGTTCCCAAGTATTATTACCACCAACAACTAGCTCGTGATTAAAGACATCTTGTTTCGTCTGAAACCATGCTTTGTCTATGAGATTATTTTGTGAGTTGCAGATCCATGATGGAGTAAAGACCTCTGCCTTATCAACAATTCGTCTCTTCTGTTCTTCGGGTGATTTGGAAATACGCGGTTGAATAATGTGCATGTTTCTACCGCATATTTTATCGATAGTTATGTCGTCATAAAATTTAAAGCCATCTCCGCGTGAACTATAATCATCCGTAGCCCAGATGATATTGCCACCTGTGGTACGGTCAAGAAGGAGGGTTTCCAATATTTCATACCCCCATGACTTTATTTCATCTTCTAATATGTCTATACCAAATGGCATTGTAATTCTTATTTAATTTAATTTCGAAAAGAGATACTTTTTATACTCCTTAATAAGCAACTCTTTAATATCAACTTCGAGCAGTTCTGCTATCTTTATCAAACATGCAACATCTGGTTGAGAAGTATTGGTACACCACTTGCTAACTGTTGACGGATTGACACTAAGTTGTTCCGCCAACCATTTACTCGTTCGTTTTTTTTCTACAAGAACGACTTTTATTCTGTTTACATCTTCCATATAATTGCAGTTTAATGCCACAAAGATAATGAATAATTCTCATTTAATAGCTTATTTGTCCGTTTTAGTATTCCTATTTATAATTTTTTATGTAAACTTCTTGCAGTCTTCATTATAGTAAGCCTGCTCTTCCGCAGTCATATCTCTTTAAATCTTTCCCATATCACAAGTATAATAGTTATCAAAGCTATAAATCTGTCATCAGATACTTAATTTGGAATGCCCTTTTTCCGTTTGGGCTTATGACGGATGTCCATGTCGGCCATTCCTGTTGGCATCGAGCCGTTGGCAACACCTTGCTCACCACCGACCAGGCCCCAGTAGAATACCTCGGCAGCTGCCTTGTCGTCATCGGCTGTAACAATGTCCTTCACCAATTTGTCGCCCATCAGAGACTTCTTTGCGGCTTGGTAGACAATCTTAGCATTATCTCGTGAACTGACCATACCCCTACGGTTCATTTTCTTGTCAGGCATCATCATGGCGAACAGTCCAGTCATGAACACACCGAAGGCCGTCTCTTCTTTCTCACGGCAGAAACGCAGGGTGTCGCCAGTTGCCAACTGATCCACCACATTGACGAAGTCCTTTCGCATCTCTGCTACGTGCTCCTCGCCCTGAGCAACTTCCTCATCGCTCACATACATCCGCTTTG
>JAEEGG010019154.1_pt1 | contig 13843 bp, 9 predicted proteins | sample 9134161 | NCBI WGS metagenome assembly JAEEGG01 (sample SAMN16246543, study PRJNA631951) | gut metagenome | biome: gut microbiome; feature: rumen; material: CR-attached | host: Bos | place: Iran: Karaj | collected 2018-10 | reverse complement strand
CTTAATCTTTGTTAATTTGCAAGCCGATAGCCCATTCCCCACACCGTTTCAACATATTCCTCCGAATCCAGCGCCGCAAGCTTGCTGCGGAGGTTGCTCACGTGAACCTTCACGGCATTATCATCATAGTTTCCGCCGTCCTCCCAAAGGGAATCAAAGATGTTAGACCGCGAAAAAATCTTATTGGGATTGGACAAAAGCAGCTGTAAGATGGCATATTCCTTCACGGTCAGCGACAGCTCCTTTCCCTTTAGGAAGGCCCTGCCCTCCTTGACGTGAAGGCTCAGATTCTTATGCCTTAGGATCTCCGTATTGTCACTTCGTCTGCCGCTCCTTCGAAGCAGTGCCTCCATCCGAACCAGCACCTCTCCTAAGTCAAAGGGCTTTGTGACATAGTCATCCGCACCGATCCGGATTATGTCGATCTTTGTCTGTACCATGTCCTTTGCAGACAGCACGATTACGGGCACGTTTGATCTTTCCCGCAGCTCCTTTAGCACCTGATCGCCGCTCTTATAGGGCAGCATAATGTCCAAAAGAACTAGGTCATATTCCGTGCCAAGGGCTTTTTTCAGGCCTTCCATGCCATTCGCCGCTGTCTCCGTCTCATAGCCGTTCTCCGAAAGAAACGTACAAAGCAGCTCGCGTATTTCATTATCATCCTCTACCAGCAAAATTCTTTTCGATCGATTCATGTCGTCTATCCCATCGTTCCTTGCGAAATACTAAAACTGTTTCGGCTTTATATGCGTTAGATGACTCCTACTGCCATGAGCAAAAGCACAGCTAGCAAAATTGGTGCAACAAACTTGATCATGACAATGAGCAAGCCCTTTCTTCCGAATTTCTCTCCGTTTTTCGTCACTTCATCAATGATAAATTTCGGTTTCAAAATCCATCCTACGAGGATACAAGTACCAATGGCCACAATGGGCATCAAAAGATTATTAGAAACATAGTCCATGATATCCAGAATCTGAGCTACTACGCCGTTTGGAAGCTTTAGTTCGAAATAGAGATTATCATATCCCATACAAACGATGATTCCCAGAATCAGTGCGATCGCACCCTCACCAAGCACCGCCGTCTTACGGGTACAATGAAACTGATCCATAAAGCTTGACACCACTGCCTCCAGAATGGACACGGCGCTTGTCGTCGCCGCAAAAAGAACCATGGCAAAGAACAGACATCCGACCAGCCCACCGATCCTCCCCATCTGTAAAAACACCCTTGGAAGAGAAACAAACATCAGTCCCGGGCCGGCCTGCATACCATCCTTTCCCATAAAAACAAATACCGCCGGAATGATCATGATACCTGCAAGAACTGCAATCCCCGTATCAAACACCTCGATCTCTACAATGGACTTGGAAAGATTCGTATCATCCTTCATATAGGATCCGTATGCGATCATGATGCCCATGGCGACGCTAAGACTATAGAAAAGCTGTCCCATGGCATCCATCAGCGTAGTGAAAAAGCTTTCCACCGTAAGCTCTGAGACGTCTGGCACAAATAGGATTTTTAAGCCCTGCAGACCCGTTCGGATAGTACCGTCTGCATCCTCATAAGATTGATTGATGGAAAAAATGGCGATTATAACGATCAGCAGCACCAATGCAGGCATCACAATCTTGGAAAATCGCTCAATACCCTTGTCAACGCCTCCAAGCACAACGATCACTGTTAAGAACAGGAACACGATGGTCATGCCGATGGGGGAGGAATCGTCAGAAATGAATGTTCCAAAATACCCCTCCTCTGCCGTCTGCGCGCCGGATCCCGTAAGAAATGCAAGAAAGTATTTTACTACCCATCCCCCGATCACACAATAATAAGGCATTATGATCATGGGGATAATACATGCCATAATGCCTAGTGGCTTCCAATGTTTTCTTAATTTTCCGTAGGCAGTGAGCGGACTTTGCTTCGTCTTTCTTCCGATGGCCACCTCCGTAGTCAGCAGCGTAAATCCGAATGTCAACGTCAGTATCAGATAAATCAGCAGAAACAGTCCTCCGCCGTCTCTTGCTGCAAGATACGGAAACCTCCAGATGTTTCCCAACCCTACGGCGCTCCCCGCCGCAGCCAGCACAAATCCGATAGAACCTGTAAATGAATTTCGTTTCTTAGCTTCGTTTTCCATGACACAAACCTTCACTTTTCCTATTCGTAAACACCAATATTTATACTATATCAGATTTCTGCTGATTAGGAAAGGCCTGTTTCCTTTTATCTGCCATGAAATTTATAGGGAGCAGTAATAAATGTTTCACTTCATCTGTGATCTTTAAATACTTTATAGATTCGTATAGCCCATCAACGCGGCATCCACTTCCTTTGCTGCGCCTCTTCCTTCTGCAATGGCCCATACGACCAGGGACTGACCTCGATGCATGTCTCCTGCGGTAAATATTTTCTCCTTTGAAGTACGATATCCGCAAGGCTTCGTCTTGACGTTCGTTCTTCCGTCAACCTCAACGCCAAAGGCTTCCGTGACATAAGACTCGCTTCCAAGAAAGCCTGCCGCAATCAGAACAAGCTGCGCCGGAACCGTCTTCTCCGATCCTGCAACGGGAGCCATGTTCATGCGTCCCGTCTTTTCGTCCTTCTTCGCTTCGAGAGATACGAGAACAACCTCCTTCAGATTGCCCTTTTCATCCTTGATGAATTCCTTCACGGTCGTCTGGTATACTCTGGGATCCTCCCCAAACTTCCAGATTGCCTCCTCCTGGCCATAATCCACCTTGAGGATCCTTGGCCATTCCGGCCATGGATTCGAAGGAAGACGCGACTCTGAGGGCTTCGGCATCATCTCGAGCTGCGTCACGGATCTCGCGCCAAGACGAATACAGCTTCCAACACAGTCATTTCCCGTGTCACCGCCGCCAATGACAATGACGTCCTTATCCTTTGCGAGCTCGTAAGGCACCTTCTTAAAATCAGAATCCAAAAGACATTTTGTTACCTGTCCAAGGAAATCCACGGCAAAATAAATCCCCTTTGCATCCCTGCCGGAAGCATTTATATCCCTGGGATGAGATGCACCACATGCAAGAATAATCGCATCATATTCCGCCTCAAGCCAAGCGACGCTCACCTGAGCCTTTCCGTCTGCCTTAGCCTCCTGCGTATTCTCGGGAGCTCCAACATTTGCATTCACAACGAATTTAACGCCAGCCTCCTCCATCAGCTTTACGCGACGATCAATCACGGATTTATCCAGCTTCATGTTTGGAATGCCGTACCTAAGAAGCCCGCCCACGCGATCCTTTCTCTCATACACGGTTACCTCATGACCGCGCCTGTTCAAAAGCTGTGCTGCCGCAAGACCGGAGGGACCACTGCCAATCACTGCAACCTTCTTGCCTGTACGAACCTTCGGAGCCTCCTCCTTGACAAGGTCATGTTCAAAAGCATACTCGATTACCGTCTTCTCATTTTCCTTCGTCGCCACCGGCGCATCATGAAGGCCACAGGTACATGCCGCCTCACAAAGTGCAGGACAGACCCTACACGTAAACTCAGGAAAACTATGCGTCACGGAAAGCCTCTGATATGCCTGCTCCAGACGCCCCTGATAAACCAGATCATTGACCTCCGGAACTAGATTATGTAAAGGACATCCAGATGCCATTCCTGCGATCATCAGACCCGCCTGACAAAACGGCACGCCACAATCCATACACCTCGCCGCCTGCTTTTTTTGCTCCTCAAGCGATAGCTTACCATGAAACTCATAAAAATCCTTCACTCGCTCCGCTTCCTTCGTCACAGGCCCGTCTACTCTCTCATATTCCAAAAAACCTGTCGCCTTACCCATCTCAATAACCTCCTACCCTGATCAACATTTATATCTCTCTTCCTAATCTTACATTCACATAAGTACGGGCTTTCTTTCGTATCTTTTTTCACTTTTCTTGCTACAGGCCAGCGAGCTGGATAATTATTTCCAGACCCGTGTGCCAATCGCCGGTACTTAGGTGACGTATGCGGGAGATAATGTCACAACGTGACATTTCGCCCGCGGCACCTTAGTACCGCTGCGATGCACCCGGAGTGCGAACGTGTCTGGAAACGATCATCCAGATCACTGGCCGTCCCAAGCACGGAAGAAAGCCCTACTTCGTCATCTCTGTGAAGGCCTCGATCTGCGCCTCCTCGTGGCTCATGCCAAGCTCCTCGTTCTTCGCGGTGAGCTTTAACATCTCTTTGTAATCTGCAGGAATGATCTTCTTAAAATGCGCTACCTGCGCATCGAAATTCTCCAAGATATTTCGGCCTTTCTTCGATCCCGTCGCCTCGACGTGCTTCTCCAGGATCCTTCGAAGCTCCTCGCGATCTGCCTTATTGTCAACGCTCTCCATGTTCACGAGCTGCTTATTGAGATTCCGATATAACTTGTTGCCCTCATCCAGAACATAGGCCACACCGCCGCTCATGCCTGCTGCAAAGTTCTTTCCTGTCGGCCCAAGAATGACAACGCGTCCACCAGTCATGTATTCACATCCATGCTCACCAACGCCCTCTGCAACTGCCGTCACGCCTGAGTTACGAATGCAGAAACGCTCACCTGCCATACCTGCAATATACGCTTCACCAGAGGTTGCACCATACAGGGCAACATTACCGATGATAATGTTTTCAGAAGGATCATACTTGGCATCCTCAGGTGCCTTCACAATCAGCTTACCGCCAGACAGACCCTTACCAAAATAATCGTTGCCATCACCTGTCAACTTCAGGGTAAGACCCTTCGGCAGGAATGCACCAAAGCTCTGTCCGCCTGCGCCAAGGCAATCTACAACAATGGTATCCTCAGGAAGTCCCTGTGGATGCTTTCTCGTAATCTCAGCGCCAAGAAGCGTACCAAAGGTTCTGTCGACATTCGTAATCTTGAGGGATAATTCGCAGGGCGTTCCCTTCTTCAGGGCCGTCTGAATTGCCTTTGAGGACAACAGAACGCTTTCATCCTTTGTCTGTTCCAGCTTGAAATCATAACGCTTTTCCGCATGGAAGGTCTGCTCCTCGCGGCTCACGCCAGACATATCCATCAAAATTCTCTCGAGATCAATCTTATCCTCTGCGGAAACAACTCCCTCTGATCCCTTCTTGCCATCAAATTTCGGTACCAAAAGATCCGTGCGCCCTACCAGCTCACTTAAGGATCGAACACCAAGCTTTGCCATATATTCGCGAACCTGTCTCGCGATAAATCTCATGAAATTCTCAACATATTCCGGCTTGCCCGCAAAGCGCTTTCTGAGCTCAGGATTCTGCGTTGCAATACCCATGGGGCAGGTATCCTGATGACATACTCTCATCATGACGCAGCCCAGCGTCACAAGGGGAGCCGTTGCAAAGCCAAATTCCTCTGCGCCAAGAATGGCCGCGATTGCCACGTCACGGCCCGTCATCAGCTTACCATCGGTCTCCAGAACAACCTGATTACGAAGTCCGTTTGCAACCAAGGTCTGATGCGCCTCAGCAAGACCAAGCTCCCAAGGAAGTCCTGCGTTATGAATGGAGCTTAAGGGAGCAGCACCGGTACCGCCATCATAGCCAGACACCAAAACCACCTCTGCACCAGCCTTTGCAACACCTGCTGCAACGGTACCAACTCCAGCCTCCGAAACCAACTTTACGGAAATTCTCGCGTTCTTATTTGCATTTTTCAAATCATATATGAGCTGAGCCAAATCCTCAATGGAATAAATGTCATGATGAGGCGGAGGAGAAATCAGACTCACGCCAGGCGTTGAATGTCTCGTCTTTGCAATCCAAGGGTACACCTTCTTACCAGGAAGATGACCGCCCTCACCAGGCTTAGCGCCCTGTGCCATCTTGATCTGCAGCTCTTTTGCACTTACCAAATACTGGCTCGTTACGCCAAAGCGTCCACTTGCCACCTGCTTGATGGCAGAGCTTCTGTCATTTGCCGTACCAGCGGAGGCAATTCTCTCATCGCTCTCACCGCCCTCACCACTATTGGACTTGCCGTGAAGATGATTCATGGCAATGGCAAGCGCCGTATGTGCTTCCTCTGAAATAGAGCCATAGGACATCGCACCCGTCTTAAAGCGCGTTACGATTTCGTCCTCGCTCTCTACCTCCTCAATGGGAACACCCTCTGCAGGGAACTTGAAGTCCATGAGGCTACGAAGATATCCCGTCTCCTCGGCATCTGCCATCTTGGTGTATTCTACAAACTTATCATAATTGCCGTCCCTCGTGGAGAGCTGCAGCATATGAATCGTCTGCGGATTATATCTGTGATTCTCGCCCTGACTTCTGGATTTATGTCTGCCAGCTGCCGTCAGCTCCAGGTTTACAGGCAATCCCAGGGGATCAAATGCCAAGCTATGCTGACTGTCCACGGTCTTGCCAATGTCCTCCAGCGTGATACCGCCAACGCGGCTTACCGTGCCAGGGAAATACTTATTCGTAACGCTCTCAGAAATACCAATGGCCTCGAAAATCTTGCTGCCCTGATAGGACTGGATCGTAGAAATACCCATCTTCGATGCGATCTTTACGATGCCCTGCAATACTGCTTTGTCATAGTCCTCCACAGCCGCGTAAAAGTCCTTCTCCAAAAGGCCTTCCTCCACCAGCTCACCAATCGTTGCATGTGCAAGATAAGGGTTCACGGCGGAAGCACCGTAACCCAGCAGCGTTGCAAAATGATGCACCTCTCTCGGCTCACCGGACTCCAGAATCAAGGAAATCGCCGTACACTTCTTCGTCTCAACAAGATGCGTATGGACAGCGGAAACCGCAAGGAGCGACGGGATCGCCACATGATTTTCATCTACGCCTCGGTCAGAAAGGATCAAAATGGTCGCACCCTCCTGATATGCCTTATCCACCTCAACGTACAAATGCTTCAACACCTGCTTCATGGGCGTTCCCTTGTAGAAAAGGATGGACACCTTCGCAACATGGAAGCCCTCCTTCTTCAGATGCTCAATCTTCAAAAGGTCAAGATCCGAAAGAATCGGATTGTTGATTTTCAAAACATGACAGTTCTCGGGCTTCTCCTGCAACAGATTACCATTCTTGCCAAGATAAACCGTACCTGCCGTTACAATCTTTTCACGCTCTGCGTCGATCGGCGGATTCGTTACCTGCGCGAAGAGCTGCTTGAAATAATAGAACAGCGGCTGATGCTTTTTTGACAGTGCAGCAATTGGCGTATCGACACCCATCGCACCGATCTGCTCAGAACCATTTAATGCCATTGTACGAATGGAATCATGATAGTTCTCGTAGGTATAACCAAAGGCCTTCTGCAGGCGCGCACGCTCTGTCTTATCGTAGGAGGGCACGCGAAGGTTCGGGATCTTCACGTCATGAAGCTCTAACAGATTGCTGTCCAGCCACTCACCATAAGGCTCCTTATGCGCATACCTTGCCTTGATTTCCTCATCCTCATAAATCTTGCCAGCAATCGTATCTACCAAGAGCATCTTACCAGGATGGAGACGCTCCTTCTTCAGAACATGCTTCTCCTCCAGCGGCAGCACGCCAACCTCTGAGCTCAAGATCAGACGACCATCATCCATGACATAATATCTCGAAGGACGAAGACCGTTTCTGTCCAAAATGGCACCCATGACGTCACCATCTGAGAACAGGATGGATGCGGGGCCATCCCAAGGCTCCATCATCGTTGCATAATACTGATAAAAGTCACGCTCCTCCTGAGAGATCGTGTCATTATGCTGCCAGGGCTCCGGAATTGCGATCATGGCTGCAAGAGGCAGCTCCATGCCACTCATCATCAGGAACTCCAAGGTATTATCCAGCATTGCAGAGTCCGAACCACTCTGGGAAATCACGGGGAAGACACTCGTCTCATCCTCACGTGAAAATACGGAGGTATGCATGGTCTCCTCGCGTGCCAGCATCTTATCTGCATTGCCCTTAATCGTATTGATTTCACCATTATGCACCATCAGGCGGTTAGGATGCGCACGATTCCAGCTTGGCGTCGTATTCGTTGAGAAACGAGAATGCACCATGGCAATCGCAGATTCATAGTTCGTATCCTGCAAATCCTTAAAGAAGGTGCGAAGCTGTCCTACCAAAAACATGCCCTTATACACGATGGTACGACATGACAGAGATGGAATATAAGTGCTGACGCTGCTCTGTTCAAACTCTCTTCTGATGACATAGAGCTTACGGTCAAATTCCAAATCGGTCTTCGCCTCCTCTGGACGCGCAATAAACACCTGACTGATCCATGGCATACACTCTCTTGCACGCGTACCAAGCACGTCAGGTACGGTCTCAACGTCTCTCCAACCAAGAATCTTCAGGCCAGCTTTTCTAACGATAATTTCAAACAAGGACTTTGCCTGTCTGCGCTCCAGCTCTCCCTGCGGGAAGAAGAAGGTTCCGACGCCATAGCCGCGTCTTCCAGGTAAGACAATGCCCTGCTCCTTTAATTTTTTTACAAAAAACTTGTGAGGGATCTGCGTTAAAATACCAACACCGTCACCAGTCTTTCCTTCCGCATCCTTACCAGCGCGGTGCTCCAGATTCTCCACGATGGAAAGCGCGTCTGCCACCAGCTGATGGCTTGCCCTTCCCTTGACGTCAATGATGGCACCGATACCGCAATTATCATGCTCAAACTGCGGATCATATAGCCCCTTCTCCCTGATCAGTTCCATTTGTCCTTCCATGGTAAATCCTCCCTAAATCAACATTTAAACCCGAAAAAGCGCCACTGGGATTAACCAATGGCGCCTTTGCCCTAAAAACTAGTATGGAAAGTAATAGAAAAAGCGTCTGGGAACAACATGTTCTCAGACGCCCTTGTCTTTCTGCATGAAATAATACGCTTACCTCTTCAATTTGTCAATCCTTTTTTTCAAATCGGTCAAAATTTCTTCCACGCGGTTCCATTTAGGTCATATATATCCTCAGCCACCCCAAACAGGTCTTCCTTGCAAATTACGGCCAAGTGACATACGAATGCCCCTTCTTCCGCGCTGGCTCCATCCAGGCATAGGAAATCAATACAATTCCCCTGCATCCAAAACGCCCTGGGATTTCCTTTGTTTTCCTTTTGTCCCGCCTCTTCCACAAAAAGAAAATAGGTAAACTCATCATCATTTGGATATTCGTCATCCGCAAGGATTCCATCCACGGGAATGCCGCTTTGCTCCGCAAATTTCTTTAGCTGCTCTTTGGTATCCAACGCCCACTTTCCTACCCACTTATCAGCGCCGTCAGCTGCGTAGTTCAACATGATCACGTCATCCAGGGAATAAACGGTGGGGATCCCGCTATCCAGCTCTGCTTCCGTAATGGACGCTCCATGCCACCGCATATAGCTTTCATACTTTTGTGCAATTTTTTTTGCGTTTTTGTTTTTCGGCGTATAATCCACGTCCCCGGTGCTCTTTACCTTTAATAGTTCCTGCGTCTCTGGCTGATAGAAATACAAAGTGTTCTGACCATAGTCATACATCTTTTCTTTTTCATCAAATTCATCCTTCGCACTCAGCTTCTCTCCAAGCTCCATGAAGCTTTTGGCGTCCTTCTCATCAAAAAAAGCCACCGGATCGCTGTTTTCACGGATGATCTCTAATCGTTCTACAAATGTTAGTGTATTTTCATCATACGCCATATACTTTGGGTAACGGCTGAAATCAAAGGCATAAATCTTACCCTCCGTATCCACAAACAGGCCATGGTCATGATGTCCCCATGCAAAGTTCGTCGACCTTTCCACAAGCATTATTTCGCTTTTTTCGCCGCCAAGGCCATCTGTATCTCCCAAGGAATCATTGCCATCTTGACTGAGCTTCCCCGCTTCGCCATTCCCTCCTTGACTAAGTTTCCTCTCCACGCTGCTTCCACCTTGACCATTTTCCTCGCTACCATAGTCTGAAACAACTCCTGTATCCGAACAGCCTACAAGGATACCACAAGTGAGTGCAAGCAAAATACCCGTTAAAATTTTCCCCAAAACGCGTTTCAAGTTCGATTCCCTCCTTTATTGCCCTGTAATCATCTCTGACTCTATAGACGCATTATTTTCCCGAAGGTTCTCGAACTTGAAATATCTTTGTTTATAAAATGATTACGCTTCTTTCACCGCATCCTTCATGCTCTTGACATAGGCGTACAAATCCTCTGCTGCATTTGCTCCCTTTGCGGCAATAATCTTTACGATGGCACTGCCGACGATGCTGCCGTCAGAGATTGCCGCCATCTTCTTTGCCTGTTCCGGAGTGCTGATACCGAAGCCGATGGCACAGGGTACGTCAGTCACCTCACGGATGCTCTCCACGATGGATTTTAGGTCCGTTTTAATCTCGCTACGAACGCCGGTTACACCCATGGAGCTTACGACATAGATAAATCCTTTTGCTTCCTTTGCAGTGGTCTGAATGCGCGCCTCAGAGGTCGGTGCGATCATGGAAATCACGGCAATGCCATGTGCATTTGCTGGCTCCTCCATCTCTGCCTTCTCCTCATAGGGGAGGTCAGGAATAATGATGCCGTCCACGCCAAGCTCCTCACATCTCGTGAAGAACCTGTCATATCCATAATGGAATACAGGATTGCAATAGGTCATAAAGCACAGCGGGATTTGGCTCACCTCACGGATGCGACGCACGATTTCAAACGCGCCATCCGTAGTCATACCATTCTTTAACGCACGAATGTTAGCATCCTGAATCACGACGCCCTCCGCCGTGGGATCGGAAAAGGGAATGCCAATCTCAATGAGGTCTGCACCTGCCTTTTCCATCTCTAAAACATATTTTACGGTGCTGTCCGCATCAGGATCCCCGGCAGTCAGGAAGGCGATGAACGCCTTGCCATTACTGTTCTCAAACGCTTTGTGAATCTTATTAGTCATGAATATCCACCCCCCTGTATCTTGCGATGGCAGCCACATCCTTATCTCCTCTGCCGGAAATATTGATGATGATGCTCTCATCCTTGCCAAAGTCCTTTGCAATCTTCAGTGCATGCGCCACGGCATGTGCACTCTCGATGGCACAAATGATGCCTTCCGTGCGTGCCAAATATTCAAAAGCATCTACGGCCTCGTCATCCGTTACAGGCACATACTGTGCACGTCCAATGTCATGCAGATATGCATGCTCCGGTCCGATTCCGGGATAATCCAGTCCTGCGGAAATGGAGTACACGGGTGCAATCTGCCCATACTCGTCCTGGCAGAAATAGGACTTCATGCCATGAAAGATGCCAAGACTTCCTGTCGCGATGGTCGCTGCGGTCAGCGCCGTGTCCACGCCCTTTCCTGCTGCCTCACAACCGATCAGCTTTACTTCCTTGTCCTCAATGAAGTTGTAGAAAGCACCCATGGCATTGCTGCCACCGCCCACGCAGGCGATGACTGCTGCCGGAAGCTTGCCCTCAGCCTTCAGGATCTGTTCCTTCATCTCCTTGCTGATGACACTCTGAAAGTCACGAACAATCATGGGGAAGGGATGCGGTCCCATGACAGAGCCAAGGCAATAATGCGTATCATTCACGCGATTTGTCCACTCACGCATGGTCTCATTTACGGCATCCTTCAGGGTCATCGTGCCGCTGGTCACGGGATGCACCTTCGCGCCAAGAAGCTCCATGCGATATACGTTCAGTGCCTGACGGTCCGTATCCTCCTTACCCATGAAGATTTCACACTCCATGCCAAGAAGTGCTGCCGCCGTTGCCGTTGCAACGCCATGCTGCCCAGCACCCGTCTCCGCGATCAGTCTGGTCTTGCCCATCTTCTTTGCAAGCAATGCCTGTCCAAGCACGTTGTTGATCTTATGAGAACCCGTATGATTTAAGTCTTCACGCTTTAGGTAAATCTTCGCGCCGCCGAGATCCTTTGTCATCTTGTCCGCATAATATAAAAGGGAAGGACGGCCTGCATATTCATTAAAGAGCTTTTGCAGCTCCGCATTAAACTCCGGATCCTTCTTATAATGTTCATACGCCTCTTCCAGACGGATCAATTCATTCATCAAAGTCTCCGAAATGTACTGACCGCCATGAATTCCATATCTGCCCTTACTCATCTCATTTTCCTTTCTCACCTTGTTTTATACTACTTAGTAATTATAGAGTTTTTCCCTTTCCCATTCTTTAAAGCATCTATTTTGAAGGTTTTTTTCCACTGCTTTTAGAACGACTTGAATTCATTTGCATAGTTTCTTGCTATCGATACCGCAAGCTTCATCTTCTCCAGATCTTTCACGCCGCCCGTCTCAACGCTGCTGCTTAAATCAACAGCATAGGGGCTTACCGTCTCATACGCCTCATCTATGTTCTCTGCGCTGATCCCTCCAGCAAGGAAAAACTCCTTCGGAAGCGTTCCGCCATAATCCGCCAACGCCTCCGTCAGAACGCTCCAATCAAAGGTCTTGCCCGTTCCCGTACCGCTGTCAAAGAGCAGGTAATCCGCTGCAGAATCCATCCACGCCTCCACAGAGTATCGATTCATCATCTTCACTCTGTTTTGCTCCTCAGCCTCCATGCTTCTTGGATCTTCAGCCTTCGTTCCGTCTTGCTCCGCAGCTTCCAGTCTTTTCGGATCCCCAACCTGTATATCGTCTGGCTTTAATAATTTCACGACCTTGATGACTGGCTTCCCCGTCGCTGCCTTGATATATACGATGTCTTCCTCGCTCTCCTGCCCATGGAGCTGCGCCATGTCAATGATGCCTTCTTCCAGGAATTCCACAATTCTTTCAACAGGCTCATTGACAAACACGCCAACTGCCTTGATGTTTGGATTCAGCCTGCTCTTTAACTCCCTTGCCGTCTCCTTAGTAATGCTTCTTCGGAATCCCTGCGTCAGAATAAATCCGATAAAATCTGGTTTTACCTCATTAGCATAGGAAACGTCTTCCACTCTCCTAAGTCCACAAATTTTTATCTTCATACCAGTCGCCCTGCCAGTTCATCCAGCATTTTCTTTTTATCAGGGCTTCGCATCAGTGTCTCTCCGATCAGAACTGCGTTCACGCCGCCCTGCTCCAGTCTTGCAATGTCCGCGCGTGTCTTCATGCCACTCTCTGACACAAACAGGCGATCCCTCGGAACCAACTCACGAAGTCTGACGGAGTTTTGTAGATCTACCGTAAAATCCTTTAGATTTCGATTGTTGACGCCAATGATCCTCGCGTCAGATCGAAGTGCCATCTCAACCTCCTGCTCGTCATGCGTCTCTACCAGCGCTGCAAGTCCAAGCTCCTTTGCAAGTCCAAGATACTCGGAGAGCTCCATGTTCGAGAGTAGTGCACAGATGAGAAGCACTGCGTTCGCGCCCATCTCCTTTGCCTGATACAGCATGTAGGCATCTACCGTAAAGTCCTTGCGCAAAATCGGGATGCTGACCTCATGGCGAATCTCCCGAAGGTAGTCATCGCTCCCTTGAAAATAAAACGGCTCCGTCAGAATCGACATGGCACTGGCACCCGCCTTCTCATACTCCTTTGCAATCTCCAAATACGGAAATTCCTTTGCGATAAGGCCCTTCGACGGTGATGCCTTCTTTACCTCACAGATAAAGCTCATCCCCTCCTTCGCCAACGCCTCCTCAAAGACTATGCCGCCACGCTTCTTCTCTTCCTTCTCCCTCGCAAGAATTTCGCGTACAACCGCCTTTAACTCCTGCTCCGATTCATGCCTCTTTTGAACTTCAATTCTCTCTCTCGTCTTCCCTGCTATCTCATCTAAAATCGTCATAGTCTTATTTCCTTACCATAATCTTTCGACAACCTCTAGGGGGAGGGCCAGATTCGTCCTTCTCAGGCATGTGTGCCAAGCGTCGGTACTTAGGTGCTACGAAATA